>Ga0209211_10013024_pt1 | contig 10371 bp, 15 predicted proteins | sample RifGroA2_FD_183992 | JGI IMG/M metagenome (GOLD analysis project Ga0209211, IMG submission 183992) | Groundwater microbial communities from Rifle, Colorado, USA - Groundwater A2 (SPAdes) (version 2) | ecosystem: Environmental > Aquatic > Deep subsurface > Groundwater | place: Rifle, Colorado...
AGCTCATCTAAATGAAATTTTGTCGCCCGCCGGTTTAATTAGAGGCACCGGAATACTTGGGCCAAGAACCAGAGACTTTATTAAGGTGGGGGATTGAGGGAGAGTATTATGTTAACTGACGAAACAATTAAAACTTTGGAGTTGCAGGCAAACGCCATTCGCCAGAGCATTATTGAGATGCTTGTTACCGCCGAGTCCGGTCATACCGCAGGACCGCTCGGCATGGCGGATATTTTCACCTATCTTTATTTTTATGGTTTGAGGCACAATCCAAAAAAGCCCGATTGGCCGGAGCGCGACAGACTTGTGCTTTCAAACGGTCATATCTGTCCCGTGCTTTACGCTACGATGGCGTATGTCGGCTATTTTCCCAAATATTGGCTTGGCACATTACGAAAACTTGGCTCGCATCTTCAAGGCCACCCGCATCGCGACTTTTTGCCCGAGCTTGAAACCAGTTCGGGGCCGCTGGGAAGCGGCTTATCTCAATCAGTTGGGATGGCACTGGCGGAGAGAATTGACAGTGGCCGTTCATACAAAAAATGGATTTACTGTCTTATGTCTGACGGCGAGCTTGATGCGGGGAATACATGGGAGGGGGCGATGCTTGCGGGGAAAGAAGGACTCGGAAATTTAATTGCGATTATTGACCGCAATAATATCCAAATTGATGGTTTTACAGAAGACATTATGCCTTTGGAGCCGCTTTCAGATAAATGGCGCGCTTTTAACTGGCATGTCCAAGAAATTGACGGGCATAATTTCCGAGAGCTTGATGAAGCGATTGGGCAAGTCAAAGCAGTCTTTGACAAGCCGTCTGTCATCATCGCTCACACCATTCCTGGCCGCGGCGTCCCCGAATTTGAACGCAAATACGAATGGCACGGCAAACCGCCCAATAAAGAGGAAGGGGAAAGGGCACTCGCAGAGCTTCGGACGCTTGGAGGTAAAATTAGAAGTGAGCATGAGTAGTCGAGAAGAATTATGAATTATTATGGAAGTCGTTTATTGGAATAATAAAATAGAAAGGTTTATCAAAAGTCTTGGCAATGAAACTTCAATGCGCGTTATTAGAACCATTGGAGTATTGGAAAGAGTAGGTTACTTGATTGAAATGCCGGATTCGAAAAGTTTGGGAAGAGGATTGTTTGAGCTTCGGATACACGGCAAAAGATAAGTTCGAATCATCTACCTCTTTAAGAACGATAAAGCATATGTTATTCACGGGTTTATAAAAAAGTCTGGAAAAATATCTCGTAGCGATATGGAATACTCTCGACGAATCCAAAAGGAGGTTATGAAATTTGCGTAATATAACATATATGTTATCATGCGATTACTATGAAAACGCACAAACAATTTCACGAAGAGTTGATGAAGAACCCGGGGCGCAAGAAGGCGTACGAGGAACTCGATTTCGAATTTGAGCTATACGAAGCATTGATACAGGCTCGCATACATAACAAATTGACGCAGAGGGAACTTGCGCAAAAAATCGGTGTGGCACAGTCTGCACTCGCACGTTTTGAGTCTGGTCGGGTAAATCCAACTCTTTCTTTTCTGAAGAAAGTGACTCACGGACTCGGGCTTAAATTGACGGTGAAGTAGTGGGGTAGCTGATAGCTTTTAGGTTTTAGCTGTTAGATAAAAAGGTTAAAATACAAATATGAAAAAGAGATATTGGCTGAGAGGAGGGATTATCTTGGGGGTAGGTACCACCATATTGTTTTCTTTTTTTATATTATCGCATAGCTCAGTTTTAGGTAATTATATAGAAAATAAAGCAGGACTATTTATTCAAATACCCTATCTGCTGGCCATGTTCACAGGTTTGGGAGACAATAATATTATGACTACTGGCGAGCTTAATGTTCTCGCAAAGATTTCCACTCTCTCGATAACTTTCTTGCTGTATTTTATTGTTGGTGCAATTCTCGGTTGGCTTTACGGAAAGCTTAAAAATCGAAAGATTTCTAGCATCTAGTTTCCATGTTGTCTCAATCACAAAAACTCAATGCCAAACTTTTTGATTTTTTGATGCTGATGTTGAGTAGGCGCCGACTAAGCTCATATGAACCTCGTCAAACGATTTCTAGAATGGATTCAGTTAAAGGAGAAACTGCACGCGACTATAGCAAAGCCGCCTCTCTTTAGGGAGGGAGAGATTTGGTGGTGTAGCATTGGTGAGAACATCGGAAGTGAGATAAACGGAAAGAGTAAATTATTTTCCCGTCCCGTACTGGTCTTTAGAAAACTATCATGAAATACTTTCTTAGGTTTGCCGACTACTTCGCAGCAAAGAAAAGGAACTTGGTATGTTACTATTACTCTGGGCAAGACAGAAAGTGCAGTAGTACTCAGCCAAGTTCGTGTTCTCGACTATAAACGATTGTCCTCCAAGATAGGCCAATTAGAGACCGTTGAGATGAGAAAAGTCCTCAAAGGTTTCCGTGATTTATACATCGGGAAATGAAAGCACTGCGTCTTACATTAGCTTCCTAGGGGGGCCGTGGGAAATTCCCAAAAGTAAAGCTAGTATATCGTCTTCCTTTTTTTTGTCAAATGCTTGATCCACAACTAAAATTAAACCAGAAACTTTTTGACTCCGATGTCGAGCAAATCCCGATTCGCAAGGGGTTTGGCGAAGGTTTGCTTGCCGTCGGGGAAGCCGACGAGAGAGTGGTGGGGCTGTGCGCCGATTTGACCGAGTCCACCCAGATGCATCTTTTCAAAAACAAGTTTCCGGAGCGGTTTGTGGAGATTGGCGTGGCCGAGCAGAATTTGGTGACGGTGGCGAGCGGCATGGCGGCGATGGGGAAAATCCCATTTGTGTCGTCGTACGCGATGTTCAGTCCCGGGCGGAATTGGGAGCAAATTCGCACGACCATTTGCTACAACAATCGGCCGGTGAAGATTGCGGGCTCTCACGCCGGCGTTTCGGTGGGACCCGACGGCGGGACGCACCAAGCCCTTGAAGATATTGCGCTTATGCGAGTGATTCCTCGGATGGTGGTGATTTCTCCGTGCGATGCCATTGAAGCCAAGAAGGCGACCATTGCCGCGGCCAAAACCGACACGCCCGTTTACATCCGCCTTGCCCGCGAGAAGACCCCTGTCATCACAACCGAAGAGACACCGTTTGAAATCGGCAAAGCGGCAACATTTTTCGCTCCGGAAAAAGGGCAAGCCCAAGTCGGCATTATCGCGACAGGTGCTCTTGTGTACAAAGCAATTGTAGCGGCGCGGTGGCTGTCAGAAGAGGGGGTTTGGGTTAAAGTTTTAAATTTGGCAACTATAAAACCGCTTGATGAAAAAATGGTTGTGGAGCTGGCTCGAGAGACAGGCGCAATTGTAACAGTTGAAGAGCATCAAATCGCCGGCGGGATGGGGAGCGCGGTGGCGGAATGTTTAGCTCGACGGATGCCTGTCCCGATTGAATTTATTGGCATTTTTGATCAATTTGGCCAGTCAGGTTTGTCCAAAGAGTTGCTAGATTATTATGGAATGGGAGAGAAAGACATTAAAGGCGCGGTTAAAAAGGTGTTGTTAAGAAAACGATGAGTAGGCGGTCAAGCTAATTTTCTTCTGTGCTATATGGAGAAAGTTGGGCTTCCAAACTAGATATTCTTTTACCAAGCAAGCCAATATCCTCAACGGCCGCTTTTTGCTTGAGGTGGAGATTTTCTATTTGCAAACTGATATCTGCCATATCCAGACGCAACCTTTCTTCTTCACTCGGTTGAACGCGCATACCATGGTCGGCTGCTTCCGCAAGGTCAATGTGACGTTTCAAGAATCTGGCAGCGGCAGGTTTAAGGAGCTTCTTAAGCCGTTCTACTCTTTTTATCAACAGTTCTTGTTGTTTTGTTACTTCTTCCGTTTTTTCCGCAAAGGTTTCCGAAATCAAACTGTCGGCTTTTTCATGAAGCATGTTAGATTTTCTTAAACTGATAATCGTTTGGCGCTTTTGAAAGTAGTTTTTCAAGGTCTGAACGTGACAGTAGTCCTTTTTGCGCTCCGATTTGCTGGACAACCGACATGGAGTTTATCGGCGCTAAGCGCAAGGCCTCTTCCGCCGTTTTCCCGAGAGCAAGCGCGCTGACAAAAGTTGACGCATAGGCATCTCCGGCACCGGTCCGTTCATATGGCGGTTTGGGGTCAGGATACGGGGGCATGAACCAAAAATTTTTGCCGTCGAAAAAGTAAGAACCTTTCGGGCCGTTCGTAACTAGAACCAATTTGGGTCCTAGATTTTGAATTGCCGTTAAAAGAGTTTTGATATCATCATGTTTTTTGCCCAAAACTCTATCCGCCTCTTCTTTATTAGCAATAAACACTTCCGTTCGCGCGTAGAGCCGTTTTAATTTCTCATACCCGAGGTTAATCTGATAAGTGCCCGGCTGAAAGGCCAATTTTATGTCTCTGTGTTTTTCAAGATAAGCTACGATTTCTTCGTGGTAGCCAAGAGTATTGTTACCAAGCGAACTTAAGTAAAGCCAAGCGGGGGAGCCTATGTCGGGCAAGCGGTAGGGATATGATTGGTGTTTGACAAGTATGGTTCGCTCAGCTTCGTACCACAAAACATAATGGTAGTTGGTTTCCATCTCTTTGTGGCGAGTGACATATTGGGTGTCCAAATTTTCCTTCTTTAGTACTTCAAGACACTCCGCTCCATTTTGATCGTTACCAATATTGGTTACCAATCCAGCTTTAAGGCCGAGCCTTGAAGCTGAGACGGCGGCATTTGGACTATTGCCAACCGCTCTCACTACTTCCACGAATTCATACGGTATTTTGTCGCCGAAGCTGACGCAGAGTTTGCAGTGTTCATGATTGAGGTCGCAGTTGACACTGGCGTCTTTGAGTCGGATGAAGGCGTCGGTGGTGATGTCGCCTATGGCGAGGAAATCCAAGTTTTTCATGAGAATATTATAACATAAAAGGAGAGTAAATTTTCAATTGCAATGTTTGAAGAGAATTTTCAATTTTTAATCAATTTCCAATGTTTCAGTGTTGAAAATTAAATAATTGAAAATCGGTTTTTTATGTTACAATGTCCGCATATATGAAATCGCTACGAGACTGCATTAGTGACGCTGTTAGTAAAAAAGTTGCCATTGGTCATTTTAACATCTCAAACCTTGAGGGTTTGTGGGCGGTGTTTGACGCCGCTCGACAGATTGGGGTTCCGGTAATTGTCGGCGTGTCGGAAGGAGAACGAAATTTCGTCGGTGTTAAACAAGCAGTGGCGCTCGTAAGAAGTCTTCGGGAAGAGTTTGATTTTCCGATTTTCCTAAACGCCGATCATACTTATTCTTTTGAAAAAGTAAAAGAGGCCGTGGATTTCGGCTTTGACGCCGTAATTTTTGACGGAACGGAACTGTCGTTTGAAGAGAATGTTAAAGTTACCAAAGAATGCGTTCAATATGCCAGAAGCGTAAACGCGGAAATACTGGTGGAAGGAGAACTGGGTTTTATAGGAAAATCCTCTAAAATTCTCGAGGGAATTCCAGCGGGAGTAAAAATTAGCGAAGAACATCTGACTAAAGACGGCGATGCCGTTAAATTTAAGAACGAAACGGACGTTGACACGCTCGCTCCAGCCATAGGTAATATCCACGGGATGTTAAAAGGCGGTTCCGATCCCGCTCTCAACATAGAGAGGATAAGTTCCATAAAAGAAGCCGTATCCATACCGCTTGTTCTGCATGGAGCTTCGGGGAATAGCGCTGACGATATTAGAAAGGCAATAAAAGCCGGCGTGGCAATAGTTCACGTTAACACCGAGCTTAGAGTGGCTTACCGCAAAGCCCTGATGCTTTCGCTTCAAGAGAATCCTGACGAGATTGCTCCATATAAATATCTAAAAAGTTCCCGTTTCGCGATGCAGAAAGTCGCCGAAGAGAAATTAAAGATTTTTAATATGATTTCGTAAACATACCGCAGGGTTGATTTTTTTGGCAGTAGAATGTATATTGCAAGCCTATGAGATCTGTCAGAAGAGTTTCGGGTTGCGGGAATGAGCTAGTGTTTATGATAATTTTGTAAGCGATTATTAATGAGCATAACATAAGATTTTGGGGTAGTTTCCGGCGAAGGAAACAGCCTGAAATTTCACTAACGGGATGAAATCTGAAATTGTATTAGAGACAGCACCTCGCCGACCCAAAGAGAAATTGGCTGTTTTGCGCGGCGCAGGTAAAATGCCCGCCGTGTATTACGGCAAAAAACAAACTTCCACTCCGATTAGCGTTTCCGCGGTGGAATTTTTAAAGGTGTTAAAAAAAGCCGGCGAGTCAACCGTGGTATCGCTTAAAACCAAAGACGGGGTTTTGGATTCTCTGATTTACGCCGTTGACCGCGACCCGCTCTCAAATACCCCCCGCCACGCCGATTTTTATGTTTTTGAGAAAGGCCAGAAAATCAAAGTAAAAATTCCGGTTGAATTTGAAGGTGTCGCGCCGGCAGTGAAAGAGCTCGGAGGAGTTTTGGTTAAAGTGCTTCGCGAAGTTCTGGTTGAAGCCGCGCCCAAAGATTTGCCGCATATTTTAACCGTTGACATTGGGAAGATAGTCAATTTTGAAAGTCAGATTTTGGTTAAAGACATTAAGTTGCCCGAGGGCGTAGAGCTTGTCGCGAAATCGGACGAAGTGGTCGTTTCCGTTTATGAACCGAAAGAAGAAGTCGCGGAAGAAGCGCCGGTTGACTTGTCGGCGATTGAAGTGGAAAAGAAAGGCAAGGAAGCGAAAGAAGGTGAGGAGGGTGTCGATTCTGCTACAGTTTCCGCAACCGACAAAGCTTCCGCTAAACCGACGACTAAGCCGGACGCTAAAGTTTCGGCGCAGAAATAGTTATAAAATTTATTCGCTTTTCACCAACGAATGGGTAAGACGCGCTGTAATCTAGCATCATTTTATCAGTCGGTGTGTTCCACCAGGCAATCTGGAAGGTTATCCGGGAGGTTCATAATTCATATTGTGGTAGAATTAATTCTACCAGAGTTTCCTGTTGGTTGAATTTCATTATTTAGGTTTCTCGGAATAACATATGTCAATTTTTAAAAATTTATTCCATTACAGTAAGTTTGTTTTGTTAGCGGTTTTAATATTTTTTTTCGTTTATGGAAATCCTGTTTCTGCCCAAACATCTGCCGTAGGCGAAAGGCGCGCTCAGTTGGAAAGAGAGCTAGCCAACCTGGAAAAACAAATTGACGCTCAACGCGGTATTTTAAGCCGAAAAGAAAAGGAATCAGTATCGCTTCAGCGCGATGTTGATATTTTGAACGCCAAAATAAAGAAATCCGAGTTGAGTATAAAAGCCAGGAATCTTGCTATCCAGAATCTTTCCGAAGATATCGGAGACAAAGAAACTTTAATAAAGAGGTTTGAGTCTAAGATTGATCAAGAGAGGGAATTAATTTCCGAACTACTGCGACAGACCAATGAACTTGATTCCCATTCGCTCGCGGAAATTATGCTCGGCGGACGGAACTTTTCAGAATTTTTTGAAGACATCGGACCGTTTATTTATATTAACGAGGCGTTAAAAAAATCCATTTCTGAGATTGCCGGAGTGAAAGATAAAACCCAATCGGAAAAAGAAGTTTTAGTTGACAAGAAAGCGGAACAAGTTTCGCTGCAGACTTTACAGCAATTGGAAAAACGCAGAACAGAGCAGGAACAAGCGAAGAAGAAACAGATCCTAACGGTTTCCAAAGGCGTAGAGAGTTTGTATAAAAAATTTGTTGCCAGCATTGAGTTAAACGCCACCAAAATCCGCGCCGAACTTTTTACTTTGCAGGGTTCGGCGGCTATTCCGTTTGAAAAGGCGCTTGAGTTTGCCAATATTGCTTCAAAAAAAACCGGCGTGCGGCCGGCGCTTATTCTCGGCGTGATTGCCGAGGAGTCAAACTTGGGAGAGAACGTCGGCACGGGAAGTTGGCGCGTGGATATGAAGGCGCCGCGCGATACCGAACCGTTTTTAGATATTACGCGCAGGCTCGGGCTTGACCCTGACAAGATGCCGGTTTCAAAAAAACCCTGGTACGGGTACGGTGGAGCGATGGGACCAGCACAATTCATTCCTTCCACATGGGTACTTTATGAAGAGCGCATCGCTAAAGCGACCGGACATAATCCGCCGAATCCGTGGGACCCATTTGACGCTTTTATGGCATCGGCACTTCTTCTCATGGATAATGGGGCGGACAAGGGTACACCCGCGGCCGAAAAGCTTGCGGCTCTCCGCTATTTTGCGGGATGGGCGAACGCAAGCAAGAAGGCATACGCGTTTTATGGAGATGATGTGATGGATTTAGCCGAGAAATATCAGAGGCAGATAGATATACTTAGCAGTTCATAGAAATGAACTGCAAACTCTAAACTCTAATTTCTAAATTCTAACAAAAAGTAAAAAGCGCCGCACATAAGAGTGCGGCGCTCGAAAGACTCGCAAAGCTGGGGTTCAAATCAAACCACTCTGGTTTGTACGAAAACTCCCACCCACTCTTTCTCGAGATAAATGCCGAGCATTCCGAGGCCTCGGACGAATATCCTTTTTATGTCCTCAACCGCGAGGATGATTGTTGAAAGGTTAAGCTCGGTGAACCCTTCATTCAATTTGAAGAGTTTGATGCCCAAACCAAGGCCCAATTCGGTTCCTATGAACTCAATTGGGGTTTTGTCCACCCTCGTGAAAGGAACGCCGCAATTTTGGGCCCGCATCTCATACTGCTTGCTAAACTCCTCGCTTGTAACAAGGAGGCGCTTTAGCGCGGGAGGCTCCAATCCGACCCAAACAGTGCTTGTCGCGATGGGTTTAGCTGGCACAGGGAAAGTCAGCAACTCTTTCAGTCTTGCGCAGTGCAGGAGCGCTTCGGTATGCGCTGTTAAGGCCTCGCCGTGTTTTCTCTCCGTGGCTTTGATTATCGTGCGTTCGTATTCCTCGACGAGTTCATTTAATTCCAGGGCCGACCTCTTTTTTGAAGGTTCATTCATAGGTTTTGTCTGGCTTTGACCTGTGTTCTTTGTTATTCTGCCACTCATACTATTCATCGACAAAGAATTTGTCAATTTTTTGGTTTTCTGCGATACTAAGGATATGCTTACGACTTCTAAAACAAAAGCGAATCAAGCCTTGGCCCGAGTTGCAAAGAAATTAGGCATCTCTAAAGAGCGAGCACTGTTAAATGCGGTCAAACTGTATCAAAAACAGGTCGTTTCAAGCGAGCTTCGCGATGAATTGCTTCTTTGGGACAGAGCGAGTTCCGAGGATTTTCTCGCATTTGAAAAGCGGATATGAGAATCCGAAAAGGTGATATCTGTTTCGTTAATCTGACTGGAGCATTTGGACACGAGCAGTCCGGAGTTCGACCTGCTGTCGTGCTTGCTCTTACCAAAACAAGTATCGCCATTGTCATTCCACTGACGACTAATTTTGACGCACTGCGATTTGCGCACACGCTTACGATAGAAGCGACTAAGCAAAACGGACTTACCAAAGATTCTGCCGCACTTCTTTTTCACATTCGTGCAATAGACTCGAAAAGAATTGAACAAAAGTGCGGTCACGTTGAGGCGGCAGTACAGAGAGATATTGATGATGGGTTGCGCGAGTTGCTCGGGCTGTAACTCGTGAAAGAAAAAAGCGAGGCGGGGTGCCTCGCTACTGCGGACGAAACAGGTGAAGTTATCCGTCCAAGACGTTTTGAATTATTGGCGTCGTAGTTCGGGATTCCCTGACCTTGTAAACCCAACTTGTTACAAAGATTTTAATTTTATCCCTGGCGTCGTATATGCCGAGTTCCACGAGTTCCTCAGCCACTTTCCTTTTGATTGATTCAAGTGTTGGGATTACTTCATCCAATGCTACGCATCCGGCATAAGAACGGAGGCTGAGTACTTGATGGCCGATTCCGGCCCTCTCGGAATTACTTGAATCTGGTACTCCGATAAACTCCAACTGGATATGTTTTGTTTTGATTGGACGACCTACCTCCCACGCTGTTTCTAATTCAGATGAATCCCAACGTTCAGACAGGGCATCCAAATCATCGGGTGCCAGACCTACCCAGAGGACAGTTTTTGTTTGCGGCTCACTCATAAGGTTTTGTTTTGCGGGGTTATTTGTGGTTTCAAGTGCTAACTGTAAGCTATCATTTTATGAACAATCTTGTCAATTTTTTGGTTTTCTGGTAGGGTATACAAATATAAGGACGCGGCTTCGTCCCTCGGAAGACCTCGGGATGATGATTAGAAATCAATCTATCCCCCGTAAATAAGAATTTCCTCGGGACGATGATTTTTATAGTCGCTTCGCTCCTTAAAAATCAGCCATGCAAAAAGACATCCATCCAAAATATTTCCCCGAAGC
>Ga0209211_10013025_pt1 | contig 10370 bp, 7 predicted proteins | sample RifGroA2_FD_183992 | JGI IMG/M metagenome (GOLD analysis project Ga0209211, IMG submission 183992) | Groundwater microbial communities from Rifle, Colorado, USA - Groundwater A2 (SPAdes) (version 2) | ecosystem: Environmental > Aquatic > Deep subsurface > Groundwater | place: Rifle, Colorado...
ACATTGTAATTAACAATGTTGGAATAATTGTTGGCATAGTCATACGACCTGACGGCAAAGCGGTAAATGCCGTCGCCTGTTTCAGAACAACCACTAGGCATAGTCAACGACCCTGGATTGGCTGTGGTGCCGACAGTGGTGCAAAAAGTACCGAGGTTGTTGTATATATCCGCGGTAAAACCAGCCACGCCGCTTAAAGCGTCTGTGCCCGTGACATTAATCGTGGGCGTAGTATCGTTAGTCGGAGTTGAACCTGTAACCACGGGGTTAGTGGGGCTCACAGTGTCGCGGCCGTAAAACCCGTAACAGATAATGCTGCTCCAGTTGCCGGAAGCACCAGTGCCGTCGCGCGCGCGAACGCACAAGTATGCTTTGCCGTCAGTAGCGCGGGTTTGCGTGCCAGAGCAAGGCGAAGCGCCAGTACAGGAATAACCTGTGGTGTTGGCCGCGGCGGTATTGGGTAATGACGAAGGCAATGACGTTGCCCATTGGTGCCTCATATAGCGCACACCGTTCGTGTCAGTAGCGGTGCAAGTGACTGAAATGGTGCCATTAGTCCAACGGTTCACTAATGGGGTAGACGTGCCGCAAGTTATGTTCGGCGGCGTGGTGTTGCAGTTATAAACGCCGCTCGCCACCGCGCTTGAGTTGCCGGCCTGGTCGCAGCCCACTGCTTTCACGGTGGTGTTTGACACTGTCACTTGGGGGGGCGTGGTTGACGAGGCGCAAGTTGGCGTTGAACTGCCGGTAACGTAATGCTCCACTACCGGCGGGGTCTGGGGCGAGCCGGTGTCGCTTGAAGAAGCCGTGACTGTAAGCGGACACGCATAAGTGCCAGCGGTGGGCGACAAAGTTGGCGTGGAAGGAACGGTAGTATCGCGCACTACGCGTATCGGGCCAACCGGGTCACGCGGGTCAAATGAATCACTTGGCACTCCGCCGCAGTGCGCACCTGTTTCAGTAATGCAATTGCCGGAAGTATCCACCGCGTGCACCCCGTACCACCAAATGCCCGCGCCAGCGGTGCTGTCTGTCCAAGTGGTAGAAGTGGTATTACTGGGGGTGAGATTGCTCCAACCGCTGGGATTGGGCGCGTTATTTAAGTCGGTGGTGCGCCACACTTGGTAATAACTAATGCCGCCGTCAGGATCAGAAGCGGAAAAAGTGATTTGCGGCGGGGCGTTGGTAGGCGTGGGCGCGGTCAGCGAAAGCACGGTTGGCGCAGTGGCGGAATTATTAACCAGGTTGGTTGTGCATTCGTTCTGGTGAAGGCCGGGCACGCCTTGCTCGTGAATGTAAATCTTATACTTATGCAAGCCTGAAGGTAAACTGTAATCAATATAGCTCACGGGCGCGCTCACTGGCGCACCCCTTGGCCAGGTGTCTGTGGGACCGTCGAGCGAGCCCACATAATCGCTGAAGTTATTATCGTTATTATCCCGCCACACGCTGAACTCTTCTGGACCGCTGTGGTTGTCCTGCCAAGAAAGATTCGCCCGCGTGGGATTAATGTTAGCCACCGCTGTGCAGGAGGTGGGGGCTGGCAAAGGGCAATTAAAGCCAAGTTCGGTATAAACCTCCATGGCAATGCTGGGGTTGGAAAATGGCGAAGAATTAATATCCTGCATTATGGCCTGAACTTTATACTTGACTAGGCCGTTGCAAGCGCTTGGGGGCATAGCGCTATCTGTCCAATAAACCCAGCCCGTGGGAAAGTCGGTATTGATAATGGGAGTAGTGTTGGCCACGTCCCAGTTGCCGCTATTTATTTGCCGATACACGTAAAACCGCTCGCTATAGCCCGCGCCGGGAAATTCCTGCGAGTTATCCATAAATTGAACAGTTACGTTGCCAAAACCATCGGGCGTGGCGGAAACGTCGCTGGGCGCGGCCAGGCCTCTTTTGAAATCCGTGCAAAGATAGCTGCCGGGGCCTCCGAGCATGCCGTAGTACGGCCTCCAATTACCCAACGTGTCCACGGCCTTATAACAAATCGTTTGGCCAGTGCCCGCGTCCATAGTATAATCAATGGTATAATAATCTAAACTATTAGTAATCGGACAAATATCAGGTTCACAAGAAGCCATCGACTCGCAACCAGGATTTAATGCTGATGCCTTGTAACAAAACCCGGATACGCCCGAATCGTCGTAGGTATCAATATTAACAGTAAAACTATTGGCATATATCGGCCCGATCTCGTCCACCTCCGGCGGCACCGTCAGATTGCCCGGAAAAATGGTAAAAGTGGGGCCGGTACTTTCTTGAGCCAGAGCGGCGGTGGCCGCCAACAACAAACCAGCCAATAACAAGGTGACTGGCCAGCCAAAAGCTAATTTCGCCCTAAGCATAAGTTTGATTTATCTGTAAACTAATGAGGCTTCAAGTCTCAAGCCACTTATAACCCGAGCCCAGCCGACGACGCTGCTTTAATGCGTAGCCCTTGGCAACAGTGGATCTTGCTTACCTAGAGTTAAACCTAGACTGGCCTGCCGGCGGTACCTGTCTACGTGATAGGCAGAGGCGGACCTGCCTGCCCTGTCTGCCAACAGGTAGGCGACAAGCAGGCGACAGACAAAAGCCCAAGGGAGCGATTTAATTTCAAACAAACTGATTATACTGTTACACTGCTTACTATAGCACATTTACCTAGCTAAGACAACCCAAGCTGGCAGTGCTACAGTCTGTAGTTGGCCAGCGAGGGCTGATTGTGCTATACTAATTAGCGTTAATAACTTTAACTACACATAACCTATGCCAGACCAAATGCCCAACCTAGCCGGGGGCGCCAGCAGCGGAACCACGAAAAAGACCATCATCGTCGTGGTGGTAGTAGTGGTGCTTGCTATTGCCGCCTACATTTACTTCAGCCCTGGCGGCTCTGATGTCGGCCCTGGCGGCCAGCCAGCCGACACCACCGGCGAAGCCCAAGCCCCCACGCCCTCACCCACGCCCAATGAGGTGTATTCATACGTCGGTGAAGTTACGGCCGTGGGCAACGGACAGATTACCGTGCTCGCGAAAAAGGAATTAAACTTGCTTGAGGCCGACGCCACGCTTACGGTCAAGGCCGACGCCAACACCCAAGTCATCCGCCGCACCATCCCGCGCGTGCTGCCGGAGGAAGGCGGCGAAGGACTTTTTAAGCAGGATAATATCTCTCTCTCTGACATTAGCGTGGGCGACCAGGTGACGGTGGTCTCGGCCACCAACGTCCGCGGCCAAACCGAGTTCACGGCCTCGCGCGTGGAAGCGCTGAACGTGCAATAATTGTTGTTGAACTTAAAACACCCTCGCAGTTGCGGGGGTGTTTTTTGCATTAAAAATTTTAACTTAAATCTTTGCTAATCTTTTTGCTTCCTTCAAAGCTCGCTCCAGTACTACATCTTTACCATTCTTAATATCTTCAAGTGTTGGTTTAACTACAATATCAGGTTTTATTCCCTTGCCTTCAAGTAATTGCTTATTAGGTCGAAAATATTGCCAGGAAGAAACTATAAGTTCAAATGAAGTTTTTCCGTAAGGAATAGAAAACTTTTTAGGATTGCCACTACCACCACCAGTTATTTCACCTATTACAAGAGCTCTTTTATTATCCTTTAAGCCAGCAATGAAATATTCATTGGAACTCAGACATTCTGTATCTACTAAAAGCACTACTGGTATTGCAAAAAATGGCTCTAGTGGCTCCAGATATGAATAAATTGTTTTTAACTTAAGAGAAGTGGAATCTATACGGCGTTTAGTTATACTAAAAAGCTTTCGCTTATTAAAGAAATGTGCTGCTAGCAAACCAGCAACTCTTGAACTCCCACCGCCATTACCACGAACATCAATAATGACCACTTTTGGTTTTAATCTCAATAAACGCTGTACCGTTCTGATTAATTGTCTTTCAAATTTTTCATCGGGTTGCCAGTGGGAAATTTTTATAAAGCTAATACTATTAGATAATTTGCTTATCGCTATATTTCTAACATTTGACACTTGGGTGGCACTTCTTGGTAAATTTATTAACTTTTTATCATTATTTACTACTGAAATATGGGCTGGGGTTGCGATCCTACTCACTAATATCCATTTAAGTGACTGCTTTAGACGAAAATTATTTGAACCAGAAGAAATTCTCATCATGTTTTCCTTTACAATTTGCCGTGGTTTTTTCCCATCTACCATTAATAATTCACCTAAATATTTACCATTTAGTCGTAAATGAAATTTATTACTAATTAACTTGACTTCTGAATTTCGAGGTTTATAAAAGACTTTAGTGGGATATACTCCGAGTTTAGTGTGTGAATTTTTTAAACTAGCTAATAAATACTCAATGTTAAGAAAAAAATCAATGTCTTTTAAACTTCCTTTTTTAAATAATTTCAATAAATTATTATATTGCTTATTAAATTTTAATAATTCTCTCCTATTTAAAAAAGGGAAATTATTTTTAACTATTCTATATAAATCATCCAATGATTTGCGTTGTATTATACCAAAATTATAAGAGTTCATATCAAAATTATACCATATTAAGTAAACAAAAAGAAACCGGATTGAAATTACTCAATCCGGCCTACCTGCTTTTTAGCAGTCTTGACCGCAACTTGCATCTGATGCGTCGCAGCCACCTTGGTCGCCATTGCAATCATCGCCATCACAACCAGAGTAATTATCTACTCCAAGAGTCAATTCATCAGGCAATATTGCTTGCTTAACAACTATTTCCTCTTTCAAGGTTTTACCTCCTTTCTGCTTTTTATTGTTTTAGAAACCACTCGCAGCAGCAATCTTTTTAATAAGAACTGCCACTAGAGCTTTAGTAAAACTACAATATGGGATATCACGTTTAAGGAAATTCCCAGTAGCACGAACAGCCTTTACAGAACAGCCCCCGGCGCATGTATACCTTGCAAAACAGGTTTGACATTCTGGAATAATATCCGCATGTCTACTTTGCAGTATTTTTAATTTATCAATATTTATATCAAACCTTCTCTCATGTGGAATCCATTCCCCTAATTTAAACTGATCAGCGTCTTTGTCTGCTAAATCAACGACTTCAATACACGCGGTCAGTAAACCATCATGTCCGACCATCATTGCTCTACCACTAGCAGCTCCACAGAAATAACCTATTCCTTTAGTAAAATGAGCTAGATGTCCATTATATATTTTAATCCCATAAATCTTACAAGCATCCATGGCTTCGATGAATTTATGTACCAATTCTCCGCCAACAGGAGAATATACCTCATAATGACTATTCTTACCAAACTCAACGACTTCATAATCTCTTCCATATGGAAATAAGGGCTCTAGATGAATTTTTTTAACCCCCAGATCACCAAAGTAGTTGATTACTCTAATAATATCGTCAGTCGGTGAATATGTTACTCGTATGGTAAATGGATAAGAACAAGAAATTAAGTACCTAATATTCCTTTCTACCACTGTGCTAGATGGTGTTCCTCCAACAAATGGTCGATTCCTGTCTTGAATAGCCGGTGGTCCATCCATCGATATTGAAATATTAAATTTATTAGCAATCATCCAATCAATGAATTTTTGATCACTTGTTCCGTTGGTAGTAATGAGATAACTAGTAGTTCTACCATCTTTTATCTCATCAGTTCTTTTAGCCACAGATTTAATTAACACCTGCTCTAGGGTTGGCTCACCTCCACCATGAAATGTTATACGAATCTTATTCTCCACAAGTTGATATACAAACCATTCTAATGCTCCAATCGCTAGTTCTAGAGGCATGCTTGCACCATTTGGTTTTGCAGATGCATAACAATAATGACATCCCAAATTACACTTTCGTGTAATTAATAGCGTTAGAGAGTGAAACCCCTGCCAACCATCATCCCGTTTTGTAATTGACGGTACGTTAGAGAAAAATCCCTTAGTTTGTAAGATTCTGTATATTTCATTATTGGAAATTGGATAATTTTTTACACGACTAATAAGGTTCGTAAAAGGAGAGTAGACTATATAAGTTTCGCCATCCTTTAGAATAATCGTGTCTTTTACTAAACAGATACTGGGGTTGCTAGCTTGATTTTTATTGGAAAGCATACCAATACTCCTTTCTTTTACTTAAAATTGTTAAAGAACTATTAAATTTATTTGCCTCGACCTTAGCACAATTAATACCAAAAAGTCAAGGGCTCATAACTGCTACTAATTATAAATCTCCCTATAAAGACTGGCGTTTTCGTTTATTGATTTAACCCTCCAAATTTGCTACAATCAGGTTGCTTAGAATTAACAATAAACCATATGAATACGTTTACTTGGGTGATTGTGATAATTGTGGCTGCCATCGTTCTTTGGCTGGTGGCGACTTACAATCGCTTAGTTTCCCTTAAAAACCGGGCTCAGGAAGGCTGGAGCGACATTGACGTGCAGTTGAAACGCCGCTATGACCTGATCCCCAACCTGGTCGCCACGGTCAAGGGCTATGCCAAGCACGAGGACGCCGTCTTCACTAAAGTAACCGAGGCGCGCACGCGCGCCATTAACGCCCAAGGCGTGGCCAGCAAGGGCGCGGCCGAGAACATGCTCACCGGCGCCTTAAAAAGTTTATTTGCCGTGGCCGAAGCTTATCCTGACCTCAAGGCCAGCGCCAACTTCGCCAAATTGCAAGATGAGCTCTCGGACACCGAGAACAAAATCCAAGCGGCCAGACGCTTTTACAACGGCATGGTCAGAGATTTGAACATTCTGATTGAAACTTTCCCGGCCAATATCGTGGCTAACATGTTTAAGTTCATGAAGCGCGAATTCTTTGAGATTGAGAATGAGGCCGAAAAGCAAGCCGTGAAAGTTGAATTCTAGCCACTGGTTCCTGGCTTTTTATCTGCAGAGGGTAAGGGCTCGGAGTTGCGATGCCCGCCCCTACCCTCTGCACTCCCTCCGCCAGCTGGCGGACAGGCACGCTTCTGAAAGAGGTGTGCCGGTGAGGACAAACGAACGGGCTATGCACAGCGACCACAAACACGCCACGTTCTTGGGTCCTCACTCGGCTCCCAAGAAGAACTGAGGGCTAATGTTCAAAGAGCAAAGAACTAACCACATGTTTAACCAGCTTTCCAATACCAGGTGTTGGAGATATTTTGGTGTTTGTGTTCTCCTCACGGTACTCTGGGTTACTCCTGCCCTGGCACAAGGCGACGCCGAGCGTAGCTACGGCTACGACAATATTCAGGCCAAGTTCACCGTGCGTCCCGATTCCACCGTGCTCGTTACCGAACAGCTGACATTCTCGTTCACCGGCAACTTCCATTCGGCCTGGCGCAATATCACTTTAGCCAAAATCACGGCTATTACCGACCTTGAGGTGTTGGATGGCGCCACTCTCCTGCCGCTCAAACCAAGCGCTAAGCGTTTAGACAAATTGGCTCCCTCTAGCTGGGGCAGCTACGCCTCCTGGCGTTCAGGCGGTGAACAAAATATTGAATGGTATTACAATTTAACCGACACAAAACACACCTGGATATTGCGTTATGTCGTCCATGGCGCTATTGCTTTTGGCGACAAACAGGACAGATTTTATTGGAACGTATTTACTGACTATGACGTGCCGGTAAACCAAGCCAGCGCTCAGGTGATTCTGCCTCAACAAGTGCCAGCTACGGCCATAGTGGCAGTGGCTTACACCACACGCGAACCTGAAATTACCGGCACCTATAAGGAAACAAACGGTCTGGCCGAATTCGCTGCTAAAAATTTCGCGGCTGGCGATGATTTCACTATTGATGTCGGCTTCCCTGACGGCTTGGTTTCACGCTCAGCTTTCTGGCGCGATTGGCTAAAGCTTTATTGGGGCTATGTGCTGGCGGCCTTATTGGTCGTGCTGACGGTCGTAACCATTGCCCTGCGCTGGTATGTAACAGAAAAACGTGTAACTGGCCGCGGCACCATTATTCCCCAATACGAACCACCACAAAAACTCAAGCCGGCCATGGCCGAGATAATCTGCCAAGAGCGTTTGACGAACCGAGGCTTGGCGGCCACGGTTGTTGACCTGGCGATTCGCGGCTATTTAAAAATTGGAGAGGATTTTGGTGATAATTGGTTCACTAAACTTGGCGGCAAGCACTATCGGCTGATAAAGCAAAGAGATTTTTTGAGCGAGGCTCAACTTGAAGACTACGAAAGAAAGTACTTGGGCATCTTGTTTGAGGCAGGCGGAACTTTTTCCACCCGGGCAGTAAAACATTGGAGCGATTCCAAAAAACGCGAGCTACATAAATCAATACAGGAGTTGAAAAAAAGCATTCTCGGTGAAACTGAAGTCGACACGGCAGCTTATGCCACCAAGCCCAGCCGAGAAAATAAAGCTTATACTATTACTCTGGCAGTTTTTATAGCAACTGTCTTCTTATTTTTCATCTTGCCTGATTTTAACCTGCGCCAGCTACTAATCGCTTTGCTGGCTTTACTGCTCTCCAGCCTTATCATTGGTGCCTTTGTAAAATACGAAGCACGACTTAATGAAGCCGGGCGAATCTTAAAAGAAGATTGGCTTGGCTTTAAAATGTTTTTGGCCGCGGCTGAAAGATATCGCTTGCAAAACCTCACCCCGGAAACCTTTGCCAAATTCCTGCCTTATGCCATGATCTTTGGCATTGAGAAAAAATGGGCCAGAGCTTTTAATTCTATGCACTTGCCTCAGCCTGATTGGTATGCGGGTGCGGCTGGCGCCGACTTGGGCAGCAGCTCTGATGGAAGTTTTTCCGCCTCAGCTTTTAGCGCCAGCTTCAGCTCATCATTCGCCAGCGCTTTCTCTAGTAGTGGTGGGGCCGGCGGAGGGGGCGCGGGCGGTGGAGGAGGAGGCGGTGGGGGCGGGGCGGGTTAGGCCAGATTTATAACCATTGAATGCCTGCTGACAAACCGCTAAACTACTTAGTATCTTATGTACGATGCTATAGCGGCTAATAAACGCAAATCATGGCTGCTGGTAATCATCTTCCTAGCTGTGATTGCCTTATTGGGATATTTATGGGGACAGTATTCCGGCGATAACTGCAGATTATTCTAGGCCTAGCTATTATCCTCTAATTCTTGCCAATCAACATATTCTCCCTTCTTAATATGATAAGAAGTTAGTTTAAAGTCCTTTTGCATAATATCAAAAGGTGCCCATGCACCATCAATAAAAACCTCAATCCAGGCGTGTTTCATATTTGGATTATTTTTTATGAACATACCATCAATCAATTTAGTTGGCAGTCCTAAACAACGCAACACAGAAGCTACAACTGAAACCAACGAGCCGCAAGAACGCTGACGCTTCTCTAAAATTTCATTAACGGTTATAAACCGAGAAATTTTAAAATCGTGAGTCGTGGTAATAGTATGCAGGGTGGGATTAAACTCCTCCTTAATGACTTTAAGGATTTCAATGATATAAGCTTCGTCGATTGTGGTTGGCTTTATAAATTTAACTTTATCCTGCAACCACTGGGGGCAACCAGCTGTATATTTACCAAATTGAAGATAGTTATCCATATGTATTAGTTAAAAATAAACTATTCACGTTAAAAAATGTTAGTTCAAAAAATTTAATGATAGAACAATCTACTTAGTTGACGTAAGTATTATAGCATTTTCTATTTTAAAAAAATATTAGGGAGTAAATTAGATTACTCCCTAGATTCAATTTTCGATAATAAAGAACTGTCTACGAACCAATTGAGTTACTATTCTTTGGAATTCAACATCTTCAAAAGTAGTACCAAATCGCTGAGCTAAATTAGTTAGCGACATTAGTGGTAAGGGGCGAGTTGCTACAAGAAACTCATATGCAGATTGATTAACTTGAATGATGTTTCTCGGCGAACCTGGGGCTACTAACCAACCACCATTTTCAGACCGACATTGAAACGATGAAGATGGACGAATCAATAAATCTGGGTTTATCCTAATCTCTTTTGGTTTAACTACCGGATTAGAAAAATTTTCAATCATATATGGATGACGAGCATCATTACTACCACAACGAACCGCTGCATCTATGCGACAACCACCACCACATTGATTAAACAAATCACAACCTAAGCAATCCGAATGAAAATTACCGCTATTCTCTCTCCATGAGTACATTTTCTCCCATATTTCATCAATACCCTCTCTTAGAATATTGCCAAAGGTAAGAGGATTGTGACTGCATGGCCGAATATCACCTTGGGTACCAATAGTACCATTACGTTTACCAGCATGACATGAACGGTAAATAAAAGGCAATTCAAGCTCAAAAGCCCTTAACGGCATTAGACATTTAGGGACTGATTCCATAATATCAACGCGCAGACTAAGTTCCTCATATGCCCAAACCAAATCATCAATAACCTGACGAACCTCAT
>Ga0209211_10013027_pt1 | contig 10368 bp, 8 predicted proteins | sample RifGroA2_FD_183992 | JGI IMG/M metagenome (GOLD analysis project Ga0209211, IMG submission 183992) | Groundwater microbial communities from Rifle, Colorado, USA - Groundwater A2 (SPAdes) (version 2) | ecosystem: Environmental > Aquatic > Deep subsurface > Groundwater | place: Rifle, Colorado...
TTGAACTTTTCAGGAACAACTTATAACACAGGCAATACTCCAATCGTAAACTTTTCTTTAACAGGCACTGATGGAACAAGTAATATGACTGATTTGTCATTTGTTAACATAAGCTCAAATACAACTGCTGAAGCATCAACCGATAAAGCTTCACCAGTACTCATGACAAAGGAAACCCTAAGCTTTAACAGAACAGGTTATCTAGACACAATCAACATAACATTCTCAGAATCTATTGTTGATAATACTTCAGCAAACTTTACAATTGAAGGCATTACAGCAGCTGGTGCTATAGCATTTGTTGATACAGCATTCCCTGGTGACAGTGGAAACAATAATAATATATTTTTAGGATTTACAGGAACAACATATTTCACAAATGGAACACCTACTGTGAATTACTCTTATGGTGGCGCAGCAACATCTAGAGATTATATATTAGATGCAGCAGGCAACAAAGCAGTAAGAAATGATACTGCCAATGGTGCAGCAGCAGCAGACAAAGCACCACCAGTATTCTTAGTTGCAGCAGCAAGTGATGGTGCAACAGCAGCAAATGGTGTTGATTCAGATGATTACATCTTATTCAACTTTAGTGAACCTATAAGGCTTCAAGGTGGACTTGCTATTAGTAACACTACAGTAAACTCTTCAAAAGAGAGCGGAGCAATACTTTACACTAACGCTACAGGAGCAGCATGGGTAGGTGGATTGGATATTCAGGTAGGTAGGTTTAACAATACACAGAATACAACATTAAACGTAACTTTCCCAACTGCTTATTCAAATTTAAGTGCACCAGATGTCTACAAATTTTTCATGAATTACACAATATCAGATGCAAGTGGAAATAACCCTGTTGGTCAAGATAACAAAACCAATGTTACCTTAACTGGCTCATTCCAAGATGTCCAAGCACCATCAGTAAGTTCAGTCTGGACAAATGATACTAACGCAAATGGTAAAATAGATTCTATTGTGGTTACAATGAGCGAGAATGTTTGGAATGCATCACGAAGATGTGGTCTTGGATGGAACGTAACAGGCTATTCTGTAAACACAGCATTATCAAATTGTCCAAATAATACAAGGGTTAACCTGACTGTAACAGAATTGTCTGTGTTTGATACAAATGCAACACCAGCAGTATCTTACACTGCTACTGTCGGAAGTATTGTGGATTTAAATAATAATAATAACTTGACAGATTACAATACAACAGCAGCAACTGATAAATCACCACCTGTTTTATTAAACGCTACAACTTACGATGATGATGCAGATGGTTATATTGATGCATACAATTTAACTTTCAGCGAGAATGTAACCGATGATAAGTTTAACAGAACAGGTGCAGCAACTGCTTTAACTCTGGCAGGATCAGCATTATGGACAATTACCAATGCTACAGGAACATTAAAGAATGACCATTTTGTGAACTTGCAATTTACAGACTACAAAAACGCAAGCAATTTCACACCAGACATCACAGGCAGCTTCTTTAATGACACTGCAAATAATGCAATGGAAAGTTTAGCATCAGGTGGATTAACAGAATATGATGCAGCTGCTCCACAATTCTGGCTTGTTTCAGGATTCCAAGGCAACTTTACAAATAGGTCTGGTAAAGACGGATATGTATTAGGTACAAAGTTCAGAGCTAACCAGAACATTTCAATTAAGTTTAATGTAAGTGAAAACGTAACACAACCAACAGTAACTGTTGGCGGCAATGCAGCAACGCTTGCTGGTACAACAAACACTACTGAAGGAGTTCAATTCGAATATTATTACACTATGACTACTGCTGTATCAGAAGGTTCAGTAACTTTAAGCATAAGTGCAAGTGATACAAAAGGAAATCCGTCAGTAAGTAACAGCAGAACAAATACAACCCAAAACTTGTCAACAGATTATCGTGTTTCAAGAGTGGACCGTTTAGTGCTAACTGACCAACCACAAGATGATGGTTTACAACTTAAACTTAACTGGACTGCTGTAACAGATGCTGATTTCAGCAGATATGCATTCATTTGTAACATGACAAATTCAACACAACTCTCATCATTAAGTCCTGTAACTTATTCATCAACAAGTACACACACTACTGCACTGATAACTACGTATCATGATGGAACTAACAGAACAATAGCAGACGGAACAGAGTACTTCTGTTTAATAAATGTTACAGACGATGTTGGTAATGTAAATGCAAGCATGAATGTATCAGCAATACCTTATGCAAATGCTAATGTTACTATAGCAATAAACAAATGGAATCTTGTAGGAACACCAAGATCACTAAATAATACCAAGTTAAGTGCACATGGATTTGCTTCAGGTGATTTGTATAAATATTACAATTCAACAGATGCAACGTGGTATGATTTGGCGCAATCAACAGATAGAATGAATCATTTGAAAGGTTATTGGATTTATAACTATGACGGAAATCAAGCTAATCTGACTTACAAAGAAAATACAGGTACAAGTGCAACATTAGTAACAACAACAATTTATACAGGTTGGAATTTAATAAGCTCGCCTAGTAATACAGCAGGAGATAATGTTACTAATGTATTAAATGATAGAATAGGTAGCACCAAATGGTCAATAATATGGTATTACAATGCTAGTGACACATCAGGAAATGGTTGGTATTACAATAATCCAAGCGGAACAGGTACTTTAGGTGCATTTGACAGAGATGGTGGTTATTGGATTTCAATAACAAGTGCAGGAAATAACACTCTTTTAACAGGTGAAGTATAAACATATAAAAGTGTGTTAAAATGAAGCACTTTTTTTTATATTTTTTAATTATTATTATGTTGATTGCTAGTGTTTTTGCTCAAGAAAGCATTCCAAACATTCCTCAAATACCTATGTTTGTTCAAGGTACGATTTATATTAATAATAAACTAGCTCCTAAAGGAACACTTGTAGATGCTAAGATTGATGATGAGATTAAAGCAAGTTTTATAATTGGGGAACAAGGCAAATTTGAGTTACCTTTGTCTGGAGATAGTAAGGATTCAGGAAAACAAATAACTGTTTATGTTAATCAAGCCCTTACAAACACAACAATCACTTGGAGATCAGGAGATATAATAGATAACTTAACTATTTATACTACTCAAAAAAGAAGCTTAAACAATGTTTTATGGTTAGTAGCAATCATTTTCCTATTACTCTTATTATTTATAATTGTATATTTTTTATTAAGAAAAAAGAGGTAATCAGAAAATATCAGAAAATTAATGAACTAATCAGAAAATAGAGAGATAAGAGGAAATAATATGACTAAATTAATAACTAAATTATTATCTTTTTTAGTTGTTCTATTAGTGTTCCTTTTATTTTCTTCTTTCTATGTATATAGTGATGGTTTTTCTTGTTCTTCCCACAATTTTAAAGGAACTTGTCAATTTATTAAGAATAGTGGAACTGTGAATTGTAGTGTTAGTACAACAATTGCAGCTTACAGAAATTATGCTACTGATACAACAGAAGATACATCTGCACCAACACCATATAAAACCACATATAGTGGCGAATACGGAAATTATATTGGAAAAGGTGATAGGGGATTTAGTGTTACAGCACCATCATCAGACAATAATGGTGAAACAATTAATTTTACCCTTAATAATGTTAGTGCAGATCAAACAGAAAGTTTTAGTTGTGGCACTTTATCAACTGTACATTTAACAATCACAGACACCACCTTTCCGCAACTTGTTACCATTTCCAAAGCAAACAATTCTTATTTAAACAATACAGACAGATTAACAATCATAGTTTCTGATAATAAAGGTATAAATAATCAAACATTTAATAATGGCAATGGCTCAAATGTTTCTTTCTCGAATAATACTGCGTTTAATCCGTTGTTTACATCGCAAGGAAATAATTATATAGATATTATTTTAACAGATAAGATAGGTAACATTAATGTTAGCACTTATAATTATAGTTTTGATAATGTGACTCCTCGTTTTACAGACATAGGTCCAAGTGGAGCACAAAGCACCACTGCCTCTTCATTGAATGTAATTGCGTGGGTAACTATTAATGAGATAGGCAATTGTACTTATGGTACAGCAAATAGTAGCTTTGGGGCATTATCTCAAATGAATAGTTCTAATGGTTTAAATCATACAGCAAATCTTACTTTTAGTGCAGATGCAAGCAGCACAGCTTATTATTTCAAATGCAATGATACAGCAGGAAATATTAATGTTGACGGAAACACCACATCTTTTAGCGTCGATGTTTCTACTGGTGACGGCGGCGGTGGAGGAGGAGGCGGTGGTGGTGGCGGTGGAGGAGGCGGTGGTGGTAGCACTCCAGCAGCAACAACACCAAGCGTGCCTGTAAGTGTTTCACCTATAACTTCGCCCAGTGTTCCTAGTGAAAGCGAAGGTGGCGAAGAAGCAGGAGAAACTGGAGCTGAGGCAGGAGCACCGTCTGAAGGCGGAGCGCCATCTGGCGGCGAAGGAGGAGAAGCAGATGCTGAATCTGCAGCAGAAGCGCCAGTAACAGCAGGAGAAGGAGCAGAAGAACAAGCAGGTTTGGCAGGAATGGCTTTTAAAGGTCTTACAGAAAACTTAGCCAAGACTAAAGAAACATTGGGTAAAGCATTCTCTGCAATAAAAACAAAGAAAGGAGCGCAGGTATTCTCGCTAATAATCGTCGTGCTGTTAATAGCATTCTTAATAATTATAATAAAAAGGACAAAGAAGAAGAATTAACAAATTAATCTTTTGTCATTATTTATTTTTTAATTTTTCAGTTCTTACCTGATTGGTCACGTTCATGATGATGTTAGTTTATGTTTTCTATACGACTATTTTAAAAAAATGTAAAAAACATTTCATGAGACAATGGGCTACGTCCCTAAAATGGTCGAGAACGTAAGAAAAAGATACCTCAAAACTTTCTTATCTTCTCAAATTCTTTATACCTTTGTTCTATCTCGTCGTTAGTCAATCTTTTCTGCCTTTCCAGCGAGAAATCCTCTGCATTAAACGAGGCAATAACAGAACCATATATTATGGCTTTCCTTATATTTGATTCAGAAAGATTATTAGTTTTAGCTAAATAACCCATCATTCCGCCTGCAAAACTGTCACCGCATCCCGTTGGATCCTTTAATACCTCCAGCGGATAACCTGGCGCATTAAAGTGAGTGTCGTCTGTAAACAATAATGCTCCATGCTCGCCTTTTTTTATTATAACATATTTTGGGCCAAGCTTCAGCGCTTCTTCTGCTGCCTTTAAAAGATTGACTGTGTTAAAAAGCTGTCTTGCTTCGCCGTCGTTAATCAACAATAAATCAACTTTTTTAATGGCTTCAATAAGTGTTTCTTTTTTAGACGATATCCAGAAATTCATAGTGTCCATTGCAATAAACTTAGGATTAGTTGCTTGCCCAATTACTTTCAATTGAAGAATAGGATCAATATTCCCTAAAAAAAGAAATTTATCGTCTTTATAATGTTCTGGAAGATTGGCTGAAAATTCTGTCAAAGAATTAAGCTCTGTTTTCAGAGTTTTGGCTTCATTCATATCATACTCATATCTACCTTCCCATCTGAATGTTTTGCCTTTGAATTCAATGCCGCCAATATCAATATTTCTATTCGTTAAAAGTTTCTTGTGCTCTTCTGGAAAATCTTTTCCAGCGATTGACACAACACCAGGATTAGTAAAAAAAGACGCAGCAAAAGAAGCATATATAGCACTTCCTCCAAGAACAGAAGTTTTCTCACCAAAAGGTGTCTTTACATCATCCAATCCAATTGAACCGACAATTATTAATTCTGGCATATAAAATGTGATTTTATTCTGGTTTATATATTTTTATATGTTTTTTCAGCCATGAACAATTTTTTGAAAACATTTTTAAACTTATATTCTTCATTGGCTTTTATGGCTGGAATTAATGATTTATTAAACAAAGCAGTAGCAGAATGTCTGCCAACACAAGCTGAAGAAGAAAAATTAAAGCTTAAATTAGATGAATTTCTGCAAAAACTTAAACAAGCTGCAAAGAATAATAAAATCAATGCAGAGATTATGTTGGGCGGAAGCGCAGCAAAAGGAACATTTCTTAAAAAAGATTTTGACGTCGATGTTTTTGTTAGATTTAACTATGATTATAAAGAAAAAGACTTGTCGGAAATGCTTGAAACTATACTTAAGAAAATTTCTTCTCTTAAATTTGTTAGGCTTCACGGCTCAAGAGATTATTTTCAGGCAAAATATAAAGGAATATATTATGAAATCATTCCGGTATTATACGTTACAGAGCCAAAAAAAGCAATGAATGTCACTGACATGAGTCCTTTGCATGTGGCATGGCTTAAAACCCATCTTAATGACAATAAGCATAATGACAATAAACTTAATAACAATAAAATTAATAACAATAAACTGAATGAGAATAAAAGCCTTCGCAAGGAAATCCTGCTCGCAAAATTATTCTGCAAAGCGCAGGGATGTTACGGCGCAGAATCATACATACAAGGTTTCTCTGGACACGTACTGGATATCTTGATTGTTAACTATGGCTCGTTTTTGAATTTGTTGAAATCTTCTCAAAAATGGAAGCAGTTTGATGTAATTGACGTCGAAAAACATGGCACAGCTGACAAGCTTAATCAATCAAAGATATCTCCATTGCTGCTTATTGATCCGCTTCAGCCAGACAGAAATGCAGCGGCAGCTTTAAGCACAGAAAAATTTGAGCTGTTTAAACAGAAAGCAAAAGAATTTTTGGCAAACCCATCACCTGACTTTTTTGTGAAAAAAGAATACTCGTTGAAGGATTTGAAAAAACTCAAAACTAGCTCAGCTTCTGCAAGGTTAATTATATTAACTATTAAAGCATTAGAAGGAAAAGAGGATATTGTCGGCGCGAAATTATTAAAATCATATACACATATCCTAAAACACCTGCAATTAGGTGGATTTACTGTAACAACCTCGGGCTGGAAATGGGACAAGGCAAAAAAAGCAGAGTTTTGGTTTGTCGTCAAGGAATCTCAATTAAGTGATACTACCTTAAGGATGGGCCCGCCTGTAAAAGAAACCCGTTCTGTTGAAGCCTTTAAAGCAAAACATCCCAATGCCTTTGTCAAAGACAACAGGTTATATGCTAATGTTAAGAGACAGTTTAGAACCCCAGAGGATTTAATAAAAGCATTGATTAAAGATGAGTATATCACTGAGAAAATGGATAGTATTAAACTGAAATTATTTTGAATATATAATTATTTTGAATATATGTTATTCGCTCTCCACACGTTTTAGGGCGAAGCCACCGTCTCATGATTATTTTTTTCAATGTTTTTTAAAATCTTTGTGTAAACTAAAATTTGTGAAAATAAAAAATTAAATGATAAATTATAATTTAATAAACTACCCTATTATAGTGAACGAATGGCTTCGCCCAATTACTGAGCAAATACAAAAAATTTATAATTATAACAAATAATTATAGAAATATACCTTAAGAACATACTCATTAAATATCACGTAATTTTGGCGGATTAACCATGAACTTCATGAAAAAAAAGAATATACTGCAGTTAAGTATTATATCTATTACAGTTATCGCCCTAATCATCAGCATATTTTTTGATAATAGAGTAAACGAGAAAATATTAACATTTCACACGCCTTTTTTCGATTCTTTTTTCGCTATATTAAGCAATTTTTATCTGCTTTTGTTTGTACTATTTATTCTTACTAGCATTCTAATGTACACCGAGAAAAAGCGGGAAGGCATTTTGCCATTGTGGGCTTCGCTGTTTGCCACGCTGGTTATTGTGACAATATTAAAATTATTAATTGCACGCGAAAGGCCTTTGCCAGAGATAGATTTTACATTGATTGCCTACTCATTCCCAAGCCTTCATGCAGCAGTGTCTTTTGCAGTCGTGCCGATTTTAGACAGGGAATTTCCAAAGCTTAAATATTTGTGGGTGATAATTGGTGTATTGGTTGCCATAAGCAGAGTTTATTTGCAGTTGCATTATGTCAGCGACGTTATTGCAGGAGCGCTTATTGGCTATGTTATTGGTATTACAACGTACTATTTCAATCAGAAATATTTTTATAAGATAAAATGGTAATTGTTCTGAATGATTTTTATAAAATAGGATAAACTAGTTGGTTGAACTATAATTAACTCACCATAAAATGATAAAAATTATTTTCATGAACAACAATACAATTATACACTACAATGATAAAGCAATTTGAAATCAGAAGAAACATATTTCATATATTTTATGGTTTAGCCTATGTTTTGCTTATTTATTTTAATATTTTCAAGATAACTCATTTATTGGTTTTATTGTTAATAGGCACAATTATTGCATTAGTTTCATTAAAATACAAACTGCCTTTTATAAATTGGTTTTTAGAGAACTTTGAAAGGTCAAATACTTTTCCAGGCAAAGGCGCGCTTACTTTTCTTGTCGGTGTTATCTTTGCAGTTGCATTGTTTGACAAGCCAATTGCCCTTGCAGTCATTATGATATTAACATTGGGTGATTCATTTTCGCATATTGTAGGTAGATTTTACAGCAAGATAAAGAACCCTTTGAATGATTTAAGATATATTGAGGGAACATTGGTCGGAGCATTAATAGCATCTCTTGGAGCAATGCTCTTTGTTTCTCCAATAAAAGCATTCATTGCCTCGTTTATTGCAATGATTGTTGAGGCAGTTGACATAAAATTATTAATCAATGGCTGGGCAAAGAAATGGATATTTGACGTCATTTTGGATGATAATGTGATTATCCCATTGGTTGCAGGGGTATTATTAGCTATTCTATAAATTTTCTAAACAAAAAATATATATAGCCCTACTATTAATTAAGAAGTATCATGCCTCAAAAAAAGAGAAAAATCAATAACTCCATTAATGTGACATCAGGAACTACTGCTGCTTATAAAAGTATACAACAGTCATTAAAAAAACTAAAAAGAAGAATAGATTCTCTTTGATATTATCTTATTTTCTTTTTTTAATCCCTTTTTTAATAAAATTATTCTCTTCTTTCAGTTTTTTATTTTCAGAAATCAATATATCTGTATAATTTTTTAATTTATTAACCTCTTCCATAATTTTGTGTGTATCTTTTCCAAATCCTCTTTTTTGTTTATGCATTAAAATTTCATATCCAATCATGTAAATAGAAGGAAGACTTATAATCTCCAAAAAAAACCATAATTCTTTCTTTTCTGGAGCTATATATACCAATGAACCTAAACTAATAGCATAAATTAATCCAAATAGATAAAGTGTAAGTTTTTTCCTTTCCATAAGTATCTAATAAGAGTCAACTCTTCTCATATAAAACGATTATTGTAATAAAAAACAATAAATATCACCATAACTTTAAATATAACTAAAGATAATAATCCATAAATTAAACAATAACTTTGTGTAAATCATTAAAAGAGGCGAATAACTATGAAAATAACAATAGACACAAAAAATGATTCAAAAGAAGAGATACTTAAAGCCATTGAGCTTATTCATCACATAATACATAATCCTTACTCAAATTCTTCATCTGACAATCCTTCTAACATTTATTCAGATTATTCTAACTCAAATGACGTTTTTAGTTTTTCATCTAATCCTTCATCTAACTCTTCATCTCAAGCACATACAAATCAACAGCAGGAATTTGATATTCCAGGATTAGCTATGAATGATTCGTTTACAAACAATAATATTCCAGTAAACAATAGTTCTTCACTAAACAATAATCCGTCTAATTATAATAATTATCCAAATAATTACCCCACTAATTCTTCAAATAATTATACGAATACTCAAAATACCCAAAATGTTCAAAATCCTCAACCAACAATATATAATGCAGCGTCTAATTCTAACCAGCCGCTTGAAAGGCCAGTACACCAAATAACGCCGTTTAATGCGCTCTTTGGAGAATTGCAGACATCTAACCTTGCTCAACAAAATACACCAAATCCTGCTCAACAACTCAATATTTCAATAGGAAAAGAACAAACCCTTAAACCATCAACAGAACTCAAAAGAGAAAAGCCAAAATTCAGTGTTATGGGTTTTGAGACGTATTGATTTCTTGTTTTTTAATATCTTTTTTCCGCTTACAACACGTTTGTGGGCGCAGCCACCGTTACATGAAAAATTATTAGTTATTCGTTCTTCGCTATTCGTCATTCGTAACTAAGAACGAAAAGGCATTGGGGAGTTAACGATACATAAAGAAGTCTTCCCAACACCAAATTTTAGAGGTTTTGTCCTCTAATATCATTGGAGTTTTTCCATTTTTTGACTTCATCAAATTGTTATAA
>Ga0209211_10013029_pt1 | contig 10368 bp, 5 predicted proteins | sample RifGroA2_FD_183992 | JGI IMG/M metagenome (GOLD analysis project Ga0209211, IMG submission 183992) | Groundwater microbial communities from Rifle, Colorado, USA - Groundwater A2 (SPAdes) (version 2) | ecosystem: Environmental > Aquatic > Deep subsurface > Groundwater | place: Rifle, Colorado...
CGGACATCGCCGTGGTGGAAGACGGTCTGGCGGACAACCGCCAGCTCGCGCGCTACCAAGGCAAGCCGGCGGTGGGCATAGGCGTGATCAAGGTCAGCGGCTCCAATGCGGTCGCGGTGGCCGACGAGGTGGAACGGCGTCTGAACCAGGAAATCATCCCGCAGCTGCCGCCGGGCATGACACTCGCTGTGGCAAGCAACGACGCGAACCTGATCCGGGAAATCGTTGCCGCGCTGGAAGAGCACATCGTCACCGGCACGCTGTTCACTGCACTGGTGGTTTGGCTCTTCCTGATCAACCTGCGCTCCACCCTGATCGTCGCGGTGGCGATACCGGTTTCGTTGCTGGGCGCGGTGGCGGTGATGTATTTCGCGGGCTTCACTTTCAATACCATGACCCTGCTCGGCCTCCTGCTGCTCATCGGCGTGGTGGTGGATGATGCGATTGTCGTGCTGGAAAACATTTATCGCCATCGCGAACACCTTGACCCGGATCCGGTGAGCGCCGCGCTGAACGGTACCCGCGAGGTGGGATTCGCGGTGATGGCCGCGACCCTCACGCTGGTGGCGATTTTCGTGCCGGTCATTTTCATGGGCGGCATCATCGGTCGCTTCTTCCAATCCTTCGCCGTGGTGGTGAGCGCCGGCGTGCTGGTGTCCCTGTTCGTAGCGCTCACCCTCACCCCCATGCTGTGCGCGAGATACCTGCAAGTGGCGCCGTCCCATGGCCGCGCGTACCGCTTCTTGGAGCGGGGTTTCCAGGCCATGGACGCGGCCTACCGCTCACTGCTGGAACGGGCATTACGCTTCCGCTGGACCGTGGTCGCGATCACCGTGATGGTGGTAGCGGGGAGCGGCTGGTTCTTCACCCAGTTGGGCGGCGATTTCATGCCGGTGCAGGACGAAGGCCGTTTTCTGGTTAATTTCAAGACACCGCTGGGGACCGGCATCGAGTACGCGGACGAGAAGCTGCGCCGCATCGAAACGGTTCTGGCGAAGCATCCCGAAATCATTGGCTCCTTCAGCGCCATCGGCACCGACCAGGCGGGACAGGTCAACAAGGGCTTCGTCGATGTGCGCATGGCGCCCTGGGGCGAGCGTTCGATCACGCAGCAGCAGTTGATCGACAAGCTGCGCGGCGAACTCGCGGCGATCCCCGGCGTGGAAGCCTACCCCTCGCCGCTGTCGATAATCGGCGGCCAGCGCGGCGAACCGCTGCAATTCGTGCTCGCCGGCCCGGATCTGAACCAGGTGGCGCGGCTCGCGCATGCCCTCAACCGGCAACTGGCGCGCGACCCCGGCATGGGCCGCGTCGATCTGGAATTGCAACTCGATCTGCCGCAACTGGAAACGGCGTTGAGCCGCGAACGCATCAACAGCCTGGGCCTGTCCACGCGCGACGTGGCGCAAGCGGTAAACGTGCTCGCCGGCGGGCTGGATATCGCGCGTTTCAACGACCGTAGCGGCGACGCCGAACGCTACGATATCCGGCTGAAGGCGGCCGAAGGCGCGCTGCAGCAGCCCGAAGACCTGTCGCGCATCTATCTGCGCGCCGGCAACGGCGAACTCGTGCGTCTGGACAATCTGGTGCGGCTTGATCGGCGTCTCGGCCCCGCGATCATCAGCGGCTTCGATTTGCGCTACGCGGCGAAGTTCTACAGCACGCCCACCGCGACCCTGTCCGACGCCGTAGCGCGCGTGGAACGCGCGGCGGCGCCGCTGCTGCTTCCGGGTTACACAGTGCAGATGGTTGGCCGCGCCGAGGAATTCGGCAAGACCATGGGCTACATGCTGTTCGCCTTCGTCACCTCGATCCTGCTCGTGTACATGGTGCTGGCCAGCCAGTTCAACTCCTTTCTCCAGCCTTTGGTGGTGATGGTAGCGCAGCCGCTCGCCGTGGTCGGCGGCGGCGCCGCCCTCTGGCTCGCCGGCCATACGCTCAACATCTTCTCGATGGTGGGGCTGGTGCTGCTGGTCGGCCTGGTCGCGAAAAACTCCATCCTGTTGGTGGACCTCACCAATCAATTGCGCCAGAAAGGCGCGGTCATCGACACCGCCCTGCTGGAGGCCTGCCCGCTACGGCTGCGCCCGGTGCTGATGACCTCCCTCACCGTCATTCTGGCGCTGCTCCCCGCCGCGCTTGGTGTCGGCGCCGGCGCCGACACCAACGGCCCCATGGCGGTAGCCGTGATCGGCGGCATGATTTCCTCGACCCTGCTCACCCTGGTGGTGGTGCCGGCGGTCTATTCCTTGGTGGAGCACGGGGCGGCGCGCGTGCAGATGAATCGCACTGCCCGCGAACATCAAGAATGAGAAAAGGAAACTGCACATGAAGCGACCGTCAATACCCCTGTTGGCCATCCTGGCCATCCTGGCCACAGTGGGCGGCGGTGTATGGCTGCTGCTGTTGATCTGAGAGAGCAACAAGGCACCGCGTGACGAGAAAACCTATCGACAGCAACCCCGATCGCCGCCCCAGAGTCGGCCTGGCGCTGGGCAGTGGCTCGGCGCGCGGCCTGGCGCACCTAGGCGTAATCCGGGCGATCGAGGACGCCGGCATCGAGGTGGACTTCATCGCCGGTACCAGCATGGGGGCGCTGATCGGGGCGATCCATGCCGCCGGCAAGCTGGATGAGCTGGAAGCCACGTTTCAGGCGTTCGACTGGAAAAAGACCCTTTCTTTCTTCGACGTCGTGCTGCCCAAGTCCGGCCTGCTCGACGGCGCCAAGGTCAGCGAACTGGTGCGTGCGCATGTTCATGCCGACGCTATCGAATCGCTACCGAAACCCTTTGCTACCGTGGCAACCGACATCGTTAGTGGCGAGGAGGTCGTCATCCGGTCAGGCGACGTGATCGAAGCAGTGCGCGCCAGCATCTCGGTGCCCGGCATCTTCACGCCGGTGCGCAGCAACGGGCGCATCTTGGTGGACGGCGGCCTCACCAACCCGGTGCCGGTGAGCGCCGTACGCGCCATGGGCGCCGAGTTCGTGATCGCGGTCGACCTCAACCACCAGATCGTCGCCGGGAAGAACCTCAAACCGCTGCTGAACACAGGAAAAGCGAATAGCGAAGGTGACAATGCAGCGGGCATGTTTTCACGCTGGGTGGGCGACTATCGCCTGTCGATAAAAGACATCCAGCAGAAACTCCTCGCCGGGGATAATCCGGCCTCGGCGCAATTCCGGAAATGGATTTCCCCGGAGCCTCTGCCCAGCATTTTCGAGGTGCTGCTGGCCTCGATCAACATCATGGAAACCCGCATCACGCAATCCCGCTTGGACATCGATCAGCCAGATGTGATCATTCAGCCCCCACTGGGGCACATCCGTTTCCTGGAATTCGGCCGCGCCGAAGAAATCATTGCCACCGGCTATGAGCACACAGAGCTGCAACTGGCTCAGATTGGAGTGGGAGCGTTATATGGTGAGCAGGCTCAAAATGACAGAAAAGGGCAGGAAAAAGAAACATCATGAATCGCTCGCTAAAACTTCGCGGCCTGCTGCCGCTGGCCGCTTCGATGGGGCTAGCCGCGTATCTGTGCTTGGTCGCGCTACCCGCGGCTGCGGTGCCGGCCTGGTTGATCGCGACCCCCGACGAGACCGCGCGCGCCGGTGCGCAGATCGCGCTCGATGTCGTCAAACCGGCGGCGCAGGCGGATTGGCCGGACACTCTCAGGCTCAGGTTAGTGCGCGACGACAGGGCGCTGGAAGTGGAACTTGCTATCGTAGATCCGGTTTCGACAGAGGACACACGCCGAACGTATCGCGGCTTATTGCCTGCCCATCTATCAGGGCTGGTTCGGGCACATCTGGCTGGAGCCGAATCGAACCGGCTGGCCCTCGTGGTCACTGCCGCCGATCCGATCGAGCGGATGCGTGCGCCCATGTATAGGGACGCGACGCCCGTCACGCGATCCAGCGGTACAGGCAGCAAATTATTTTCCACGGACGAACCGGCGTTGTCGGCTAATGAGCCCATGTACTTTGTCGTGGGTGGCAGTGGCGGAGCCACTGCCCGATTCCAACTGAGCTTCAAGTACCGGCTTTTCGACCCTGATAGCCATCCGGTGCAGTGGATTCCATTTCTATCCCGTCTGCATTTCGGCTATACGCAGACTTCAATCTGGGATCTGGGCGCCAATTCGTCGCCATTTCGCGATACCAGCTACCGGCCAAGTCTCTTTTGGCAGGGAGAGACTCACGGTGAGAACCGCCTGATGCCCGACTTGCTGCGCGCAGGATTTGAGCACGAATCGAACGGCAAGGACAGCGCAAATTCCCGCAGCATCAACATCCTTTTCGCGCAGCCCGTCTGGCGCACCGGATTTTCGGACGGACGCACGTTAATCTTCGCACCTAAGGTTTATGGCTATCTCGAAAAATCAGACAACCCGGACATCCAGCGCTACCGGGGTTACGCGGACTGGATTCTCCGCTATGGCCGCGAGGACGGCTGGCTTTTGGCGACGCAGTTACGCAACGGTACCTCAGGGCATGGCAGCGCCCAGTTCGATCTTTCCTACCCGTTGCGCAAGCCGCTTTTCGCCCGCACCGGGGGCTTCCTGCACTTCCAGCTATTCAAGGGGTATAGTGAAAGCCTGCTCGACTACAACCTGGATCGTGGAACACAAGTGAGGGTGGGGTTTTCAATTGTCCGCTAACGAGGAACAAAAATGATGAACGATTCCATCAGGCGAAGAGATGCGCCTGACCATGGACGGCTACGCGCCGTGGTCTCATTGTGCGCGCTGGCGGGTGTTCTGGCAGCGACCGGCTGCTCACTGGCCCCCCGCCATGAAACCCCGCCGCTGCCAGTCGCCTCGGCGTATCCCGCCGATACCGGGCGTCAGCCCAGTGCGGCGTCCAATGGCCCCATCGCCCCCGAAATCGCTTGGCGCGACTATTTTGCCGATCCGCAACTGCGGGCGCTGATCGCACAGGCGCTGGAGAACAACCGCGATTTGAAGAGCGCCGTGCTGCGTGTCGCGGAAGCGCGGGCGGCTTACGGTATCCAGCGTGCCGACCAGTTTCCGACCATTGCGGCCGGCATCGATGGCAGCCGGACGCGCACGCCGGCCGACCTCAGCCCGACAGGTCGAGCGCTGACCGCTGGCCAGTATCAGGTGGGTGTGGGGCTTGCGGCCTGGGAACTCGATTTCTGGGGCCGGGTGCGCAACCTCAAGGAGGCGGCGCTGGAAACCTATCTTGCCACGGATGAGGCACGCCGCGCCGCCACGGTTAGCCTGATTGCCCAGGTCGCAGATACTTATCTTGCGCTACGCGAACTGGATGAGCGCATCGCGCTGGCCCGTCAGACCATCGCCAGCCGCGAGGATTCGTTCCGCATCTTTACCCGACGATTCGAAGTCGGTGCGATTGCCCGCATGGATCTGGTGCAGGTGGAAGTCCTGCTGCAACAGGCGCAAACCCTGGCAGCACAGCTCGAACAGGCGCGTGCAGCGCAGGCACATGCGTTGACGCTGCTGTTGGGATCACCCCTGCCACCGCTGCCGCAGGCTGGGCGGCTGGACGATCAGGCCGTATTGCATAACCTCCGCGTCGGCCTGCCTTCGGAAGTGCTGCTGCAGCGTCCCGACATTCTTGCCGCCGAACATCAGTTACGCGTTGCCGGTGCCAATATCGGCGTAGCGCGCGCCGCTTTTTTTCCGCGCATCACGCTGACCGGTTCCTTCGGCACGGCCAGCAGCGAACTTTCCGGCCTGTTCGATTCGGGCAGCGGGGCCTGGCGTTTTCTGCCCAGTCTGTCCCTGCCGATTTTCGATGCCGGACGCAATCGCGCGGCGCTTGATCTCGCCGAGGTACGCCGAAACCTCGCCGTGGTGAATTACGAGAAGAGCGTACAAGCGGCCTTCCGGGAAGTGTCCGATGCCTTGTCGGCACGCCACTGGCTCGCCAAGCAGGTGCGACTTTCGCAGGCTACGCTCGCGGCTCAGGCCGAACGTGCGCGTTTGGCCAGATTGCGTTACGACAATGGCAGCGCGCCTTATTTTGAAGTGCTGGATGCACAGCGTGACCTGCTCGCCGCCGAGCAACAACTGGTGCAAACGCGCCGTGCGCTGCTGTCGAGCCATGTGAGCCTGTACGCCGCCCTCGGGGGGGGCAGCCAGGAATTCGTCGAGTCGCCGGATCTGGCAACACGCCCCGTCAATTGAAAACGCGAGGAATCCCTATGAATACTTCCATCAAGAAAAACCTGCTTCTGGCCGCTGTGGTGGTCGCTATCGCACTCGCGGCCGGGGCTGTGTGGACCAAGGTGCGGCCCACGGGTATGGGCGAGGGCTTTGTGAGCGGCAATGGCCGCATCGAGGCCACCGAAATCGACATTGCCACCAAGTACGCTGGCCGCGTGGTCGATATCTTCGCCCGCGAAGGCGACTTCGTGAAAGCGGGTCAGGTATTGGCACAGATGCAGATCGATGTGCTCAACGCCCAGCGCGACGAGGCGCGCGCCCAGCAGCAGCAGGCGATCAATGCCGTGGTCAGCGCGGAGGGCATGGTCAAGGTGCGCGAGAGCGAACTGGCTGCGGCACTGGCCGTGGTGGTGCAGCGCGAGAGCGAACTGGATAACGCCAAACGACGTCTGGCGCGTTCGCAAACCCTGTCGCGTGAAGGCGCGGCGTCCATCCAGCAACTCGACGACGATCAGGCGGCCGTGCGTAATGTCGAAGCCGCTTTGGCGGCGGCAAAAGCCCAAGTGACGGCGGCCCAGTCTGTAATTGCCGCAGCCAAGGCCCAAGTCACCGGGGTGCGTTCGACCGTGGCGGCGCTGGCCGCCACCATCGCGCGCATCGAGGCCGACATTGCCGACAGCCAGCTCAAGGCGCCGATCGACGGTCGCGTGCAATACCGTGTCGCCCAGCCCGGCGAAGTGCTCGGCGGCGGCGGCAAGGTGCTCAACATGGTGGACTTGAGCGACGTCTACATGACCTTCTTCCTGCCGGAAACGGTGGCCGGCAAGGTGGCGCTGGACAGCGAGGTGCGCATCGTGCTGGATGCCGCGTCCGACTATGTGATTCCCGCCCGGGTGTCTTTCGTTGCCAGTGTCGCGCAATTCACGCCCAAGACGGTGGAGACCGCCAGCGAGCGCCAGAAACTCATGTTCCGGGTGAAAGCCCGCATTGATCCGGAGCTGCTCAAGCGGCATGTCAAACAGATCAAAACCGGCTTGCCCGGGGTGGCCTGGCTCAAGCTCGACCCGCAGGCCGGATGGCCGCAATCGCTCACGGTGAAGGTGCCTGAATGACACGGGCAAACCCCGGCGACGCGCCAGTCGCCCGCCTTGCCGGTGTCAGCCTGCGCTACGGCAAGACGCTGGCGCTGGATGCCGTCAATCTGGAGGTTCCTGCCGGCTGTATGGTGGGGCTGATCGGCCCGGACGGTGTCGGTAAATCCAGCCTGCTGGCGCTGATTTCCGGGGCGCGCGCGGTGCAACAGGGCGAGGTCGAGGTGCTGGGCGGCGATATGCGCGCGGCGCGCCACCGCAACCAGGTCTGCCCCTCGATCGCATACATGCCGCAGGGCTTGGGCAAGAATCTTTACCCGGCCTTGTCGGTCGAGGACAACCTGCAGTTTTTCGGCCGCCTGTTCGGCCACAATGCGATTGAACGCAGACGGCGCATCGATGAGCTGACGAAAGCGACGGGCCTCCATGCTTTCCTCGATCGTCCGGCAGGCAAACTGTCCGGCGGGATGAAGCAGAAACTGGGACTGTGCTGCGCACTGATCCACAACCCGGATATGCTGATTCTCGATGAGCCAACCACCGGGGTCGATCCGCTGGCGCGCACTCAATTCTGGTCACTGATTGCCCATATCCGTGAAGCGCGTCCGGGCGTGAGCGTGATGGTGGCTACCGCCTACATGGAGGAGGCCGAACGCTTCGACTGGCTGGTGGCGATGGACGCGGGCCGGATTCTCGCCACAGGGTCGCCCAAAGAACTGCACGAACGCACCGGCACTGCGACGCTGGAGGCGGCCTTCATCGCGCTGCTGCCGGAAGAAAAAAAACGCGGCCATCGGGCCGTCGTGGTGCCACCGTTTGCCGACGGCGAGGATATTGCCATCGAAGCGCGCGACCTGACCATGCGCTTCGGCGACTTCACGGCGGTTGATCACGTCAACTTCCGCATCCTACGGGGTGAGATTTTCGGCTTCCTCGGCTCCAACGGTAGCGGCAAGACCACCACCATGAAAATGCTCACCGGTCTCTTGCCGCCGTCTGAGGGCGAAGCCTGGCTGTTCGGGCAGAAAGTGGACGCACGCGACATCGCCACGCGGCGGCGTGTCGGCTATATGTCGCAGGCGTTTTCGCTGTACTCCGAACTCAGTGTCGAGCAGAACCTGGTACTGCATGCGCGCCTGTTCAGCGTGCCAGAGTCGGCCATCCCGTCGCGGGTGAGCGAACTGATGGCCCGTTTTGGGCTGGATGGCGTGCCCGACGCTTTGCCCGATAAATTGCCGCTCGGCATGCGCCAGCGCCTGTCGCTGGCGGTAGCGCTGGTGCATGCGCCGGAACTGCTGATCCTCGACGAGCCGACCTCGGGCGTTGATCCAGTTGCGCGCGATGCCTTCTGGCAGTTCCTTGTCGATCTGTCGCGCACCGACAAGGTGACGATCTTCATCTCGACCCACTTCATGAATGAGGCCGAGCGCTGCGACCGCATTTCGCTGATGAATGACGGGCAGGTACTGGCCAGCGATGCGCCGGGGGAGATTGTCAAAAAGCGCGGCACCAATACCCTGGAAGAAGCTTTTATCGCTTATTTGAAGGACGCGGACCCGGCCGATGGAAACGCCATACCCGAAACCACGACCCAGGCGCCTGTTTCTGCCGCGCCTCAAGGCAAATCGGCGCACCCGCGGATGCGGCACCGCGGCTTCAGTTTTGCGCGCGCTTTCAGCTATACCCTGCGCGAGGCGCTGGAACTGCGGCGTGACCCGGTGCGTTTAGTGATGGCGCTGTTCGGCAGCCTGATCCTGATGCTCATCATGGGCTTCGGCATCACCATGGATGTGAACGATCTTAGCTACGCCGTGCTGGATCGCGACCAGACCGGCCTCAGCCAGAACTATGCCTTGAACCTCTCCGGTTCGCGCTATTTCGTCGAGCGGCCACCCATCGCCGACTATGCCGACCTCGACCGGCGCATGCGCAGCGGCGAACTGTCGCTGGCCATTGAAATCCCGTCGGGTTTCGCGCGCGATGTACAGCGCGGCACCCCGGTGCAGATCGGCGCCTGGATCGACGGCGCGATGCCGCAGCGGGCAGAAACCGTGCAGGGTTATGTGCAGGGCATGCACCAGGGCTGGTTGATTGATATCGCCAAAACCCGCTTTGGCCGGGATATTCCGGCCGGTGCTGCCACAATCGAGACACGCTTTCGCTACAACCCCGACGTGAAGAGCCTGCCGGCGATGGTGCCGGCCGTCATTCCCTTGTTGCTGCTGATGATCCCGGCCATGCTTAGCGCGCTGTCCGTAGTGCGCGAAAAGGAGCTGGGCTCGATCATCAATCTCTATGTCACGCCCGTGACCCGCAGCGAATTCCTGATTGGCAAGCAACTACCCTACATCGTGCTGGCCATGCTCAATTTTTTCCTGATGACCCTGTTGGCCGTGACCCTGTTCGACGTCCCGGTCAAGGGCAGCTTCCTGACCCTGACGCTGGCGACGCTGATCTATGTCGGTTTCTCCACCGGCTTCGGTCTGTTCGCCTCCACCTTTACGCGCAGCCAGATCGCGGCGATGTTCTTTGCCATGATCGGCTCCATGCTGCCGGCCATCCAGTTTGCCGGTATGATCAACCCGGTCTCGACGCTCGAAGGCGTCGGCAGGGTGATAGGTGAAATTTACCCTGCCACGCACTACATCACCATCAGTCGCGGCGTGTTCAACAAGGCGCTGGGGATGGCCGATCTCCAAGCCGGATTCGCGCCGATGGTGCTGGCGGCTATGGTCATACTCGGCCTGTCTATCGCCCTGTTGAAAAAGCAGGAAAAGTGATTATGAGCCGAGCGTCCAACATCTACCGTCTGGGCATCAAGGAGCTGTGGAGCCTGCTGCGCGACCCGATCATGCTGGTGCTGATCGCCTACAGCTTCACCTTTCAGGTCTACATCGCCGCAACCGCAATGCCGGAAGGGTTGAGCAATGTGCCGATCGCGATCGTCGACGAGGACGACTCGCCGCTATCGGCGCGCATCACCTCCGCCCTTCGCCCGCCGGAATTCATGCCGCCAACGCGGGTGACGCTGTCCGAGGTCGATTCCGGCCTGGATGCGGGGCTCTATACTTTTTCACTCAATATTCCACCGAACTTCCAGCGCGACGTGCTGGCGGGGCGCGCGCCC
>Ga0209211_10013031_pt1 | contig 10367 bp, 13 predicted proteins | sample RifGroA2_FD_183992 | JGI IMG/M metagenome (GOLD analysis project Ga0209211, IMG submission 183992) | Groundwater microbial communities from Rifle, Colorado, USA - Groundwater A2 (SPAdes) (version 2) | ecosystem: Environmental > Aquatic > Deep subsurface > Groundwater | place: Rifle, Colorado...
TCTCTTCTGGAACATTGTATAATGAACAAAAACTGCCATACATATTTAATGTCGGTATTGTTAAATCATTTACTTTTTTCATTCCTTCTTTTGTAAGCTGTTCAATTTCTTTAATAATTGCTTCTTTACTTCTTTTAGCAATATTCTTCCCTTGCACTAATGGAATTATGCAGAAGTTGCAGCCGCCCCAGCATCCTCTTCCTAAAATGACAGAATACTGCAGATGTTCAACCATCTTGTTTGTTTCAAAGAAATCAATTGATTCTGGATGTAATTGTCGAGTAAAAGATAAACTATACACAAAATCCATCTCTGCATCAATCAGTGGATGTGATGGCCTATTATGAAGTATAAAACCAAGGCCTGCTTGCTCAATAAAAGCATCGTTAGGCAATAAATATTGTATTCTAGTTGAAAGATTGAATTGTTTCTTATCTGCTACACATTCTTCAAAACTTGGCAGATGCCGAACATTTATAGGCAAATCTTCTTTTCTTAGACGCAAGGAAATACCATCGATTGCTGTAACTGCTTTAATTCTTTTTAACTCTTCGACAGACTTCCCTTGATTAAGTCTTAGTTGATTAAGAAGATTTAATAACGATCGTTCAGCATTGCCAAATAATAAAAAGTCAGCTTTGCTGTCATTAAGAATTCCTTTTCGTAATTTATTCTCAACATAATCAAAATGGGTGAATCTTCTGATAGTTGCTTCAATACCGCCAATCACTGTGATTGAATCCTTAAATAATCTCTTTATTGTCTGCGTATATTTGATGACAGCTCTTTCTGGAACATAAACATTTTCACGTTTTTTCAGCATTGGCGTATAATTTGCCAGCATTGAATCAAGTAATCCAGAAGAGATACAGAACAGATATTTTGGCGCACCTAATCTTTTAAAATCATCATCTGATTGTGGTTGTGCAACAATTCCAACTGCATATCCTTTTTTATCAAGCAGTCTTGCAAGCAATGCAGTGCCATTTAATGGATGATCATAATATGGATCTCCTGAGATAAAAATTATGTCAAACTGCTGGAAATTCTTATAATATTGTCTTGCTTCTTCTATACTTATTGGTAAGAGTGACATAAGAAGATAGAATTAGCTGATATTATTAAATTTAACTACGACAATTAAGAACTTCTTCTAATAAAAGTTCTTTTCATTTTAATACTCACTTTAACACTCATTTTAACTTAACCTCTTTCAAGTTAAGCCAGACATTGTAAATCTCTTTTTTGGTTCCATTTGCATTTTTCAGAGCAATTGTTGATGTTTCTGGCTCAGAAACTGTTTTAGCGATTCCTGTTATGTCAATTTCGTGCAGGAATAGCTTCTGTGAATGCTATTGCTTAGAGATATATTTGTTCAATCTTAAATAATAATCAGAATCTAATATTATCCTAAAAAAGATATTTTTATTCATCTGATTATAATTCATAATATTTTGTCTATATCTATTTGTCCTATATATAATTTGTTATACTATTAAATTATACAATCATATTCTTTATCTCCTCTCCAATAAGATTCTCTTAATGGACAGCTTTCATAAGGTGTATCTCTTATTCTCTTTGCTTCTTTGCAGCTCCAGACTTCTGCTAAACTCTGCTCTTTAAAATTTCCAAGCAGTTTTTTTGAGCCAGTGCATGCATATGCTTCTCCTAAGATATTTACATAGATTGCATAGTGCAGTTGTCTGCACCAAATTCCGCCCATGTAAGGCAAAGTTAAATTATAACTTAATCCAAATTCTTTTGAATCAATTTCTCTTACTTTTTCATACATCTGCTTTATCTCTTCTTTTGGAATCATCCAATCCTTAAGATTCTTTGCTGCTCCAATAGGCATTAATGGCCTGAATAAAGGAAACACATTATTTTTTCTGCACCATCTTAAAGAATCATACACTTCTTCTTTGTTGATTGATGCAATAACCAAATCCCTGCCAAGTCTTGTTGGAATTGTCTTGTTAAATCCCATTTCAAAAAGAATATCAAACACATTATTTCTGATTTTAGCATATCCTTTTCTGCCAACCATCTTATCCTCTTTCTGCTCGTCAAAAGAGTTTGCTTTAACTATTAATGAGACATTCATTTTATATAATCTTTCTGCAACCTCTTTTGTAATCAAAGAGCCATTTGTAAATATTAAAACCCACATTCCAAGCTGATTTGATAATTCTATCATAGGCCATATATTTTTGTCAGCAAAAGGTTCTCCCGCACCTGTTATCTTGATTGTTTCACAGCCAATGCTTTTCGCTTGTCTTATAAGCTCAAGTCTTTTTTCAAGAGGTAATTCTTGTTTTAATGCAATGTGCCCTCCATAGACATCTCTAAAACAATATTGGCAGTTTAAATTGCAGATATTGCTTGTTTCTATATCTATCAAAAGCATCTTATTATTTTTTTCTGCTTCATTTAATTGCTGATTGTTTATATTCAACCCTTTAATTATTGGTATTTTCTCATTTATTGGTATTGCAGTCATTTTATTCACCTTCTTCTATTCATTCTCATATTTATTCTTCTATTCACATAATTTTTCTGCCAATTGCAACATTTACTTCTAGATTTTCCTCTCCATAAAGAAGCGTTTTAACATTCCATCCAAATGGCTTTTCATTCTTATAAACAGTTTTAAATTTAGCTGCATACAGAGCTTCATCTACTGAATTAAGCCGTTCATCTTTTAAGACATATCCAAATCTTAATCCAGATATCCTGTCAATATATTCATTTTGAAAAGGCACACATTGCCCAACAACAAGATAGCCATCTGGCTTAACCAAGCTACCTAATCTTTTGATTGTACTTTTTGCAGTTGAAATTCTATCCAACGCATTGCAGATTACTACAACATCAACAGTTCCATCGAGAATTGAAAGATCTTCAGCATCACCAACGAAAAACTTTCCCTGAGGAAAATTTTTCTGCGCTCTATATATCATTCCTGTACTTAAGTCGCATCCAATTGCATACGCAGATGTTTTTTCTTCTATTATCTTTCTTAAATTATCCCCTGGCCCTACCCCTATCTCAAGATAAACTTTATTTTCTGGCAGTCTCTCTAAGATTTCATCAGGCAGGACAAATGTACCTTCATAAGAAGCATAGCTTGATTCATAGATTAACAATCCTCTGATCTGTAAAAGTTTTGCAAGTTGCTTTTCATCTCTTATTCCGAATTCACCAATTGCAGAATCAAATCTAGCTAAACTCTGTTCTAATTCATTTTTATCTATGCCATCATCTATTGCCATTGATTGAATTATTTCATTTATAGTTCTGGTATTTCTTCCTGCTAAAGAATTAAGGATAAGATATCTTTCAAAGTCATATGGATTAACATCATTTAATAATGGAAACAATTTATCTGATGATTTATTTCTTGGTAATAAATTTACATTATTTTCAGAATTTAAGTTTCTTATTGCAATCTCCTCAAATGTTACTTGAACAGAATACTGACTAACACCGCCTGGCGGAGAAAATAATTTCTTCTCCTCACAAAATATCTTATAAGGAGAAACAGGAGAGAATCTTGGCTCTCTTCTTATTGAATCAATCAGTTCAAAACTCGCGGTGATATCTCTGCGGATTCTAGATCTACTCATAGTGTCTTTCAATTTTTCAGGCATGTTTAACAATACATCAGCATTTATTATAACTAATTTATACCACACATGTACGACTATTCAGAATTCGCTTGAAGGTTTACATTTACAAAGATTTAATCACCAAACTTCTAGCTTGAGCTCTGGAATATTAATAAAATCTTTCCCATTTTTAGTTATAAGAATTAAATCATGAGCAATTGCAATGCTTGCTATCATTAAATCAGCTTCTTGCGTTTGTTTTCCTTTTTTTTGCAGATATGCATAAAGCTTTCCATAAATCAGACAAGCATTTTCATCAAATTGGATAAAATGCACACTTGTTTTAAATTGATTAATAAACTGTAAAGAATCTTGTATTCTACTAGAAAGAAAGGCACCTTTATATAATTCACATAAAACAATTGGTGGAATAAATAATGTATCACTTTGAATTTTTTCAAGATTAAGTTTAATAACACTATTTCCACGAAAAATATCAGCGATAATATTCGTATCAAGACAATAATTCATGTATATCCCTTGTTTTAAATTTTTTCCTGTCTTCTTTTAATATTCTTTCAATGCGATTTAATTCTTCTGTTCCGCCAGGCCATTTTCCAAAGAAATCAGTTATTGGCTTTTTGATCTTCTTTTCAGTTAATCGTATAACTACATCAGAAAAAGATTCACTTTCTGCTTTTATTGATTTTATTCTACCATATGCATTATCCGATAATGATATAACTTTAGTCATGTAGTTATATATGCATATGCACATATATAAATTTATTCTTTTTTCGTATGTGCAAAACGATAAACAAAAGAATTTTAGAAATTCTTCAACACAACCTTCTCAGCTTTCCTCAGATGTTCCCTATAAGTAGAAAGCGAAACACCAAACATTTTTGCAAGCATTCGCAGTTCAATCTTTCTTGGAAACTCATAGTATCCTTCTTTCTGCGCCAATCGCAGCGCTTTTTCCTGCAATGGAGTCATCAATGGCATTATATGTGGAAAATAAACATCCCGCAATTTTGTTTTCACTATCTTTTGCAGTTTAAACATCTCTAATCCTTCTGTTTGTTTTTTAATCTGCTCAATAAACTCAATTAAAGATTCTTTTTTCCATGAGCCAACTTCCCAATGCTCAACGCCATGTATGTCAACAAAAACTGGCTTAAGATGAAATACTTTTTTAAGATATGATTGCGTTGGCATCTCTCCTTTTGATTTTGTCTTATACGTAAAAAACAAAATATTATTTTCAGCTTCTAGATTATAGATTCTTTTATCTTTTTTTAGGTCTTTTATGAAATTGTCTATATTCTTAGATTCACCAGACAATTTTTCAAAGTGAAAGAAATAGTTAAAACCATGCTCTTCAAAGAAATCTAAAGGATATCCAACAGAAGTGCAATTAAACTTACTGCATCTCTTTCCGATGATGCAGTCATGTTTTAACAAAAGCTTTGCTACCCACATAAATATTCTTAGAAAAATGAACTATAAATATTTTGCTATTTCAGAATTCTGTTTTTTTATATTATGAGCGAAGCGAATAAATAAAAAAAATAAGAAGAATTATCTTCTTATCTTCCTCGAGCCATCTTTGCTCTGGAAACATCTCCTTGTTTGTCAACGAAGTATAAGTATCCTTTTTCTTTTTTTACTCCGCATTTAGCAACAACTTCAATCTTTGCTTTTCCTTTTTTCTTTCCTCGTGCCATTTTAGCTCGAGCTACGTTTCCATTTTTATCTACAAAATATAGATAGCCTTCTTGTCTCTTTGCTCCTACTTTACATACTTTTTGTGCGATACGAATCACCTCAACCCTTTTTAGAAGGCAATTTATGCCTCAAAGTATACTTTGCACTCGGTAATATATAAATGTTTTGTATTTTAACTTTTGTTTTTCCTTCTGGAAAATGCAAAAGTTGAAGAATAGAAAATTATAATTTAAACAAATCAACCCTTAAACTTCCAATCAAATAACAGCTTCCGCATACAAGCAGCAGTGTTTTATGATTTTTTTGTACATACTCGCCTAAAAGCTTTTCCCCAAAAGAAAATGCTTCATTTGGCTCATTAAACAAGTAATACTCTTTTGTAATAAAAGGAATTAATTCTTCTGGATATATTGACCTTTCTAAAGGAATGTGTGTTAATATTAGAACATCAGCAACATCATTGATTATTGCAACCATCTGTTCATACTGCTTGTCTTTCATAACCCCAAAAACTACAACAATTCTTTCAGATTTTTTTTCTTCTTTCAAGAGATTGATTTCATTCACTAAACAAGCAATGCCAGCAGGATTATGTGCACAATCAATTATGATATTATCTGCAATAAATTGCATTCTTCCTGGCCATTGCACTTTCATCAATCCAGCATTAATTATATCATTATCTATCATAAAACCATATCTTTGCAGTTCAAGTATTGCTGTTCTTGCAAGCAATGCATTTCCTTTCTGAAATTTTCCAAATAAAGCTGTTTTCATCATCTCATTTTGCTGGATATTTGGAAATACAATAATACTCATTTCTATTTTCGCTTTTTTTTCAAAAACTGGAAAAATTTCATCTTCTTTGCTTATTCCTGAAACAAACACAGAATTTTGCTTGATAATCCCAGCTTTTTCTTTTGCAATCTTTTCTCTTGTTTCCCCGAGATATTGCATATGATCAAGCTCAATATTTGTAATGACACTGACAAGCGTATTTTCAATAACATTAGTTGCATCATACTCACCGCCTAAACCAACTTCAAGCACAATAAAATCAACATCTTGCTGATGAAAGTAGAGAAACGCAATCGCTGTAATCACCTCAAAGAATGTTTGGTTTGTAATAAATGACTTTATCTTCAGATAACAATCAACAAAATCTTTTTCTGGAATAAGTTGATAATTTATCTGTATTCTTTCACGAACATCATAGAGATGAGGTGAAGTATACATTCCAACTTTATACCCAGCTTCTTTTAGAACTGCTGTGCACAATGCTGTTACGCTTCCCTTGCCATTTGTACCAGAAATATGAATATACTTTTTATTCTTTTCAGGATTGCTTAGTTTTGCAAGCAATTCTTTGATTCTTTCTAAACCTAAAACAATACCTTTAGATTCGTATGAGAAGATTTCTTGGATTATCTGTTGATAGTTCGTTTTTTCACTTTCATTTATTTCTAAGAGCATACATTATGGAAACGATTTTACTTTAAAAAATCTTGCAAATTTATTTGAATATTTTCACTTTTTTTATTAGATTGCTATTTTCTTCTAAATATCTCGCATATATTTCCAATCTTTCCGAAAATATTTCAGTTTTTGATGCAAAAAGTATATATATAGAAGCACACATTAAATAAAGAGCAAGAATCTTCGCTAAATTTCTTCCTAGTTATACAACAAGTAAACACAGATGATGGTATAGGTTTTGAATCCTAACAAGAATTCTTTCAATTTCTTCACTGCCATCGCTCGATGCGATATCTTATTCTTATCTTCTCTGCTCATCTCACATACTAACTTTTTGCAGGCATCTGCAATAAATATTCTTTCATAAGGCATATATTCATTTCTTTTATCAGAAGGTTTGTCTGCAATTGTTCCTGCCATCTCACCAACAAACAACTGTGGTTTTTTTCCAGGCTCGCAATAGCCAAGTGCACAACGAAAAACTGCTTTTCTTGATTCACCTTCAAGCAACTTAGACAATCCTTTATAGCCAAGCAATTGATACATTAATTTAGGGTGAGGTCCAGGAAATTTTGGATATGCTTCAAAAAATAATCCTGAATCATCAATAATAATCGTTGTTTTGTATTTATTTGCAAAGAATTGCGCATTGCCTAATGCAGTTTGCTCAATGCTGTCTTCCTTTAGCTCTACTTTATTGTCGTCAATTCTGTCAAGATCTGCAACATCCTGCATCAACACTTTTATTTCATTATACTTTTCTAAGTTTGTTGTTACAAGAGATAGCTTTTTTTTCTGCATTTTTAATCAAAATAAATCGGAGATATAAAAAGATTTATATACCTGCACATGCTATATGCATACAGTAAAGGTGAAACTTATTGTAAAAGTAATAAGCTTATCTGAAAAAGCATATCAAATATTAAAGAGAAACAAAAAACCAAGTATGAGCTTTAGCGATATTGTAATTACACACATGGGTGATGATATTTTTAAGCAAAAGACTGAGGATATTGATGATTTAATCAATTGGATTAGATTACACGAAAAAGGAACTAAGAAAAAAGAGAGAATAAACCATGATTTAATTGCGTACGGTGTAGGAAGATGATTGCTGATAGTTCTTTTCTTATTGCTTTATTTATAGAAGAAGATGGTAACCATGAGAATGCAATTATTGATTTTAGCAATGTTGGAGATAATATTATTCTAATACCTGATAGAGTATTAGAAGAAACATTTACTGTTGTTACTTATAAAAAAGGGATTCTTTATACCATAGGAGTATTAGAAAGAATAAGACTTAATAAGAAATGCGTTATCTACCATCTTAGCGCTTCCGAACAAGAAGCAATAATCGCATTAATTAATAAACTAAAAATAAGAATAAGTTTTATTGATTATTGTGTTGCATATTTAACGATTGCAAAAGATGAAGAACTCCTTTGTTATGACAAAGAAATAATCAGTTTTAAAAAGAAATATGAATCTATGCTATAATAATACATGATTATATATTAAAAAAGAGAGAGAAACTATGGCAATTGACACAAAATTCCTTAAGTTATTGAATAGATTTAGTTTGATAATCAAGAAAAGAGTTACCTCTAATTATTCTGGATCTCGAAGAAGTATTGCTTTTGGTCATGGTTTGACAATTAAAGATTACAGAGATTATGTAAGAGGAGATGATTTACGTCTTCTTGATTGGAAAATATATGCGCGGACTAATAAATTATACATCAGACAATTTGAAGAAGACAGAACATTGACTGTGCATATTATTCTGGATTATAGTGCAAGTATGAATTATGGCGATAAGATATCTAAATTTGATTATGGCGCAATGATAGGCACAGGATTCTCCTACTTAGCGCTGTCAGAAAACGACAAATTTGCTTTTAACACATTTTCCTCTGATTTGAATGCAATAAAGCCAAGAAGAGGAATTTCGCAGATGGCCTCTATTGTTGACAAGATAAATAATCTGCAGATAAAAGGTATCTCCCGTTTTGATGAATCAATGACAAAATATAGAAAGAATCTTAAAGGAAGATCATTAGTCATTGTTATCAGTGATTTTTTGTTTGAACAAGAAGAGATAAAATCAGGATTGCTAAGGCTAGGAAAACATCAGATTCATGTTATACAAGTGCTAGACAGAACTGAAAAAGAACTAAAACTTGAAGGCGACTTGAAATTATACGATTCAGAATCAAAACAAGTTTTGAGAACATTCATAAGTAGAAGAATGAGAGAGAAATATCAAGAAAAACTCAACAGTCACAGCGCTGCAATTAATGAGATTTGCACAACAATGAATGCAAGCTTTAATCAAGTCACTACAGATGAAGATATTTTTGATGTTTTCTATAAAATATTGAGGCACTAAAGAAAACAAGGACAAGAAGATGGAAAAACTAAAACATTATTGGAAAAGATTTTGGCATTTTATCTGGGAAGATGACAGCATCTGGTCATGGCTGGCAAATGTTGTATTAGCTATTATTCTTATCAAATTCATAATATATCCTGCAATTGGCTTTGCGCTTGATACAAACTATCCAATTGTTGCTGTTGTTTCACGAAGCATGGAGCATCAAGGAAACTTTGATGCATGGTGGCAAAAACCAGCAATCTGCAGCCAACAATGTACTCAGGAAGAATTTTATGCACAAGAAAAGTACAATATCACAAAAGAGAATTTTCAAACATTTCGCTACACAAATGGATTCAATAAAGGAGATATCATGATACTCAAAGGAATTGCTCCAGATAAAGTAGCAGTAGGAGATGTGATTGTATTCAAATCAATCACACCTGATCCAATCATTCATCGAGTTATTGCTGTATCTGAAAAAAATGGCAGACATTCTTACATAACAAAAGGAGATTATAACCCAGCGATAAAAAAAGATATCTTTGAAGATGACATAGATGAATCACGATTGATCGGCAAAGCAGTTGTAAGACTGCCACTATTCGGCTGGCTAAAGATTACAGCATTCTGTGGTTATAGAGGCATTCTTACGCAAGATACATTCTTTGCATGCATGCAGCGATAATGATGTTGATTTAAGTGATTTAGTAATAAGCAATAAACGAAATTCAAATGAAATAAAAAGCAGAATTGCAGAAAAACTAGTTGAGCATGTTGATTATTTTTCAATATAAAATATCAATGATATGGGATATAGAAGAAAAAAATTAGATAAAACTGCAAAAAAATACAAACAAAGATACCAATTTCAATAAAAATATAAATAGATAGAAAAAACAACTTCTTGGTGAGTAGATTATGATGTTTTGCCCAAAATGCAAGTCAATTATGCTTCCAAAAAAAGAGAAAGATAAAACAATATTAGAATGCAAATGCGGCTATAAGAACAATGATTTAAAAGATACAACATTTAAAGAAAAGATAAAGCAAGAGCAAAAAATAGAGATTTATAATTATATTGAAGAATGGAAAAATCAAAATGTTCAGACTGATGATATTCTGGTTATTGGTATAAAATACAAGTCATCCTAAATTTAAATTATTTTTAATAG
>Ga0209211_10013032_pt1 | contig 10366 bp, 10 predicted proteins | sample RifGroA2_FD_183992 | JGI IMG/M metagenome (GOLD analysis project Ga0209211, IMG submission 183992) | Groundwater microbial communities from Rifle, Colorado, USA - Groundwater A2 (SPAdes) (version 2) | ecosystem: Environmental > Aquatic > Deep subsurface > Groundwater | place: Rifle, Colorado...
GAATTAAGAGGGCAATACGGCAGACCCGAAGGACAATGGAAACTTTGGTGTAAAAGGCCGAAGACCAAGAAAGAAAGAGAAGAAGTGATCATCGGAGCAATTTTGACCCAAAGGACAAACTGGAAAAACGTTGACCTGGCGATAAATAATCTAAAAAAAGCAAGGGTAAATTCTCTAGAGAGTATTTTAAGATTAGGTAAAAATAAGCTCGCGCCTTTAATTAAACCGTCGGGATTTTATCGGACCAAAGCTGATTATCTTTTTAATTTGGCTAAGTTTATGCTTAAGAGCCATGATTCCGGAAGTTTAGCTGAAAGAAGAGAACGATTGTTGGAATTAAAAGGCATTGGACCAGAAACCGCTGACAGTATTTTGCTTTATGCTTTGGATAAACCAGTCTTTGTCATAGATGAATATACCCGGCGTTTGGTTAAAAAACGAAACCTCGTCAAGAACTTATCCTACGCATTTTTGCAAAAACTATTTGAGAAAAATTTAAAAAAAGACTTCCGACTGTATCAAGATTTCCACGCTTTAATCGTCATAGACGGCAAAAATAAAACTAATTGATGGATATCCGATATCCATCAGCATGTATGGAAGAGATGAATTTTAAAGGAAAAACTATTTTGGCGATTGGCGCCCATCCGGACGACAACGATTTTGGCTTTGGCGCAACCGTAGCCAAAGCAACCAAAGCCGGAGCTCAAGTTATCTATCTTCTGGCGACCAAAGGCCAACGGGGGAGCAGCAATAAGTTTCTTAACCCCGAAAGACTCTCTAAGATTAGAATGAAAGAGCAGGAAAAAGCCGCTAAGGTTTTGGGAGTAAAGTCTGTTTATTTCCTGGACTACAACGACGGCGAACTTGTGCCGAATATTAAACTCAAAGAAGAGCTCGTGAGGTTTATCAGGCGATACAAGCCGGAGATTGTGTTTACCTCTGATCCCAGCCGTTTCTTTTTCAAAGAATACGGCTTTATCAATCATGCTGACCACCGGGCGATAGGCGAGGCAGTTTTGGATGCCGTATATCCCCTGGCCCGAGATTTACTTTCTTTTCCCGAACACAGAAAAATCGGCTTAAGGCCCCATAAGGTTAAAGAGCTGCTGATGCCTTCTTTTTTGCCGGAGGACGCCAATTATTTTATTGATGTGACCGATACTTTTGCAACAAAAATCAAAGCTTTGTCATGCCATGAGTCCCAGATTAAAAGCGTTAAAAAATTACGCCAAAGAATGAAAACCCGAGCCGTCGCAATGGGGGGAAAAGCCGGTTTTAAGTTCGCTGAAGCATTTATCCGTCTCAAACTGCCGAGGTAGGCCTCTAACAATATCGCCAAACAGGCGGTTTTTTGTTAGAATGACTGATATGAAAGAAAGAGAAAATTATATTATTGATCAAAGTCCCGAGCTAAGCGTGGGAGAAAGGTTGGGCTGGGCCAGAAAGTTTTCGGGCGCTTTTCCGGCTTTGCAAAGCAGAAATTACCGATTTTATTTTGCCGGTCAATTTATCTCGCTTGTAGGCATGTGGCTGCAGATTGTCGCCCAAGGATGGCTGATTTGGGAGCTGACGAATTCCGCTTTGGCTTTGGGAATTATCTCGGCCATCGGGTCGTTGCCCGTACTGCTTTTTTCTTTAGTCGGCGGAGTTATCGTGGATCGCTTTCCCAAAAAAAGAATCCTGATGCTCACTCAAATTTCTTCCATGATTTTAGCGTTGACGCTGGGGATATTGACGCTTGCTCATTTAATCAGTATTTGGCAAATTGCGATACTCGCTTTTCTGCTGGGCGTGGTTAACGCTGTTGACGCTCCGGCTCGTCAGTCATTTGTGATCGAAATGATTAATAAAAAAACGCATCTTACTTCAGCCATTGCGCTCAATTCCGGTATTTTTAACGGCGCCAGGGTCATCGGGCCGTCAATAGCCGGCTTTTTAATAGCCGTGGCAGGTGTGGGCTGGGCTTTTATCTTTAACGGCTTGAGTTACATTGCTGTTATTAGCGCCTTTTTATTCATGCGGATCAAAGAAACGGTTGATCAGGCGCGTCCTCATCCCATTTTAGCCATCAAAGAAGGCGTTTCTTATGCGACGAAGCACCCCCTCATCAAAGTGCTGTTGATTTTTACAGGGGTTGCTTCGGTGTTCGGTTGGTCTTATGCCACTATTATGCCCTTGGTGGCTGAAACCATTTTTCATCAGGGAGCGGTGGGCTTGAGCTATCTGTATACGGCCGCCGGCGCCGGCGCTCTTTTGGGCGTGGTCGTGGTGTCGACCATGAGCCACAAGATGAATCCGTTGCTTTTCATCTCGGGGGGCAACGCGGTTTTTACTGCAGGCATCATGGCTTTTACTTTTACCGTTAACTTTCCCCTCGCTTTAGTTTTTATTTTTATTGCCAGCCTGGGATTGCTAAGCCAATTTTCCATGATGAATATCACCATCCAAAAAGCCGTGCTCCAGAAATACCGGGGCAGAGTGATGAGCTTGCACACCCTGATGTTTTTAGGGCTTTCTCCTTTGGGCAGTTTTCAAATAGGTTTTTTTGCCGAACACTTCGGCCCGGGATTTGCCATTCGGCTGGGAGCCTTAATATCTTTTCTGGCGGCTTTGATTATTTTCAAGAACCGGAAGAAAATTGAAAGAACTTATAATGCATACAGGGAAAACAATAAATAACACTTGACTCGAGGGCAAGAAGCGATATGATTAAATTATCCTGATAAATATGAGGTGTCAGGATAATTGGTACTTTAAGGAGGTCATCTTTGAGAACTAGAGTGGCGGGCGCAATAGCTAAAATAAAGAAGAATGAGGCCGATTGGGTTCATGCCCTAAACAGCTGTCCTGACCTGAAGGAGAGATATAAGAAATTTGCCGAGCTTGTGCCCGAAGCCTCTGATTGGCCCAGGATCGTAGTCAGAGAACTGATTTTCCAAATTCATTGCGCGTTCGGTGTTGATTTCGGCATTTGCGAGCATTATTTCGTTGATGACCATCGGCAATATTGTCGTTACGACGGCAGACAACAAGAATGCGAGTGCTTCGTGCCCCAGCCGTTCTGCGTCTTCCGCGATCGAGACGGCCAACCGAAATATCCGGAATTAATGCCCGCCCGCCGCTCTTAACCAGCAAACATTAGATGAGGCACCGTCTTTTTGACCGTGCCTCATTTAACTAGTAGTGTTATAATAAAATAACAATATGAAGAAAATAATTTTAATTGCAGTTTTATTATTAATTGCGGCAGGGCTGGTATATTATTTCTGGCCCGAAGAACAAAATCAAATGACCGAATTACTGAAAATAGCAACGTTAAAAGAGGGGACAGGCGAAGCCGCTAAAAACGGCGATATCGTGTCCGTCCATTATACCGGCACTTTATTAAACGGCCTAAAATTCGATTCAAGCGTAGATCGAGGACAGCCTTTCTCCTTTAATTTAGGCGCAGGGCAAGTTATCCAAGGCTGGGAGCAGGGAGTTTTGGGGATGAAAATTGGCGAAAAAAGAACATTAACGATTGCCCCCGAATTAGCTTATGGCAAAGAAGGCGCGGGCGGAATTATTCCGCCTAATGCCACGTTGATTTTTGAAGTGGAACTTTTGGAGATTAAATAATATGGATTTACGCAATAAACTTTCATATCATTTTATCGTGGCCTCAATGTCGTTTTTGCTGGGCTTCGGTTTTTATTCACTGGGTATTGAGCTGGGCAGAGTTATCGCCGGAGTTGCTTTTACCCTGCTTTTCCTGACGCTGATTATCGGCCCTTTGATGAGGCTTTGGAAACCGGCTCTTGAAGCTTTGCCCTGGCAATTGCCCTGGAGCTGGAGAGGGGAACTGGGCATTTGGTTTACAATTGTCTCAATTATCCACATGCTCTTTATTTTTTACGGCAAGCAATGGGATGTTATGGGTTATTTGGTTGGGATGCGGCTTTCGGACTTGGTGGCGCTGGCGGCCCTTTTCTTAGCGCTGATTTTAACGGCTACTTCTTTCGGCTCGGTCATTAAGTTTTTGGGCGTGGCGTCTTGGAAATGGCTTCACAGCCTCGCTTACGTTATTTTTTATCTCATTAGCGCCCATGTGATTAATCACGCTTTTCTCCGACCGGACAGGCCGGAAGATTGGCTTCATTGGGTATATTTAATTATGATACTCATCGTCATCGCTTTGCAGTTCAGCGCTTTTGTGAAAGGCGTGGCTGACTACCGTAAAAGTTTGAAGACTCAATAGTAATCAAGCAAAAACGGCCTTACGGCCGTTTTTGCGTTTTGACCGAAAACGTTATTTTCTCAAAATTTTCGGTATGGGCAGGCCGAGCCTCCCGAGATTATCCAAAATTGAGCCGATTAGGGCAAGAAGGATTAACCAATAAGCCATGGTCACTATTATGGACAAAGAGGGCAGAACTTCGCCGACCGCCGAGATGACGGCAAAACCGAACACATACACCAAAACGCCTTTTTTCATAAAGCCGGCCACCTTTCCCAGAACGAACTCTTTCTTCATGAGAGCCGCAATAATTCCCAAAATCACATCAATGCCTATTAAAAGGACGATCATTTGGATTTCCTTTGTTGCGAGAATTTCTATAGACATAGTATTTCTTTTTTAAAAAACTAGTTCGACCTTTAAAATTACTTCATTATAGACCCAAACAGCCTTGTCAACAACCCGTCAGTTGACAAAAAGCTGCATATTTGCTATGATAGGTACATATAAGATATCTCACTTAGACCGCGAACAGATTTAATGTCGCAGGATATGTGCGACATTTTATTTTGCTTATGACAACAAGACATTTCGACAGGCAGTCATTCCGCAAACATTCCAACTTCGGCGTTCCCAAAAGACGGCCTGGTTTTGCGCAGCCAATCAGTATTGAGCGGTTTATCAATAAAAACGTTCTCGTACAAAAAACGGAAGTTTTTGTGCCGGCTCATCAATTTGAAGATTTCAAGATCGATCAGAGATTAAAAGCTAATATTTTGGCTAAAGGATACCAAGCGCCGACCCCGATCCAGGACAAAATCATTGAATCTGTTTTGCAGGGCTTAGACGTCGTAGGCATCGCCAATACCGGCATGGGCAAAACCGGCGCCTTTCTGATCCCTCTGATCCAGAAAGTAATCTTGAATCCTCAAGCAAAAGTATTGGTTGTCGTGCCGACGAGGGAATTGGCTACGCAAATCAATCAGGAATTCAAGAGTTTCTCCAGGGGCATTAACATTTATTCCGTCTGCTGCGTTGGCGGAGCTTCCATTAATCGACAAATTTCCGAATTAAAGAATTACCGCAGTCATTTCATCATCGGCACCCCGGGCAGATTGAAAGATTTAATTCAGCGAAAGTTCATTAACCTGGCCGGTTTTGCCACGATTGTTTTAGACGAAGCCGACCGGATGCTGGACATGGGGTTTGTCGCAGACATGAGGTACATTATGTCGTTAATGCCGAGTAAGCGCCATGCGCTTTGTTTTTCAGCCACCATGCCCCGAGAAATTGCGTTGTTAGTTAACGAATTTCTTAAGAAGCCCGTGACGGTTTTTGCCAAAACCGGCGATACGCCTGAAAATATTTATCAGGACGTCATCCGGGTTTCAGGCAGTCAAAAAATAGGCACGCTTTGTAATTTATTGGCGAAAGACGAATTCCGCAAGGTGCTTATTTTCGGCCGAACTAAACACGGCGTGGAAAGATTGTCTAATAATTTGGTGAGATACGGCTTCAAAGCCGATTCCATCCACGGAGACAAGAATTACGCCAGCCGCATCAAGGCCTTAGAGTCTTTTAAGTCAGACTATATTACGGTTTTAGTGGCAACGGATGTTGCGGCCAGAGGTCTTGATATCCCTGACGTAAGCCATGTCATTAATTACGACGTGCCCGCGACCTACGAAGATTACGTGCATCGGATTGGACGTACCGGCCGTATCAATAAAAAAGGCGTGGCTTTAACGTTTGTCGAATAATACTATGGGCGAGATTAATATCAGAAATATCGCCATTATTGCTCACGTTAATGATGGTAAAACCACTTTGGTTGACGCTTTGCTGCGCCAATCCAAAACCGATTTGGGAAAAGACTTGGTTGATCAAATCTGCGTGATGGATACGAACGAATTGGAGAAAGAAAGAGCCATGACGATTTTTTCCAAGAATGCGGCCGTTTATTACAAAGATACCAAAATTAACATCATTGATACTCCGGGCCACGCTGATTTTGGCGGAGAGGTGGAGCGAGTTTTAAACATGGCCGACGGCTGCCTGCTTTTGGTTGATGCCAAAACCGGACCGATGCCTCAAACGAGATTCGTTTTGAAAAAAGCGCTGGAGACCAACCACAAAATCATCGTGGTCATCAACAAAATAGACCGGGACAGCGTGCGACCCGAATTTGCCTTAAACGCGACTATGGATTTATTCTTAGAATTAGGAGCGGGTGAGAGAGCATTGGATTTCCCGGTGGTTTACGCTGCAGGACGAGAAGGCAAGGCGGGACTGGAGCCCGATCTAAACAAAATGACCGACATTTCGCCGCTTTTTGACGCGATTATCAAGCATATTCCAGCGCCTTCGGGCGATCCGGAAAAGCCATTGCAGATGTTAGTCACTTCGATTGCCGGAGATGATTTTAAGGGAAGAATCAGCATCGGGCGCGTTTACAATGGTGTTATTAAAGCCGGCCAAGAAATAATCCATATTAACCGCCAAGGAGAATTAAAAAAATACCGCTTGACTTCTTTGATGACTTTTTCTGGTTTGGGCAGAATCGAAACTGCCGAAGTTTCGGCCGGAGATATTATGGCTTTGGCCGGAGTGCCGGATGCCACGGTCGGAGAAACCATTGCCGATCCCATAGATCCCCAGGTTCTGCCCCTGATTAATATTGAAGAACCGACGGTAAAAATGACGTTTCTGGTTAATGATTCGCCTTTTGCTGGCCAAGACAGCCAGTTTTCCACTTCGAGGCAAATCAAAACGAGATTGCTGAAAGAATTGGAAACCGACGTGGCTCTTAAGGTTGAGGAAATAACGAGCGTGAGCTGGACGGTTTCAGGTAGGGGCGAGTTGCATCTGGCGATTTTAATAGAAATATTGAGAAGAGAAGGCTATGAATTCCAGGTTTCGAGACCCCAAGTTATTGTAAAAGAAATTAACGGCCAAAAAATGGTGCCGTTTGATAAGGTTTATATCGAAACCCCGGAAGAGTTCCAGGGCGCGGTTATCCAAGAATTAAGCAGCCGGAAAGGGGAGATGACGGACATGAAAAAAATCGGCGATACGGTGTTGCTCGAGTTTGTGGTGCCCACCAGGGGGCTTTTCGGATACCGGAACGAATTTTTAACCAACACCAAGGGCCTGGGAGTCATGAACACGATTTTTCATAAATACGACAAAGATCCGGGCAATTGGAAAGAAGGCACCCAGGGTTCTTTGGTGGCTCACGAAACTGGTACGACTAATTTTTACGGCATGGGCAATGTTCAGGGCAGGGGTATTTTGTTTTTTCCGCCCGGAATTAAGGTTTATGAGGGCCAGGTGGTTGGGCAAAATTCCAGAAACGAAGATATTAGGGTGAATGTTTGTAAGACAAAAACCCTTTCCAATAATCGTAATAAAGGCGACACCCATGACGAACTTCTCAAAGAACCCAAAATCATGGGCTTGGAACAGGCTCTTGAATACATCAAAGACGATGAATTAGTTGAGGTGACTCCCAAAAACATCCGCATCAGAAAAGTATTTTTGGACGAAATCAGCGCAAAAAGAGCCGCTCGGAAAGAAAAAGCGGAGCAATAAAAAAACGACTCATTGATTTGAGCCGTTTTTTCGTGCTTGACAAAGATTAATTTTCATGTACGCTAATACTGCCGTTTAGATTGGCTAAACGAGTACTTTGACAAGGAGGTTCTACAATGGGTAGAATCCATTTGACGCTCTCAGGGAATTCGTTTCACAGCAACGTGACGCCAGAACGCTGGAGACAAATGTTCAAGGAAAAAGCGGGGATTGAAGCAATCGTCGCAAGCGAAGTTCCTGTGTCGATGAGCTACCAGCGAATTGACTTTGAAATCATGCCGTGGCTGAAAGAAACTCTCGAATCTAAAGATTCGTACTCGTGCGTTGAGCTTCTGCGGGCCCCTTATAGCCACTCGCTCCTTCCGCTCATGCATCCTCGACAAGGTGAGTGGGAAATGAGACGAGGATACGCGACTTTTAATGTTTTTTGCTGGTTCTTCCCAGAATTTTACGTGCCGGAAGGGGAATTATTCCACCGCTATGCTTTCAGCTTCTTCGTTTTAGGCTCCAATTCAGTGGTCTACAGCGAAGGAGAGCATCCTGGCGCCATGGTTCTCCGCAACAATATCACAAAGCATAATGCCATCGGCTACGCGGGTAAGATTGGACTGGTAATGCGAGAACCGAATTTCTTGAAAGAGTTCTTCACATTCCAGCGAGAGCTTTCGGAACAGTCGCTTGAAACCCTGCTCAAGGCCATTGAGAAAATCGCCATGGAAACCCCCGAAGATTACGTATGCATAACGCCGATTGATATTGAAGCCCCCTATGTCGGTTCCTGGGGAGGAGCGTTGGTTTGGGAAAGATTTTTCAATGGCATTAAGCAAAGCGGCCTTTCCAAGCACTTCATCTCCGTAAGGGAAGCAGAACGCATGCTCGAACCGCAAGCCGTAAAAATCGGCAGGCCACACCGCGAGCTCGGGCAAAAGTGGCTCAAGTATGAAGCGCAATTCCGGCATATGGCATGGTTGGCAAACTATGTTCCGGATACCGAGCGAGAACACAAAATCTTAGCTCTTGCGGCAACGTCCGATGTGCTTTCTGGATTGGAAACCAAAATTTCCCAGTTAAAAGGGCCGCGGATTCTGCAGGCAAAAGACTCGAACGGCAACGCAAAAGAAATCACGATCGGATTCAATCAAGACGTGATCGACGCGTGCATGGCCGCTAGGTTCGCGCTTGTCGACAAACAACCGCTTATCCGCAAGATTCAAAAGACATGCGATTGTTCGTCGCTCCAGATTCAGAGCATTCTTTCCTGGGCCGAACAAAACAATCTATAGCGCAAAGCAAAAAGAAAGGGGGTTCTCGTGTTACGAGAACCCCCTCTGTTCTTGACAGAGGTTATTGAAATGGTTATTGTGAAATATCCGCCAGCAGGCGGAATTAAAAAAAGACCCAACAGGGTCAAAAGGGGGACAAAATGACAGAGGCCAAAGAGAAGATCAAGGAGTTCAAGCAAACAATGGGGATCAAAGGGATCGTCAACAAAGTCAGATATAGCGTTTACGAAGCTATGGTTGCTTTCGACGATTATCCAACGCTTGAGGTGAGACAAGGAATCATAAGACATTGGCTGGACGATTCCATCAGAATCTTCGACCAGCATGCCGATTGGATAGAACAGCGGATTCTTGACTTGAAAGAGGAAGAGGTGAAAACAAGGCAGAGTCTGCATTTTTGGGAAGATTTGCTGAATTGGTATATTTTCAATACTTCTTCGGTCAGTCGCGCCATGAATTTTGCCATCGGGCTCACTCAAAATAATTTCGGCGGTTCGCCGGGATTTTTATACCGGTCAAATATCCTTAAGCTTGTCGTGGGAAAGTTGGAAAGAACGTCGCATATTTATCAAAGCATTGAAATGCCTTCTGTAAAGCTATTTTTGGAATCATTCCTGGTGAAAGCATACCAGCCGAATTCTACCATCTCCGATTCTGCGATGGTTGACATCAAGCGGGTGGTTCGCTGTGCCATCAGTGTGGGGGATTGGCATTTTCTGCCCCAAATCGAGCTGGTTCTTTACAAGCTATCTAACCAAAGAAGGTCGAAAAGATACGACTTTAAGCAGGAAGCCGAGATTCTGGAAAATATAGCATTTTTGAGGGAAGCCGTGCGGTTCTTCAGGGAAAAGACAGAAGAAGTTAAAGACGCGTAACAAGTAGGTCAAGATACGAGCGAAGAAGGGGTTTAAGCCTTGAGTTTAAGCCCCTTTTTGTTAGAATAAAACATATGCCGTTATCAATCGGAATCGTGGGTTTGCCCAACGTGGGGAAGTCCACGTTATTTCAAACCATTACTAAAATCCAGGTCAATATCGCTAATTATCCTTTTTGCACCATTGATCCCAATGTGGGCGTAGTTGCCGTGCCCGACGAAAGAGTAGATAAATTAGCGGAATTAACAAAGTCAGTAAAAAAGATTTATACCACGATTGAGTTTTATGATATTGCCGGCTTGGTTAAGGGAGCCAATAAGGGCGAGGGCTTGGGCAACAAGTTTTTGGCCAACATCAGAGAAACCGATGCCATTATTTACGTTTTGCGCGCTTTTTTA
>Ga0209211_10013035_pt1 | contig 10363 bp, 13 predicted proteins | sample RifGroA2_FD_183992 | JGI IMG/M metagenome (GOLD analysis project Ga0209211, IMG submission 183992) | Groundwater microbial communities from Rifle, Colorado, USA - Groundwater A2 (SPAdes) (version 2) | ecosystem: Environmental > Aquatic > Deep subsurface > Groundwater | place: Rifle, Colorado...
TATAATTTATTGTGTATTGATATATACTCATAAACAAAATGGATTGGAGGTATTATTGCTCATTTAAGCCTTATCAATACACAATAAATTATAAAGAACTAACGATAGACTATAGCATAAAATAGCCATTTTGTCAATGACCACCCCTTTGAGCCTTATATTTTAGCCAAATGAGTCTGTTTTTGTCTTTTTGGGCTTAATCAATGTAAAAACAACCGCACACAACACCAACCCGCTCAAAAGCGACCAAAGATAATGATCAAACATCGCCAAAACAAACAAGGAAACGAACAACCCCCAATCACCTGCCAAAAATCTCGTGCGAAGAAGCGGAGTATTACCGGCAAATAATAAAAAACATATCAAAACAAGGCTCATAATCAAACCCAATTCAAGAAACGCGAGCACAAGCGCGTTGTGTACCGGCTGATATTCCCATCCGGGACGAGACGAATCCAGCACATGCAACACTGCGGTGTAATTTCCCAACCCTGTTCCCAAGAATCCATCACGGCGCAACACTTCACACGCGCCTTTGTATGACGCAATGCGTTCGGAAATTGATTGTTGTTCAAGCCTTGTCTGCGCGCGAGCGCGTGTAATAAACAAATCTGGTTGAAGAATGACAAACATGCTTGCCGTCAAAACACCGCAAAACCAAATCATTCCAACGCGGCGCATCCCGCTTTGCGTGTTGTGCAAAATCTCTGTGCGCGAGTCAACACTTCCACCGTGTGCATGGCGCCACCTTTTCCGCAGATGTTGCCATGTTACAATTATCAACCCGCATACCAACGCCAGCATTGCGGAGCGAGAAAAAGAAACCATGAGTCCCGCAATACCAACGCCAGCATTGCGGAGCGAGAAAAAGAAACCATGAGTCCCGCAACAAGCGCAACAAAAAACAACAACAAGGACGCAATTCCAAAGGCCTCGCGCAAATTTTTTTCCCGCGGCATTTTCAAAATTTGCACGGCAACAAGTAACGCGCCGACTGCCATATACCCGCCCAAGATATTGGGGTGCGGCAAACCTCCGTACGCGCGCAACCATCTGCCGCTCATGGTCTCAATAACCGCGGAACCTCCCGCCCACGCCGGATGATCCGTTATGCCAAGCCAACGAAACGCAAAAGCACGTTGGGTAAAAAACTGCGTCAACGCAAACAGTGCCTGCGTGCCAAGACCTGCCAAAAAAGACCATTGCAAAAATCGCGTGCGCGCGTGCGCGCGAGTAATCAGGTGCCATAAAATAAACGCCTCAAAAAAATGAACAAGCGCTTGCGCTTCTATCCACGGAAATTGCGCGTGAATAATTTGATATATAAACCATAAGGCAAACAACCCAAAACACAACCGCGCTTTGTTGGAAATTTGCGCATCATGCAATTCACGCGCCGTGTTTTCTTGCTTTTTTCGCAAGCGGGAAATCACATACCACAATGCCACTCCCCACAACAAAATCTCTGTCGCGTAAATGCCAACAGTGCCATATTCCCACACGCCTGCCAACAGTGCCATATTCCCACACGCCTCCTTGCCACGCGGTCCGATGAAGAATCAATCGCGTCTGCCATGGCAAGACAAACAATAACAACGCGAGCGCGTGGCGCCATTGGATTGAAAAACGGGATTGCATTAAAGACATACTGCGAAAAATTATCCGTAATGACCGTCGCCAAATGCGCTTTTAACGCGCCTCTGCCACGCTTCATGAAACTCTTGCCGCCTGTCGCGTTCATGAAATTTGAGCATGGTATCAGAAATCACCACCGCGTTTTCAACCGGTCGTGCGTGGCGCGGAGCGCATATCATCTTGACACGCTGAATAAAACAACATCCGCGTTCAACCATATCCCCTATTATTCCTTGCAAAACATGCTCCCCCATGCGACGCAAAAAACAAGACACACGGCCTTGCTGAATCATGCGCGTATCGCCCAAAACATTTTCAAAATTCGTGTTCGGCAAAGCCGCGCGCACCCATTGATTTGCTTCAACAAATTTTCCATAAACGTTATCTTCATCAATCCATAAGCGTTATCTTCATCAAACAAAAGCACCAGCTGTGTAGGCCAATACGTCATATAAATATCGCCATGAAGCAAACGCATATCGGACAAATCAAGCGCGGAATCCACCACATAAAAACTCAAACAAATGCGGTCTGCAATACGGCGCCCGTGCCGGCGCAAACCGGCAATCTGCAAGACAAGCGTAGTGAGCAGACGCACCAACCACAGCCGTCCGACGCGCGCAACAATAAAAAAATCAATATCACTCTCTTGGTTTGAAGTTGCCATAGCTACCGTATTACAGATTGCCACCATGCGCAAAAAAGGCACCCAAGATATGAGCCTGACCGCGTGGCGCGCGCGGGAAAACTTGGGCAGATGGGTCAAAAAATTCTGCATCCGATGCGCTACACTCGCCTCATGGCCGGACAAAAAAAAGAAGCCATTAATAAAACCAATCGGGCTTCCTTTTGCTTGTGCTAATTGTAATGCGGCGCGATATACGTCCCCTGCGCTCACAGGATTATTGCTCCTAAGCCACAATGCGAGCTCGCTTGCGGTGAGCGGATATTCAAAAAGCGAAAAAAAACTGATGGTTTCTATAATCGCACATCCATGTGGTGCGTTGTCCATATTTTTTTTACATCACTCGGCGTTGTCCATATTTTTTTCACATCACTCGTTTGCGAGCGTTGTAGTGGCGGCAACAGATGAAACCACCGAAGGTAAAAGTGGAGATATTACATGAACGGCATTTTTTGCTTTTACCACGTTATCTTCCACCAATAATCGTTCGGAAGTAACAGAAACCACTTGCGAACGGTGTATCAAAAGAGGCAAATCCAAGCTCAATAATCTATGTGGAGTTACTTGATATTGCATAATACTTTGGCTCTCCGGATCCACAAACACTTCATTCACCCGGCCGAGTTTCTTGCCGCTCACCGTAATCACCGGTAATTTTTTGATTTGCTTAGTGGTAAGCATACGCGCGGAGTTAAGAAGATGATGAAGGCGTCACTGAAACGATTGAGGATCCGCGTAAAATTATTTTTTGTTGAAACACGGTCATAAGCGTAGTAATAAGCCAATAAAGAGAAAGTCCTCCGGGCAAAGAAAATCCAATTACAACGGTCATGACCGGCATCATATACATCATTTGCCTGTTCATCATGGCGGTCATGTCTTCGTCTTTGCTTCCTTCTGTTTTTACCATAGGGCGCGCCATGGGAAGCATCTTTGCCTGCCAAAACTGCGCGGCGCCTGCCAAAATAGCTAACACATAATTAGGTTTGAGCAAATCAAGAAATCCAAATGCGAGCACCTTGATGGATTCCGGGTTTGTTACAAAAGGATATAATTCATTGAGGTTTTTTGAATGTAACACATCTTGTAAAACCCAATAAAAAACAATCAAAAGAGGTAGTTGAATGAGAAGCGGCACACAAGAAGAAAGAGGATTCATCTTTTCATCTTTGTAGAGTTGCATGGTCGCGGCGGCAAGCCCCTGCTTGTCATTTTTATACTGTTCTTTGAGCGCGTTCAATTTGGGCTGTAGCCCTGACATTTGTTTTTGCGCCACAATGGATTTTTTGGCCAGAGGCCACACAAGCAAGCGCATCAAGATGGTCAAAATGATAATTGCAACACCAATGTCGTGTCCCGGAACTACATTGTAAAAAAATACAAGAATGTTCAGAAGCGGCAAATAGAGCACGGTGTGGAAAAGTTGTCCCATGAAAAAGGTGAATTAAATAAAATTTAGCTCGAAACAAAGACTTCTTGGGGCACGCGAAAATTCTAAAGCCCGCACCTCATCGCTTTTAATTATTTTCTGTACTTTCTTCAGACGGCGCAATTTCCTTTGCATCTTCCCCCGCTTCTTCCGCGGGAGTTGGTTCTACAGGCGCTTCTTCCGCTTTTGGAGCATCTACTTGTTCTACATTGAGTTTCCAGCCTGTAAGTTTTGAAGCAAGACGCACATTTTGACCTCCTTTGCCGATCGCCAATGAATATTGATCGGCGGCCACGCGCACTTGCGCGGTTTTTTCTTCTTCACGCAGTTCTACCTTCAAAACCTTTGCCGGCGAGATTGCTTGTGTAATATATTGTACGGGATCCGCGCTATAAAGTACAATATCAATCTTTTCGCCGCCCAACTCGCTGATAATAGTCTGAATACGCGTTCCGCGCTGGCCGATGCACGAACCAATGGGGTCAATATTGTCCTGCATTGTTTCTACCGCGACCTTTGAACGAGAGCCTGCCTCGCGCGCAATGTCTTTTATTTCAACAAGCCCGTTAGAAATTTCCGGCACCTCCATATTAAAAATCTTTGCAACCATCTGCGGGTGAGAGCGTGACACGCGGATCTCCGGACCCTTGGGAGTCATGGCAACACCACCCACGTATGCTTTAATTTTCTGTCCGGGGTAATATCGTTCATTTTCTATCTGATCTTCCGGCATGAGTACGGCCATGGCTTTACCCAAATCAACCAAAATATTGCGCCCTTCGCGGCGGCCGATGGTGCCGATTACCAGCTCGCCTTCTTTACCCTTAAATTCTCCAAACACCTGCTCGCGTTCCGCTTCGCGCAATTTCTGAATAATTACCTGCTTCGCGGTTTGCGCGGCCATACGGCCAAACGCGGCGGGGATCTCCAAAGATTCTTTCCAAATATCCCCAAGATTCAATTCCGGATATTTTGTATGTGCTTCTGTTATCATGATTTCTGTTTTAAGATTAAAGCGCTTTGGCAATGGTTCAAACTCCATTTCATCAGGATTCTTGCCAAGCGCCAACGCTTCTTGTATCTCCGCCTCGCGCTTCGCGCGCGCTTCTTCAAACACAACGGCTTCCGCTTCCAAATCCACGTCCTCTACCACGACTTTTACATCAGTCGCTTTCATTTCTCCAGTGTCGGGATTAAAATCAACCTGTATATTTTGATTTTTCTCACCAAAATCTTTGCGATACGCCGCGGCCAAAGCCGCATTTATGGTATCCAAAACCACCTGATATGAAAGACTTTTTTCGTCACAAATTTGCTGGATTGCTTGCGCGATGGGAGATTGCATATGATTCGTGTTAATTGTACGCGGGCTTTGATGAGTCTGTTCCCAGCTCAATGCCAAGCCCTGCGCGTGTTTTTGAGTAAAAAAAGAAACTAGTTTAATTAACTAGTCTTATGTTAAAAAGTATAGCAAAGAGGCGCGGAAATGTCAAATTTATGCAGAGCGCCGAAAATTTAACATCTTAAAAATTGCGCCGCACTACCGCACTACTTGGTAAAAATCTTAATAGATGATATACTACTATCACAAAGGCCGACGTTAAAAATACAAATTTTAATTTACTCTTACATATATTCTATGCAAAAACACACATTGCTAATTTCCTCGTTTGGCGCAGGAGCGCTTGTTATCATCTTGGCTCTCCCCGCATTGGCGCAGGAAAATTCTAATTCATCAAACATTCCGACGAGAGGTCTTGAAAGCCAAACCTGCAACATTAAAGGTGTTGAAATGCCCGGCCCCTGTTCAAATTACGAATCAAATAATGGCAATCAAGGACCAAACGGATTTGGCTCCAATGGACCATCTATGGGTCAGCAAGACAACTTCAACGGGCAAGAGGGCGGTGTACAAAACGGCCCGTCTGAAGAACAACAAAAACAAAATGACGAACGTAGATTTAAAGACATGAAACGCGGGTCAAAAGGAATGGAGCAAGGGCTCAAACAGTATGAAAAAAATTTCGCTCAAACGGAAAAAAAAGGTGTAGTGATACCGCAAGAAATAAAAGACAAGCTCACACAATTGAGAACGATTGTTGATTCCGCCAAAAAAGCAACCACCGTGGAAGAACTTGATAATCTTGACTTGGGAAGCACTCAAGAAATCATGCAATCACTCAATGACGCGCAAAGAGAATTGGTTGAAAACGCGCAAAGACTTGAGGGGATGAAGCGCGGCATTAAAGGATTGAAACAAGGAGTAGCACAGTTTGAAAAACAACTCGCGCGCCTTGCAAAACAACGGATCGCGATACCCGCGGATATTACAGAAAAAGTGGAAAAAGCAAAAACACTGTTAAATGCCATTAATAACGCAAAAACATGGGATGAAGCAGAAGCGGCTGGCGTTGAAGACACACAAGACATTATGATGAATCTTGACCAAAGCCGCCAACAGCTTGAAATGCTCGCGCGATGGCCACAGACACTCAAACAAATAGATAAAGAGCTCGGAAACCTCGCACGACAATTGAAACAAAACAAGACAATCGCTGACCGTCTTAATAAACGAGGGGTTGATGTGACAGACCACGTAAGCGCGCTGGAAGAAGCAATTAATAAACTTAAAGGCGTGCGGAACGACGCAGTCTCAAAAATCGCGACAGGAGAGCAACAAGATGCATTTGACCTGATTGAAAATGACTTTTTTGGCCAAATGGATGAGGTCTTTCAGCACGTAAAAGTAATTCAAATGATGAACAACCTTGGCAGATTTGTGTCTGATTTTAAACGCGGAATGGCGGACGCAACAAGAGAAATTAAAATGCGTGAAAAAAAAGGAATAGATGTTGCGGAAACGCGCGCGACTTTTGAGCAAGCAAAAGCGCAAGGAGAAGAAGTGCTTGCTTTAATTAAGGCTAAACCATTAGATGAAGACGCGGTGCTTAACGCGTTGGAGACTTTTGAAGAAAGCATTATGGCATTTGAAAATCAAATAGGTGAGCTTGGCGGAGGAAAAGAAGAAGAAATGCCGTGGGAGCGAGGACCTAGCCAATTCCAAAAACTTAAGGTTCCAAAAACAGTAAATCAAATTATGCTTAAGGTTCCTAAGAAAAAGATTTCCGCAACTGCGATTGATCAATAAAATTTCAAACGGAAATTGCAACCGCCGCACGAGTGGCGGTTGCTTAGATCCAAGTTTCTAACGCTGTTGCGTTAGATTCTGGTGTCAAAATCTCAAGATGAAGCATACTTATCAAAATAATGGTTGAAATAATTTATCACTTCAGGAAAATAGTTGGTGCGCCCCATAGGCGATGGAGGTGATTTGGAGCGAAAAATCTTTGCAACTTTTTTAATGCCTAAAATTTTGATTAATGTTTGTACCTCTTCCCAATCACCATAATTAAGAGTCGCCTCAACAATTGACTCTGCTTTGATCTTTTTATAGTCTTTCACCCACCACATGAGATGCTTATTTTTTTCAATAAAATCGGCTAATTTTTTCATATTTTTGTCTCTATATACTCAAAAAGTATACCACAAAAAATGAGTTTCGTCAATCATCTCATCGACTATTCCTGAATTCTGGTTGCCATCACCCTAGATCCCTAAAAAACCTCAAACGAACACGGCGTGCGGCACTATCCACTCCCACCGCAACACTTGAAAGATGCATCTCGTTGTCCGCATACGACGGATTCCGCGCCAAAAAAATCTGCGCGGCAAATCGCATGTGCTGTTGTTTGTAGTAATGAATCGCAGACTCCGGCGCGCCATAAGAAACACCGCTTCGTGTTTTGACTTCCACAAAATATAACGCGTCTTTTTTGCGCGCGATAATATCCAACTCCGCGCCGCGCACACGGAAATTACGCGCAAGAATTTGAAATCCGTGCCGTAACAAAAACTCGGCCGCGAGATTCTCTCCGTACGCGCCGAGCATGCGTATGTCTTGCCTCCCCTCCATGAAGATTTATTTAATGTGGCAGATACCTTTTAATCTGATCCACTTCTTCCGCGTCTTTACGGCGCTTTGGAATCTTTCTAAATTCAACCGCTAAAAATCCCGCCCATACGCCCGCCATAAGCACCCATAAAATATACATGAAACGCCGGGAAAAAAGCGGAATATATTCGTAACGAAAAAACAAAAATACAAAACCAATAACACCCATAGTGACTGCCAGTGTTTTAACTTTTCGCAAAACGCGCGCCAAAAATTTATCTGTTTTTTTTATAATAATCCAATATTCAATGGCAAAACTCCCCGCAACCAAAAACGCGTAAAAAAAAGCTTGGCTCCACAAGGCTGGAGCGCGCATTTCCGGGACATTGGTAAACCAGTAGCTATAGGTGAGAAGATTAGAGATGCTATACATAGTGTTTTTTTCAGCAGGTGGTAGTATAACGCGTTACTTTTCAAAAATCAAGGCGTAATGATATGGTCCCGCGGAAAAACGGGTAAATACCCTAAAACCGACATCGTTTGCTTGTTCTTCCAGAATGTCCGGGCGCACGCGGCGCTCAATGGAAGGGCCAAACGGCACACCGCTTGGTAGCCACTCCACCACCGTCAAACGCCCCCCATGGCTCAACAAACGATACGCCTCACGAAGCACATTTGCATGTTGAGCAGTCTGAAAAAGCGTGTTAATGAGAAATGCGTGATGCAAAGATCCCTCCGGCACGCGTGCGGCCCCGACTTTTTCCAAATCACTCCATACAATTTTAATATTTGCCAGCCGTTCAACAAGCGCGCGCGCCGCGATATTATCCAAAATCTTTTTTTGAATAAGCCGTTCAACAAGCGCGCGCGCCGCGATATTATCCAAAATCTTTTTTTGAATATCCACCGCGTACAGCGTGCCGTCTTTCCCGAGCATGCGAGCAAGCGGAAAGACATAATGCCCCACATGCCCGCACCCAAGCTCCGCGACAATCTGACTTTCTTCTACGTGAGCTTTTTTAAAAATAAGTTGTGGATCAATGAGGGTCGCGCCTCCTATTACTTCTCCCATAAAATAAATTTTATCCTTTTGGCAACATCGGCGCGAAAATTGAAAGAATCACACCTTGTATGCCGCCTGTAAAACCAAATAAAGAAATCAAAATAATCGCCAAACCTAATAATTTATAAAACAAACGCGTGCCGCCTTCATATCCCAAGTGTTCTTCCGCCCATGCGACTTTGCCAAAATTCTGTACAAACCATTCCGTCTTTAAAATTAATATAGCGCCCACCGGTAAGCCCAAGAACCAAAGAAAAGACATAACGCTAATGCAAATAGATTAACTGTTTATAAGTATACCATTCATCTTTATTTTTGTGAATATGTGTGCTATAGTGTAGAACTATACCTATGAAATATCAACCTGCGAAATGGAAAAATGACTTAACTCCGGGAATATGGGAGCTTATATCACCACAAAAAGGACAGACCCTGATTTTGATAGGCCAGATCCATGGCAATGAATTAACAGGCTTCAAGGTTATACAGTGTCTCTTAAAAATGAAAAAAAAACTTGCTCAAAGTATGCGTGGGGGGAGGCTTATACTCATTCACGGCAATCCTGCGGCGGCAAAAGCCAATCTACGCTTTACCAAGGGCGGTATAGACCTAAACCCCGCGCGTGGCTTACCCCGCGAGAAATAAAAAAACAATGTACAGCACGCGACTCATATGAATGGAAGCGATTAGAAGAGATCAAACCATATCTACGCGCGGATAAAAATACCATCTCACTTGACATTCATAGCTCAAGCAGTCGCACCAAACCATTTTTGCTTCTGCCAGTGATAAATAAACAGTATTGTTGGTGGATACGGCGTCTGGGCGTACCGATTGCTTCGTTCGGATGGAACAATCAGTTTACAAGAGGACAATCCACACTTGAATGGGTCTATATGCAAGGGGGCGTTGGCATGGGAGTTGAGTGCGGACAACATACCGACCCGCAAACGGTAAAAAATGCATGGCGCGTTGCGAGTAATTTTCTTGCGACTGCGTTTACTTGTTTTCCCATGCCCACCCTATCGCGCCCAACAATATTCAAAATCAAAAAAACAATACCCTATATTGAACAGTTCAAATGGAAAAAGAAAAATATCGTGGGACCTGTGCACTTAAAAAAAGGCGAGCGCTTTGGTATGTCCCCAAAGGGCGGCGTATACTCGCAGGATGAGGGGTATCTTTTTTTGCCCAATGCACACCCTGAGCCGGCAAACCCCGATATCGGATATTTAGCAAACAAAAATGTAAAATAAAAATTCCCCTAGGGGAATTTTTTGATTTTGGTGGGTCTTTACAGTTTGGCTCGAACTCATTTTATCCGAAATTCCTGACCGAAACCAGACCAAGGAAGCCAGCCCGCCGCCGCTCGCTACCACTCGCAACCCAGCAAAAAAGTTTTCTTCGTTTTTCCTGATTTGCGCGCGCCCGATTTTTTCTTCTAAAAGGAAAAGAAAACTTTTTTGCTGGGCTCTGCTCTGAACGAGCAGGGCGGCGGGCTTGGCCTCTGTTTTTTGCAAGAACACGGCGGAATTCCCCCCACACCCCCCTTCCGCCGTGTTCTTGCGGGGACGGACGGGATTTTTGGCGGCGAGATTA
>Ga0209211_10013036_pt1 | contig 10363 bp, 9 predicted proteins | sample RifGroA2_FD_183992 | JGI IMG/M metagenome (GOLD analysis project Ga0209211, IMG submission 183992) | Groundwater microbial communities from Rifle, Colorado, USA - Groundwater A2 (SPAdes) (version 2) | ecosystem: Environmental > Aquatic > Deep subsurface > Groundwater | place: Rifle, Colorado...
CGAAGGCCTGCGCCATCAGCCGCGCCAGCGTGGTCTTGCCCACCCCCGGCGGCCCCCACAGGATCATCGAGTGCAGCTTGCCGGACTGGAACGCCAGACGCAGCGGCCTGCCCTCGCCCAATAAATGCGACTGGCCGATGACCTCGTCGATATGCTTGGGGCGCAGACGTTCCGCCAGCGGCGCGGCGGGTGAGGGAGATTCAAACAAGTCGGCGGCAGTCATACGAGACCAATCAGCCACGGATAAGCACGGATAAAACCAAGATGGCTATCCGTGTTCCATCCGTGTTCATCTGTGGCTGAATCATTCTTATGGTCGTGCGGGAATCAGTCGCTCAGCACATCCGCGCCCTTGGGCGGCGTGAACTGAAACTGCTGTGCGGAAAATTTCGGGTTGCGCTGCATCGCGGAGAAGCGCAGCACGGTCTTGTGTCCGAACGCATCATTCAACTCCATGACAACCAGCTCGGCTTGCGCATTGAAGGCCATGAGAATCTTCTCGAAGCTGCTGTCCTGGGTTTTGGAAATGGCCTGCAACCATTCCAGCCCATCCTGGCTGCCGCTTTCCTTGAGCGTAAAGCCGCGCTCGATCTCGTTGCTGCCGGAGAGCAATGCGGCGGGGCTGCTGCCCAGGGCCGCATCCAGTTTCTTGACCGTCACCTGATTCAGATCCACGTCATACAGCCAGAATTTCTGGCCGTCGCCGACGATGATTTGTTCGTAGGGCTTCTGATAAGTCCAGCGGAATTTACCGGGGCGCTGGAACTGCATGATGCCGGAGGCGCTCTGGATGCGCTTACCGTTCTGATCCAGCACCACCTGCGTGAAATTCGCCTGCGCGGAATGCGTCGCGGCAACGAATTCCTTCAGCTTGTCGATGCCCCCGGCATGAGTTGAAAGCGGCGCAAGTGACAACAATAGAAGAGCAAAAATATATTTCATCGTTTTCCCGACATTGATTAGGAATGAGGACTGAGGCGCGAGGACTGAGTTAAAAACATGGCGGAGGGTTTACTCAGCCCTCAACCCTCGCACCTCAGTCCTGCCTCGCCGGTGCAAGCACTTCGCGGTTGCCGTTGCTCTGCATCGCCGAGACAATCCCAGCGGCTTCCATTTGTTCGACCAGCCGCGCGGCACGGTTGTAGCCGATGCGCAGATGACGCTGCACCAGCGAGATCGAGGCGCGGCGGTTCTTGACGACGATTTCCACCGCCTGGTCATACAGTGGATCGGCCTCCGCATCCATGCTTACCGTGCTTTCCCCGCCTTCATCTGCTTCTTCCAGCGAATTCAGCACGCCATCGATGTATTGCGGCATGCCCTGCGCCTTGAGGTATTCGGCGACGCGGTGCACCTCCTGGTCGGATACGAATGCGCCATGCACGCGCTGCGGATAGCCGGTACCGGGCGGCAGGTACAGCATGTCGCCCTGCCCGAGCAAGGCTTCCGCGCCCATCTGGTCGAGGATGGTGCGCGAATCGATCTTGCTCGATACTTGGAACGCCACGCGCGTCGGCACGTTGGCCTTGATCAGGCCGGTGATCACGTCCACCGAGGGTCGCTGCGTCGCCAGCACCAGATGGATGCCGGAGGCGCGCGCCTTCTGCGCCAGGCGCGCGATCAATTCCTCGATCTTCTTGCCCACCACCATCATCAGGTCGGCAAGCTCGTCGATGAACACCACGATCAGCGGCAGTTCCTCCAGCGCTTCCGGGTTTTCCGGCGTCAGTGTGAACGGGTTCGTCAGCGGCTGCCCAGCCTTGAGCGTTTCGCGGAATTTCTGGTTGAAACCGGCGATATTGCGCACACCAAAATGCGACATCAGCCGGTAGCGCCGGTCCATTTCCTGCACGCACCAGTTGAGCCCCGAGGCGGCCTGGCGCATATCCGTCACCACCGGGCAGAGCAAATGCGGGATGCCCTCATAAACGGAAAGCTCCAGCATTTTTGGATCGACCAGCAGCAGGCGCACCTGCTGCGGCGTGCTCTTGTACAGCAGGGAGAGGATCATCGCATTGATCGCCACCGACTTGCCGGAGCCGGTGGTGCCCGCGACCAGCACATGCGGCATCTTTGCGAGGTCGGCGACCACCGGCTTGCCGGCGATATCCTTGCCCATCGCGATGGTCAGCGCGGAACCCATGTCGGCATAGACCTGCGAGCCGAGAATTTCCGACAGATGCACCATCTGGCGTTTCGGATTGGGCAGCTCCAGCGCCATGTAAGCCTTGCCCGGGATGGTCTCGACGAGCCGGATGCTCACCACCGACAGCGCGCGCGCCAAGTCTTTCACCAGATTGGTGATCTGGCTGCCCTTCACGCCGGTGGCCGGATCGATCTCGTAGCGCGTGATCACCGGCCCCGGATAGGCGGCGACCACTTTGACTTCCACGCCGAAATCCCTCAGCTTGCGCTCGATCAGGCGCGAGGTGAATTCCAGCGTGTCAGCGGACACCGCTTCGACATGCTGCGCCGCCTGATCCAGCAAGTGCAACGGCGGCAGCGGGGAATCCGGCATTTCGGCGAACAGCGGGGCCTGTTTCTCTTCGGCCATCCGCGCCGACCTGGCCACCTCCATCAGCGGCATTTCGATATGGATAGGCTGGTGTTCCTCGACGCGCTTTTTTTCTTCCTCGACGACGGCGACACGCTCGGTCATCGCCTGCGCGCCGATGCGCCGATCCTGGCGGGTCTGCCAGGCCAGGCGCGCGCGCTGCCAGGCGTTATCCAGCAATGCGCCCAGCCAGTCGACGAAACGCAGCCAGGACAATCCGCTGAACACGCTGAAGCCGGTGGCGATCAGCGCCAGCAGCAACAGCGTCGCGCCGGTAAAGCCGAGCAGGCGCGTCAGCGTATCGCCGATCAGCACGCCGAGCATCCCGCCGGGAGCCAGCGGCAACGCGGCTTTCAGCGTGTACAGACGAACCGCTTCGAGCGCGCTGCTGGCCAGCAACAGCACCGCAAAACCCGCGACCGAAGCCCACCATGTCCGCCTGTCGAAGATGCTGTCGGCGCGCAATTCGTGATAGCCCGCCCATACGCGTTGCAGCATGAACAGCACCCACCACCACGCGGAAAACCCGAACAAATAAAACAGCAGATCGGAAAGATACGCCCCCAGCACCCCGCCGGGGTTGCCGGCCAGCGCGCCGCTGGCGCTATGCGACCACGCCGGATCGGCGCGATCATAGCCATACAACGCCACGGTGAAATACAGCGCGCAGACGGCCAGCAACAGCCAGCGCGATTCGCGCAGCAGGCCGAACAATTTGCCGCCGGGCAGGGCGCTATCCGCTTCAGCCATGAGGCGTACCGACCAGCCCAAGCTTCTCGGCCATGCGCACCGCCTCCATACGGTTGTTAACGCGCAACGTTTGATAGACTGCCGCCACGTGAATCTTGATGGTTCCTTCGGCGAGATGGATCGCCTCGGCGATCTCCTTGTTGGACAACCCCGCCGCCAGATGCGTCAACACCTGCATCTGGCGCTGGGTCAAGCCGTACTCGTTGGTATGCAAACTGCGCCGGTCGGTAACATCCGGTTCTTTTCCGGTGATCTCACCATACTGCCGCAACAATTGCGGCGGGATATACACCCCGCCGGAAAGCACCAGGTTCAGCGCGCTCAGCATCACGGAAGCGGTCGAACTTTTGCAGACAAAACCCATTGCACCGTAATTCATCACCTTTTCCATGTAACCACGGCCTTCTTCGCCGGAAATCACCACCACCGGAATGTGCGGATAGCGCTGATGAAAAAACCTGATGGAGATGGGGCCTTCGCTGCCGGGCATATTCAGATCCAGCAGCGCCAGATCGAGTTCGGGGTGTTGCGTGGCAAGCTTCAGGCCGTCGGGAAAATTTCCCGCCTCCAATATCTCGACGGCTTCGGGCAATTGCTGAAGCACATAACGCATCCCGTCGCGAAATAATGCGTGATCATCCACCAGCAGAATTTTCATTCACGTCCTCATTATTCAGAAAACAGATTATTGCGGCCATGCCGCGCTCTATTTCTTGTTTTCAATACTCAATCTTTTGGATCATGCTCCGTTGAGCAGCAACCGGATATCGTCAGCCAGCCAGTCGGTGCGCTGTGCAAGCGGCGCACGCAAGCGCACCTTGCCGCTGGGGTCAACCAAAAATGCGCCGACGGTGTGATCCATATTGTAGCCGGATGCGGTCGGCCGCTTCTCGTATGCCACATAAAACGCCTTGGCAGCCTGCGCCGTGGCTTGTGCATCGCCATACAGCCCGAGGAATGACGGGTGGAAAGCGGAAGCATATTGCATCAGCAACTCCGGTTTATCGCGTTCCGGATCGACGGTGATGAACAGCACCTGCACCTTATCGGCATCTTTCCCGAGCAACTGCATCACCTGCGTCAGATCGGCCAGCGTGGTGACGCACACGTCCGGGCAGTGAGTGTAGCCGAAGAACAGCACCACCGCCTTGCCGCGAAAATCCACCAGCGTGCGCGTTTTGCCATTATGGTCGGTTAAACGGAAATCCGCCTCGGTGAACATTGCGCCGATATCGCTGGCATGGAACGGCGAAGGCAACTTGGGTTTTTCGCAACCGGCCAGCAGGGCAACCAACAACAAGAGAAACAAATTACGCAGCCACATGACAACTTCCCGTCCATCCATATGAGTAAAAAGTATAGCCCACTTTGACCAGGCCATACACACCGAACCCCGCCACCAGTAATCCAGCAGCCAGCCGCACGCGCGGCGACTGGGCCCAGCGCCTGATATTTTCCCAGAACAGCCCGATCGCCAACAAATTCGGCAAGGTACCCAGGCCGAATGCCAGCATCACCAGCGCGCCGCTTTGCGCATTGCCGCTGGCCAGCGCGGTGACCAGCACGCTGTACACCAGACCGCACGGCAGCCAGCCCCATAATGCGCCGAGCAACAAGGCGCGGGCGGGTGTGGTGACCGGCAACAAGCCGCGCGCCAGCGGCTGGATATGCCGCCACAATATGCCGCCGGCCTGTTCGATGCGCCGCACCATATTCCAGATACCGGCGAGGTACAGCCCCAGTGCGATCAGCATCAGGCTGGACAACGCAAACAGCAAATGCTGCACCGGCATCGCATCGCGCAGCAACAACCCGGCTTGGCCTATCGCACCCGCCAGCGCGCCGGCCGCCATATAGCTCGCCAGCCGCCCGCCGTTATACGCCAGATGGAACGGCCAACGCGCGTTTTCTTTCGGTATCTGCGTGGTAAAAATCCCGACGATGCTGCCGCACATGCCGAGGCAATGCACGCCGCCGAGCAGCCCGACAAAGAATACCGCGACGATGCTGAATTCAGTCATGCCCGCCTGCCTGCTCCACTTTATGTAGCCCGGATGAAACGAAGTGAAATCCGGGAAGCAATTCTTGTCCTCGGCTTCACCCCCGCATTGCGTTGCGCTTCATGCGGGCTACGATACTGAATTTCAGTCATGCACATCCATCTGCTCCAGCAATGTCAGATTTAAAAACGATGCGGCCTCACGCGCATCCGGCTGCTCCAGATACGGTACGATCCCCAGCAAGGGCGCATGGATGCGCTGCTGCAACGCGGCGATATTTTCCTTCAGCATCGCCATGCCCGCCTTCGACACGTTACTGGTGAAACTACTAGCCATTCGACTAGGCGAGCCAACAACGCTCGCCAAGTCGCTGGTTATGGCGTAGCCAGCCGTTTGCGGGAGAAGGCGGTCGGACGGCACTCCCGCCCCGGATGCTTCGCAACGCCGTGTCGTGCCGTCCTCCTCCGGCACATTCGCCACCCAGCCCGCCAGCGTCAAACCGCGCGCGGCAATTGCCTCCGCCGTGAGCAGCGCATGGTTCAGGCAACCCAGCCGCATCCCGACCACCAGAATAACCGGCAGCCCCAACTGTACCGCCAGATCCGCGCTGTCCTGTTCGTCGTTAAGCGGCACGCGGAAGCCGCCCACACCCTCCACGATCACCACATCGGCCTGCGCGTTCAACTCCGAAAATGATTCCACGATGCGCGCGAAGTTGATGCGGATGCCGACGAACCGCGCGGCCAGATGTGGCGCGACGGCCTGCGCAAAACAATACGGATTGATCTGCCCGCCGCTGGCCAGCACATTGCTGGCGGCGCGCAACTGCCTGACGTCTTCGTGCTGGCCGCCGTCGGCGCAGCCCGCCGCCACCGGCTTCATGCCAACCACACGCTTGCCCTGCGCGGCAAAGCCGTGCAGCAGCGCGCAACTGATCAGCGTCTTGCCGACTCCCGTGTCGGTTCCGGTAATTAAATAATTCATAATTTTCCGCCCTTTGTGGAAGCCCGATTCATCGGGCGATTCGAGGTTGTCCATCGCGCAATGAATTGCGCTCCCACAAAACAATCGCCGCCCCATCCTTCGTCGTGCGCGGCTGCGGCTTCCAGGCGTGGCCATACACCACCTCGTAGGTGGCGGGTAATTTGCCATCGCGGCGCAGCCGCTCGTAATTCTCCACCAAACGCGCCCAGGCATTTTTTCCCATCAGGCCTTGCCCGCGTCCCGCCGTGGCGTTGTGCGCGCCGATGCGTTTCAGATCGTGCAGCAAACCGCGCACATCGTCATAAGTCAGCGTCAGGTATTCCATATCCATCACCGGTTCGGTAAAACCGGCATGCATCAGCATGTCGCCGATGTCGTGCATATCGGCAAAGCGGTTCAGGTGATTGTGGCTGTCCACGCCGCCGAATGCATGGCGCAATTCCTTCAGCGTGTCCGGCCCGAAGGTGCTGAACATCAGCAGCCCGTCCGCCTTCAGCACGCGGTGCAGTCCGACGAAAGCTGCGGGCAGGTCGTTGCACCACTGTAGCGCCAGATTCGACCATACCATTTCGACGCTGTTGGCGGCCAAGGGCAGGGCTTCGATATCGGCGCATACCTGCGCTTGCTGCGCACCGCCGAACAGCTTGCGCCACCAGCCGGAATGGCTGCGCGCGGCCTGTAACATGCCGATGGCGATATCCAGCGAGACGACCTGCGCCGCCGGATATTTCTCCGCGAGCTGGCGCGCGCCCCAGCCGGTGCCGCTGCCCGCATCGAGGATGCGTTGCGGTTGCAACTTGATGTAGTCGAGCCGCTCCAGCATGCGCACGCACACCTCGCGCTGCAACACCGCCGCCGCGTCGTAGTCTGCCGCCGCACGGGTGAAGGCGCGGCGCATTTGTTTTTTGTCTATTTCAAACTCGTTCATTTTTTAATCTTTTTTGCCACAGAGGACACAGAGACCACAGAGAAAAACACCCCCTGTTTTTGCCTTTCTCTGTGGTCTCTGTGTCCTCTGTGTCCTCTGTGACTAATCGCTCTTGTTTTCCATGAACTGTCTCAACTGCATCACAAATTCATCCGGGTGCGACAGGAATGGCGCATGTGCCGCACCCTTGATCTCCACCAGCCGCGCATTCGGCAGTTGCGCCGCCAGGTAGTGCGATGCCTGCGGCGGCGTGAGCGTATCACGTTCGCCGCCGACAACCAGCGCGGGTTGCACTATGCCCGGCAATGCGCCGCGCAGATCGCAGTCGCGCAGGATATCCAGCCCGGATTGCAAAGCGCCCAGATCCGGCACGCCACGGCTCGATAACGCGCCGCGCAACGCCGCCAGCAGCTCGCGCTCCCGTTCGCTGCCGCGCACTTGCAGCGCAAGGAAGCGCCGCAGCGTCAGCGCATAATCCTGTTGCAGCGCGGCGGCAAATTCCGCCAGTGTCTCCGCCGCCATTCCGCATTCCCAACCCAGCCGGCGCACAAAACAGGGCGTGCTCGCCACCAGCGCCAGGCAGCTTATTTGTTGCGGGTGGCGCATCGCCCAGCGCAGCGCGACCTGCCCGCCCAGCGACCAGCCGCACACGGCGAGCGGTTCGTCGAACTGTGCGGATAATTGGTCGACGATGTTATCCAGCGGTGAGTGGTAAGTGGTAAGTGGTAAGTGGGGAATCTGCTTTCCACTCACCACTCTCCACTCACTACTCACTGCACTATATCCATGCCCCGGTAAATCCACCGACAGCACGCGGAAATGTTCCGCCAATTGCTCCGCGACGCCGCCCCACATTCCGCCGTGCATCCCCCAACCGTGGATCAGCAGCAGCGGCGCGCCGCTGCCATAACTGTCAACGTGCATGACGGTCATTTGTATCCTCAATAATGAAACCTGCCATACACGCTTCCCCCTCCCCAACCCTCCCCCGCCTGCGGGAGAGGGGGCAAACGAATCGCTGCGCGAATTTTTTGTTACTGTGCAAGCTCATGCAACGCCTCAATTAACTGCGCCACATCCTTGGCGCTGTGCGCGGCGGACAGGGTGATGCGCAGGCGCGCCGTACCCTGCGGCACGGTGGGTGGGCGGATCGCCGCGACCCAGATGCCGCGCTCGCGCAGTCCCTCGCTCAATGCCAGCGCCGCCTGGTTGTCGCCGACCAGCAACGGCTGGATCGCAGTATCCGACGGCATCAATTCCCAGCGCAAACCGGCCAGCCCGTTGCGCAGTTGCGCGATCAGTCCGCGCAGATGTTCGCGCAACGCATCGCCTCGCCCGATGAGTTGCAAGCTTTCCAGCACCGCGCTGGCCAATGCGGGTGGCGTAGCCGTGGTGTAGACATAACTGCGCGCATGGTTGATGAGCGTATCGATCACGACCTGCTCCGCCGCGACGAATGCGCCGAATACTCCAGCCGCCTTACCGAGTGTAGCCATGTAGATAATGCGTTCCGAGGCAATGCCGCAATGCGCCAGCGAGCCGCGCCCCTGCTCGCCAAGCACGCCAAAGCCATGCGCATCATCGACCAGCAGCCACGCATCGTGCTGTTCGCAGAGCGCCAGCAACTCCGGCAGCAATGCGAGATCGCCGTCCATGCTGAATACCGCATCGGTGATGATGAGTTTGCGTCCGGCCTGTGTTTGTTCGAGCAGTGCCGCCAGTTGCGCGATGTCGTTATGGCGATAGCGTTTTATTTCGGCGCGCGACAGCAGCATCGCATCGTTCAATGAGGCGTGATTGAGCTTGTCGGCAAATACCGTGCCGCCCTTGCCGGCCAACGCCTGCACCACGCCGAGGTTTGCCATGTAGCCGGTGGAAAACAGCAACGCGGCGGGTTTGCCGGCGAAGACCGCGAGCGCCTGTTCGAGCCGGTGATGCGCCGCGCTGTGCCCGCTCACCAGATGCGCCGCACCCGCACCCGCGCCATATTGCGCAGCACCCTGTTGCAGCGCGGCGACGAGCTGCGGATGATTGGCCAAGCCGAGGTAATCGTTGCTGCAGAACGTCAGGTATGGCTTGCCATCCACCACGATGTGCGGCGACTGCGGGCTGTCGAGCGTGCGCCGCTGCCGCAACAGACCTTGCGACGTTCGCTCATTCAGTTCGTTATGTAATTCTGTAAAAGGCATATTTGCCACAGAGCACACAGAGATCACAGAGAGGATGCCGCTCCGTATTGTTTTTCTCTGTGTGCTCTGTGTTCTCTGATGTAACTCCTAGCCATTCGACTAAGCTGCCATAAGACAGCAGCCAAGTCGCTGGTTATGTGGCTAATGATCTTTTTCTGCTAAGGGATACATGCCCAATTTATCGAGCAACGCTCTATCCTTTTCCACGTCCGGGTTGCCGGTAGTGAGCAATTGCTCGCCGTAGAAGATGGAGTTTGCACCGGCCAGGAAACACAGGGCCTGCACCGCATCGGACATCTGCTGTCGCCCGGCGGAAAGGCGCACAAGCGCCGTCGGCATGGTGATGCGCGCCACCGCGACGGTGCGCACAAAATCCAGCGGGTCGAGTTCTTCAGTATCCGCCAGCGGCGTGCCTTCGACCCTGACCAGGTTGTTGATCGGCACGCTTTCCGGATAAGGGTTCATGTTGGCCAGTTGCGCGATCAGCCCGGCGCGCTGCGTGAGGCTCTCGCCCATGCCGACGATGCCGCCACTGCAGACACTCATCCCCGCGTTGCGCACCCGCTCCAGCGTATCCAGCCGGTCTTGGTAGTCGCGCGTACTGATGATGTTGCCGTAGAATTCCGGCGAGGTATCCAGGTTATGGTTGTAGTAATCCAGCCCGGCATCGCGCAATTGCCCGGTCTGTTCGTCGTTCAGCATGCCCAGAGTCGCGCAGGTTTCCATGCCGAGATCGCGCACCGCCTTGACCATTTCCACCACGCTCGCCATGTCCTCGTCGCTCGGTTCGCGCCACGCCGCGCCCATGCAGAAGCGTCCGGCGCCTTTTTGCTGCGCGGCGCGCGCGGCCGCAACCACCTCCTCCACCTCCAGCATCTTTCTTTCTTCCACACCGGCGGAATTAAACGCCGATTGCGGGCAATAGCCGCAGTCCTCGGTGCAACCGCCGGTCTTGATC
>Ga0209211_10013038_pt1 | contig 10362 bp, 10 predicted proteins | sample RifGroA2_FD_183992 | JGI IMG/M metagenome (GOLD analysis project Ga0209211, IMG submission 183992) | Groundwater microbial communities from Rifle, Colorado, USA - Groundwater A2 (SPAdes) (version 2) | ecosystem: Environmental > Aquatic > Deep subsurface > Groundwater | place: Rifle, Colorado...
CGTCATTCTGAGGGAGTCGGCGACCGAAGAATCTAGTATTTTGCTTAATTTTCAGAGATTCTTCGCAAGCTCCCGATTTGTCCAAGAGCAGTAGCGATTGGTTACAAATCGCAGTGCCGAGCTTTAACTCGGCCTCAGAATGACAAATCCACGTATTTCGTAATTCAAAGTACTATTAATAATAACTTGATTACGGATTACATTATAAAACATATCAAAAGTATATACAAATGCGCGCGACTTTATGATATTATGTTGTGATGGACGCATATCATATTTTCGCGCTGATCACGCAATATATAGAAGAATACCGCTTTTTGGGTTATTGGATTGTCGCCTTGGGATCATTCGCCGAGGCGATACCGTTTTCCGGCCTGCTTGTGCCCGGAAATATAATGCTCGCGATCGCCGGCATACTCGCTTACGAAAGATATTTGGAAACGGCTCCAATACTGGCCTTGGCCGTTTTCGGGGCGATATTGGGCGATGTGTTCGGATATTATTTGGGAATAAAATACAACGGCAAACAAAAATTGTCCGATATAGAAAACAAGGACCGGTATCCGCTTAAGAAAAAATATCTTGGGAAGGCCGAACGGTTTTGCCAAAAACACGGCGGGAAAAGCGTGTTTTTCGGGCGGTTTATCGGCCCCCTGCGCCCGTTCGTCGCTTTCATCGCCGGCATCGGGCATATGCCTTTCGCTGATTTTATGTATTACAACGTCGCCAGCGCGTTTCTCTGGGCCTTTGGTTTTTTCTTTCTTGGTTATTTCGTGGAAGGCGGTTTGAAAATGGTCAAAAGCATTGAACATATTATGATATTCGGTGCGATAGCGTTCGGCATTATCTTTACGATTAGATGGCTCTTCAAAAAAGAAGTGGCTCCGGAATTGCAAAAAAACGAGAATCCTACTAGAATAGACAGGTGAGAATCAGTCGTTGCAGGCGACTACTAAAATTTTGATTTTTTAATTTTAAATTTTTTACGCGGGTATCGTATAGTGGCAATACCTCAGCTTTCCAAGCTGATGCTGGGAGTTCGATTCTCCCTACTCGCTCCGGCAATGTGTCCAAGGCCAGTCTATTTTGTTTGCGAGAAAATATTTTTAAAGAAGTGGTTTTGCTCTATGTTTAAGATGAGGCATCACAAATTTCATCATTAATCGTTATTATAATGGATGATGACAGTTCCAAAAAAGACCCCGTGGTCTTGATGCGTCAAGCCAAAGACGGCGATGCTGATGCTTTTAGCCGTCTTTATGAACTCTACTTTACGCCCGTTTTCCGTTACATTTACCTTCGGGTAAGAAACAAGGATGAAACCGACGATTTGATCCAAACGGTTTTTTTGAAAGTATTTCAGTCCATCGGCCGCTGGCAAGAAAAAAAACCTCCGCTTGCTTACTTTTTTACGATAGCAAGAAATACCGTTATAGACTACTGGAGAAAGAAAAAGGAGATCAAAATAGATGATCCGGAGAAAATTTTCAATCAGATACCAGATGATGCCGCCACACCGCAAGAGTTGCTGGAAAAAGCCGACGCGGCAAAAATCGTGCGGCGCGCCATACAAAGTTTAATCGGCGAACAACAGGATGTAATTATTCTGAAGTTTATCAATGATTTGCCAAACAAAGAAATCGCCGAGCTCCTCGGGAAAACAGAGGGAGCGATCAGACAACTTCAATGCCGAGCCTTAAAGGCCCTGCGAGAATTTTATAAGAACCAGTAAATTATATGAATGCCGGCATTATTAATGAAAAATTGGAAAAAGTTTTAACTGAAGCTTTTGAGTTTTACGAACAAGGAAAGCCTGTCACCGAAATTTTGAATTTATACCCGAACTATTATAGAAAAGAGTTGGATGGAATGTTTCAATCAATTCAAACGCTCGCGGCCGCAAAAACCGGCCTAGTTCCTCCGAAAAAACTTTTAGTAAAGATTGTTGAGAGCGTCACAAATACTGAAAAAAACCGTTATTTACATAAAGAGGCAAAAGGTCGACCATTTGTTGATATAATTAAACACCAAATATCTAATTTTATGACTTGGAATTGGAAAGTAGCCATGCCAATTGGCGTTGTTGCGGTTCTTGTCGCGGTTATCTCATATTCCCAGATTGGAACTAAAGCGCCGGGGGTCACAGAAAAGCCGAAACCAAACTCAATTGTTGAAGAGTCTTTACCTGGTGTCGCTGAAGAAAAACAAGCCGTATTGCCACCGGCAACCGGCAATGTTGAAGATGCAGTGGATGCGGTACTGGCGATGATAGAAAACGAGCAATCAATCTTGGATGAAGACGAGAGCGATGCCGCCTTAGTCATGGCCGACAGTCAAGCGATTAGCGATTTTGGCCAATCCTACAATGAAAATGAATTCTAGAAAAACAGCTTATTCTTTGGTTCTTGGCGCGGTTATGGCGGCAAATGCAATTTTACCCGTTACGGTATTCGCGCAGGAGCAGACACCGGCTCAAAAAGGATTCTGTTCGCGCTTTCCGGAGTTTGTACAAAGGCTTGACCAACGTATCGCTGATCGCCAAGCAAGAATTGAGACAAGAAGAACAGAACGTTTACAAAATCTTGAAAATCGGAGAAACGCGCGCGATACGAGACGGACCGAAGCTCAAGAAAGAAGACAAGAAAATTTTGCCGAGCATATCGCAAAATTAGAGGCACGAGCCGCTACTGATGCCCAAAAACAAGCGGTAGTGAATTTCAGAGCGGCAGTTGAGACTGCAATCGCTGTTCGTAAAACAGCCCTGAACGTAGCTGTCAAGACATTTCGCGACGGAGTTGATCAAACAATCGCTCAAAGAAAAACCGCCGTTGACACGGCCATAAACGCGTTCAAGAACGCGAGACAGGCGGCAGTGGATAAGATTGAAACAGATTGCGCGAGCGGTATTAACTCTGAAACCGTCAGGGAGACATTCCGCGCAGATATGAAAACAGCGCGAGAAAAGTTTATAAGCGATGGGCAGGCGATTGAAAAATTCTACGCTTCTATTCAGCCGCTAATTGATGTTCGCAGACAGGCCTTTGATAAATCCCATCAAGAATTTAGAGCGGCGATGGAAAAAGCGCGCGCTGATTTGAAAGCCGCGTTTGGCGCCTAATAGCAAAACCTTTGTAAAAAAACGCGCTGACACAAAGTCCAGCCTAGGCTGGACTTTGTGTTTTCTGAATTAAATAAAATCAATGAGACTGCTCACGGGCATTTTATCCAATAATTTTTTATTACCGATACAAAAAATTGTACAGATGCATATAGCAAGAAGATATGACAATCAATTATTATTCGCGGTAAAGTGCTGACTGAGTGCGGGGGTTTGCGCGATTATTGCGCGGCTACTATTCAGACAAGGATGTAAGCCGCCGCGGGGCCTTGGCCGGTCTGCTTGATGACACCGGCTTTTTTGAGCTGTTGAAGATGATATTGAGCGGTGCGCCGAGGGCATTCCAAGATTTCCGCGACATCACGCGCGATGATTCTTCCTTCTTTATCCAAAAGATCCAAAATTTGTATTTGCTCTTTGTCCAGATAAATTTGATTCTGAAGTTTTTCGTTGGCTTTGCTGGCCGACAGCGCGATAACTTTCGCTTTCACATCGTCAATTTCCTCTTTAAATCCCTTGACAAAATATTCAAGCCATCCAGTCAGATCGGCGTTGCGCCGCTTGTCGTAGTTTTTGCCCAAGTGAATCGCTTCGTAATACTTGGGACGTTCGCGGTTGTAATAGTCCTCCAGCGCGAAAAGCCGCCGAAAATCGTATCCGCGCTTGTATAAAACAAGCGTCGCCAGAGCGCGCGCCGTCCGGCCGTTGCCGTCTATGAAAGGATGAATGGCAGCGATCTCGGCATGCGCGGCGCCGGCGGCGATGATCGGATGAATATCATCTTTTTCACTCGCTTCCAGCCACTTTACCAAGTTTTTCACCAAAGACGGCACGGAGTTGGCCGGCGGAGCGGTGTAAATAACTTCCTGCTTAGCCGCGCCGATCCGGCGACGCGCCACATAAACGAGACTCAAACGGTAGCGCCCCGATTGACTGGCGGGCAAAGTTTTATCGGTAACCAGCCCGTGAATTTTCAAAATAACTTTCTCGGAAATCGGCTTTTTTTGCTCCACAAGCTTTGTGATGAAGCGCAAGGCTTTGAGATAGTTTTCCACTTCATAAATGTCGCGCGCCGGCGCATTAACACTCTTACGCTCCGCGACCGCTTCTACTTGGCGGATATTCAAGGCGTTGCCTTCTATCTTAGTTGAAGCATGAGTCATCCGGATCAACGCCGAACGGCGCAGACGCAACTCTTGCTTGGGCAGGAGCTTAGCACGCTCAATCACCGCCTTGGCCTCCGCGACAGCGATCAGTTGCAAAAGAATCCGGTCGGTTAACTTGTATTTAGGTTGAAACATTTGAGGCTTGGTCTCCGCCCGCTGACTCACAATTACGATTTACGCTATTTGTCTTTGAGGCGGAGATTTGAATTGATGCTAATTATTGTTGTTGCCTGCCCGCCATAAGCCTAACACCGTATTTCAATGATATTCCGCAAGATAACTTAATTCAGTGCTTCCACGAACTTTCTTTGACAGGCGATGCTTCATCGTGCCGTCGGGTGCATTGGCAGGCGGGGAGACCGAGCCTCGCCACATTCTGAAATTCAATCTGGCGAGGAGAAAGGTTTGACGCGATAAATAGCGCTAAAACTTCCATTATTTATTATACCGCTTCTTGAATAATCGCGCAAGAATTGCGCAAAAAATCGCGCAAAATCAGTAAAAAACAACACCGTTCTAAAAACGGTGTTGTTTTAATGAGAGTTTTAAAAAACCCTTGCTTTACCGCGTCTTTTAGACCTTTACCGCGTCTTTCAAGCCCTTGCCGGCTTTAAATTTCGGCACAGTCGTTGCCGCGATTTGGATCTTTTCGCCGGTTTTCGGGTTCACCCCCTGGCGCGCCGCGCGCTTCTTGGCGCTGAAAGTACCGAATCCGGAGATAGCCACTTCTTCGCCCTTGGAAAGAGCGGTTTGAATGGTTTCAAGCATCGCTTCCACCGCGTCTTGAGCCGCTTTTTTTGTCGGAAGGCTCGCTTTTGAGAGCACCATTTCCACTAATGCGTCTTTGTTCATCCCCACACTCACAAAGCTTTGCTTAAACCGTTAAAAATCCGATTAAAGCATTCACTTGTGGTTTGATTAATTACATTTGACCCCCGCGACTCTCAAAATAAACTTTGTGAGTGTGGGGATTCATAGTATAAAAATTAAAAAAATTATAATTTACAACGACCTTTAGTAAATTTCATTTAATGCGTACATTATATCAAAAACCGCTTAACTATGCAACATCTGAACGAATTCGTTCAATTTTCAACGCCCGTCCGGTTGATTCGTCAATATCCAGAAGCACGGCATTGGCTTCAACTTCACCGCCAAAAGCAATCTCTTTTTTGACCTTTTCTCCTTTGAATTCTTTAATAATTATCTCGGCGTCCATGCCGATCACCGAATTTTTAACTCCGACCATACCGATATCGGTAATGTAAGCCGTACCTTTTGGCGTAACCTGCTCGTCGGCCGTGGCGATATGCGTGTGCGTGCCGACGACCGCCGACACCCGCCCGTCCAGGAAAAGACCCATCGCCTTCTTTTCCGAGGTCGTTTCAGCGTGAAAATCAACGATGATTATGTTGATTTCCGGCTTGACTGCCTTCAAAAATTCGTCAACCAGCAAAAACGGATTCTGGTAAGCGCGCTTCATGTGCATCGTCCCGATCAGATTCAAAATCATAATCTTCCGCCCGCTTCTTTCCATCGCGACAAAACCATCGGTTTCCGGCGCGTCGCCGTCTTCAAAATTCATTGGCCTGATGATCGGCGGCTTCTCTTCTTTGATATACTCAAAAACTTCCCGCCTATCAAGAAAATGATTGCCGGAGGTAATCACGTCAACTCCGGCGCTAAACATTTCCTCCGCCGTCTTTTTAGTCACGCCTGAACCGTGCGCCAGATTCTCTCCGTTGGCCACTACCAAATCCGGACGATATTTTTCCCGCCATTCTGGCAAAATTTTCGCCGCCGCCTCCCTCCCCGACCGGCCCATTATGTCGCCAATAAATAAGATTCTCATCTGATTCTTTGATCGCAATAGATATCGCAGACTGTTTTTGTTTTAAAAATGCAAAATTTAAAAATCAAAATGTAAAATTTTGGTGTCGCCCGCGGCGACTAATTTTTACATTTTTCATTGTCATTTTACATTTTGATATTTGATTTTTGAATTTACCTGGCGTATTCCAATATTCTCGTTTCACGGATCACATTCACCTTGATTTCGCCGGGGAATTTTAATTCTTGCTCAATGCGGTCGGCAATCGCGCGCGCCAGCTTGCGCGCTTCCAGATCGTCGATCTTTTCCGGCGTCACGAATATGCGCACTTCGCGTCCGGCCGACAAAGCATACGCCTTCTCCACTCCCGTGAAAGAAGTGGCGATCGCTTCCAGCTCTTCCAGGCGCTTGATATATGTTTCCAGTGTGCCCCGGCGCGCGCCCGGGCGAGAAGCGGAAATTCCTTCCGCCACCTGCACAATGATTGATTCCAGAGTTTCGTACGGATATTCCTCGTGGTGCGACTGCATCGCCTGGATCACCTTTTTGTTGAAACCGAATTTTTCCAATATCTTCCGGCCTATTTCCACGTGCGTGCCTTGCACTTCGTGGTCCACCGCCTTACCTATGTCGTGAAACAGCGCGCCCATTTTAGCGACTTGCACATCGGCGCCCAGTTCCTCGGCCAGCATCGCGGAAATATGCACCGCTTCCAGAGAGTGAAGCAGAACATTCTGCCCGAAACTCGTCCGGTAATGCAAACGCCCGAGCAATGTCGCGAGACGCGGATCCACGCCCACCAAACCGGCTTCCTGCACGGCCGCCTCGCCCGCTTCTTTTACTTTCTTGGTTATCTCCTCCTTCGCTTTCTCCACCGCTTCTTCAATGCGCGCCGGCTGAATGCGCCCGTCTGACATCAGCTTATCAAGCGCCAATTTGCAAACCTGCCGTCTCAAAGGATCAAAACAAGATATAATAATGGTGCCCGGAGTGTCGTCAACGATAATTTCAACGCCGGTCAGACGCTCCAGCGCTCGGATATTGCGCCCTTCTTTGCCGATGATTTTGCCTTTCATTTCATCAGACGGAATGGTCACAGTCGTAGTGGTAACTTCCGACACTTGCGACGAAGCGCATCTTTGTATAACCGTCGCCAAAAGAGCGTTAGCTTTGCTTTCCAACTCCTGCGCCCCGTCTTTTTCCATCTTTCTTATCCTGGCCAGAATCTCATCGGCGTACAGTTTCTCCGTTGACTTGAAGAGTTCTTCTTTAGCCTGATCTTTATCGTAGCCGGAAATTTTCTCAAGCGCCGCGACTTGCTCGCCTTTTATATGCTCTACTTCCTCGCGAATCGCTTTTATTTTTTCCGCTTTGAGAGTTAATTCTTTTTCCATCCTCTCATTGCTTTCCATTTTTTTGTCCATCAAATCCTCCCGATGAGCCAAGCGCTCCTCCAGTTTCATAAGTTTCTCCTCTCTTTCCTTTTCCTGCTTTTTGGCTTCCTCAAAAATCTTGACCGATTCTTCTTTGGCGGAAAGCAAAATTTCCTTCGCCTGCGATTTAGACTGTTCTATTTTTCTATTGAGTTCGCTTTCCAGCGTGCCCGCCTGGATTTTCGCTATTTTCTTGCGCAAAAAATACCCGAGCGTGGCGCCGAACAAAACACCGAAACTGCCTATCAGAAAGATAAGGCCGAGAGCGGTGCCGGTTAAATTGACCATATTTCAAGCTTTGGTTTTTTCGTCCAGTTGAGATAGTTTCTAAAACGCTCGGCTAATGAGCGGTAAAAGAGAGTTTTTCACCATTTTTTCACGTGAAAATTCAATATGATAACGATTGAACATGCATTAAAAACTAGCAACCGAAATAACTTATACCAAAGTTATGTTTAATTAATGATGTTTATATGTTATCAAACTCGTGATTTTTTGTCAAAAAAACATGGCCGGCCTACTTCTTCTTCTGCGACTGGATAATTTTGTCTATGATGCCGTATTCTTTGGCTTCTTCGGCCGACATAAAAAAATCACGGTCGGTGTCTTTTTCAATTTTAGACATCGCCTGACCGGTATGAGAGGCTAAAATTTTATTCAATCGCTCTTTCAGCTTTAAAATATGCCGCGCGGATATTTCAATCTCGGTTGCCTGCCCTTCCGCTCCACCCATAATCTGATGGATCATTACTTCCGAGTTGGGAAGCGCCATCCGCTTGCCTTTCTTGCCAGCCGCCACCAAAAACGCGCCCATGGAAGCCGCCAACCCGACGCAAATAGTGGAAACATCGCATTTGAGAAACTGCATCGTATCGTAAATAGCCAACCCGGCCGACACTGAACCACCCGGAGAATTGATGTAAAAACTGATGTCTTTGGCCGGGTCTTCAGATTCCAAAAAAAGCATTTGAGCGATGACTGTATTGGCCACTCCGTCGTCAATCGGGCTGCCCAAAAAAATGATCCGCTCCTTCAAAAGGCGCGAGTAAATATCATAAGCGCGTTCGCCGTAACTTGTCTTTTCTATTACCGTGGGGATTAAATAAGTCATGTAATTATAACTCTAATAATTCAAACACTTTCTCGTTGCGCATAATACCAGAAACGTAGTCGCGGAGCAAGTCGGAGTCTATTTTGCCCGTATCTTCCGCGCGCAAGCGCGCCACCGTTTCTTCCATTCTTTTTTTTACTTCCTCTTCGTCTAATTTAATCTGTTCACTCGCCGCTATTTCAGACAATACAAGTGAAATTCTCACTCTTTTTTCCGCCTGCTTCGCGAAGTCTTTTTTCAAATCGTCTTTGGTTTTTTTAATGTGAATAAGATAAGATTCAAAGTCGGCGCCGTGCGCTTGGACGCTCTGAGCCAGTTCGGAAATCATTTTATTAACCTCCTGAGTAATCAAAATATCGGCCACTTCCATTTCGGCCGCGTCGGCGATTTTACCGACCGTAAAATTTCTCATCCGCTCTTTCTCTTCGGCTTCTTTTTCCGCTTTTAAGCCGTCGCGAATATTATCTCTCATCGCTTGAGCCGTGTCAAAATTGCCGATTGTTTTGGCGAATTCATCCGTCAGCTCGGGAGTCGTAAGTTCATAAACAGCATTGATTTTTGCTTTTACATCAAGCCTCTTTCCGCGCAGACTTTCTTTGCCGTAGTCTTCCGGCACGGAAATGGAAAATTCTTTTTCCTCGCCGACGCGCGCGCCCGTGATGCCATCCTCAAACCCGGGAATAAATTTCCCCTCGCCCATAACGATCGGGTGATCTTTTGATTCTCCCCCCTCAATCTTCACGCCGGCGGAACGAATTTCAAAATCAACTTCGGCGAGGTCGCCTTTTTGAGCCGGCCGATCAACCAACGTTTCTTTCCGGCGAGAATGGCGCAGAAAATCAACCGCTTTCTCTACTTCCTCGTCTTTGATTTCAATCGAGGCGCGATCCTTTTCGCGTTGCTTGGCGATTTCTTTATAGTCGGGCAATTTTATTTCCGGATAAACGGCAATCGTGACCGAAAAAACCAGAGGATTTCCTTCGGCGATTTTTAAAATTTCAACTTTAGGAGAGCCCAAAGCGCGCAATTTATGCTCCGCGACTACCGCCTGATATTTTTTGTCCATCGCGATGTAAGCCGCTTCCTCAAACACCCGCGCCGAGCCGACGTATTGTTTTATGATGTCATACGGCGCCTTGCCTTTTCTGAAGCCGTCTATTTCCAGCTTCTCAGACAACACTAAAGCCGCTTTTTCCTTATAAGAAAGAACATCATCGGACGGCACGGTTACTTCAAATTTAATTTGAGAACCTGGTAATTTTTTAAGGATAATTCCTTCCATAATAAAGAATGTCAATTTTAAAATTTAAAAATCCTAATTTCAAAACTCAAATGCCAAATCAAATCCTAAATCAAAATGTCAAAAGATTTTTGGATTTAAAACTTGGGGATTGATTTGATATTAGGATTTAAGATTTTTATATTTTGAATTATTACTTCAATTTTTTCGTTTTTTGATACAATTCCATCCCTTCCTTCACCGCCGCTTTGGCGTCGTCTTTTCCTTTCCAAGAGAGTACTTCCACATGCTTGCCTTGTAGCTGCTTGTAAACTTCGTAAAAGTGGGCAATTTCTTTGCGCATATGTTCGCCTAGGTCGGTTATGTCATTGAACTCGGCGTAACGCGGATCTTTGGTTGCGACGCAAACGATCTTCTCGTCGCGATCGCCGTCATCGGTCATCTCCAGCATTCCAATCGGCTT
>Ga0209211_10013040_pt1 | contig 10362 bp, 9 predicted proteins | sample RifGroA2_FD_183992 | JGI IMG/M metagenome (GOLD analysis project Ga0209211, IMG submission 183992) | Groundwater microbial communities from Rifle, Colorado, USA - Groundwater A2 (SPAdes) (version 2) | ecosystem: Environmental > Aquatic > Deep subsurface > Groundwater | place: Rifle, Colorado...
AAAGGAAGGCAGATTAAACATCCTTAAAATCCACACCAGAAATATGCCCCTTTATTCAAGAGAGAATATGATAAAGGAGCATAATTTTGAGGATGAATACAAGGAAGCGATGATGTCTTTGATAAGATACATTAAGGACAATAACAACAAAGGCCTTGAAAAAACCATAGGCCTTGAAAAGACCATAGGCAAGTATCTTGTTGACAATCCTGACAAGAACGAGATGTTCAAGAAGATTGACGTTGCAAAATTAAAAAGATACCTGGAAAGAATCAACAATGATCCAAAGGTTGTCAATTTGAAGGATTTGGCGGAGATAACACATGGTTTTGTTGGAGCTGACCTTTCTTCACTGGCAAAGGAAGCTGCTATGATTGTGCTGCGAAGAGTCCTGCCTGATGTGAGGAACAAGGAAGACGAGCCGCTGCCAAAGGAACTTTTAGAGAAGCTTGTAATAACCCAAGTTGATTTCAGGGAATCACTGAAAGTTGTGCGGCCAAGCGCATTAAGAGAAGTGCTTGTTGAAATTCCCAATGTGAGATGGACCGACATTGGAGGCCTGGAAGATATCAAGCAGGAATTAAAAGAGGCAGTTGAATGGCCTTTGAATCATCCAGAAGCGTTTTTGCGCCTTGGTGTGAAACCCCCAAAAGGGATTCTGCTTTATGGAGCTCCAGGGAGCGGCAAGACTTTGCTTGCAAAAGCGGTTGCAAATGAAGGCCAGGCAAATTTCATCTCGATAAAAGGGCCTGAGCTGTTGAGTAAATGGATGGGAGAAAGCGAAAAAGCTGTAAGGGAAGTCTTCAAGAAGGCCAGGCAAGTAAGCCCTTGTATAATCTTCTTCGATGAAATTGATTCTATGGCTCCAAAAAGAGGTGTGTCTTCTGACAATCACGTCAGTGAAAGAGTTGTCAACCAATTGCTGACGGAAATTGACGGGTTGGAAGACCTTAACGATGTTGTTGTCATTGCTGCAACCAACAGGCCGGATATTATGGACACTGCTCTTTTAAGGCCGGGAAGATTTGACAGGATGATTTTGACTCCGATTCCTGATGAAAAAGGAAGGCTGGAAATTTTCAAAGTCCACACAAAAGGAATGCCTATTGCGATGGAAGAAACTGTAAAGCAGAAAAAAATTGTAGCTCTTAAATCAAAAACAGGCTCTTCTGAATATGAGGAAAGCAGCTTTGATGACTCTGTCAAGACAAAAGAAGACCTTCTGAAGGCACTTGCCAAAAAGACAGAAGGCTACGTCGGAGCTGATATTGAGGCAATATGCAGGGAAGCTGCAATCCTGGCTTTAAGGGAAGACATAAACACTAAGGAGCTTAACTTAAAGCACTTTGAAAAGGCATTGGACAAAGTGCGGCCATCTGTCACAAAAGACGTCGAGAAATATTATGAGGAATTAAGCTACCAGTTGACAGCATCAAGGGCAAAGCAAATGCTGGATGAAAGGCCGGGATATATGGGATAAGTTTCTTTGATAAACTTTAAATAATATCAAACTTCCATTGTTTCATGCAGCCAGAAAACGGAGATTATGTAATAATAAAAATAAAAGATGAAGAGTTTGAAGGAATCCTTATTCCAAGGCCTGATATTTTCAAGAAAGGCCATCTGATTCTGAAACTGGCAACTGGCTACAATATCGGGATTGACGAGAAGAAAATAACGAAGATTGAAGTCATAAAAAAACACGAGCAGAAAATTCCTGAAAAGTTTGAGCCAAAATCCGCAAAGGGATTGCCTGCTGTCAGCATATTGTCTTTTGGCGGCACAATTTCTTCCAAGGTTGATTATAGGACAGGGGGCACATATGCAGATTACACTGCAGAGGATTTCATAAAGATGATGCCAGAACTTGAGAAAGTTGCAAATCTGCGCGCAGAAAAAGTCATGGGAATTATGAGCGAAGACATGAGCCCTGAAGACTGGGGCACAATGGCGCAAAGGATTGCAAATGAACTCAATAAAGATGAAGTCCACGGGGTTGTTGTTACACAGGGAACAGACACCCTGCATTTTTCAACTGCCGCAATGTCATTTTTTTTGAGGAACCTGAACAAGCCAGTCGTCTTTACGGCAGCGCAGAGGAGCATTGACAGAGGCTCATCAGATGCCTACCTTAATCTGTTATGTTCTGTGCAGGCAGCTGCGAGGTTTGATGGAGCAGCTGTCGTTACGTGCATGCACGGCACAAGCTCTGATAACTTCTGCATCCTGAACAGGGGAACAAAAGTCAGGAAGATGCACACAAGCAGGAGAGATGCTTTCAGGCCAATAAACGAGATGCCCCTTGCAAAGGTTCATGGAGACGGGAAAATTGAGATTTTGAATCACAGCTACGAAAAAAGAAGCCACAGGAAAGTGATTGTTGAAAATTCCTTTGAGGAAAAAACCGGGCTTCTTTATGTCCATCCCGGAATGAATCCGGAAATCCTTGATTTCTTCAGTGAAAAAAAATACAAGGGGATTGTAATTGCAGGAACGGCCCTCGGTCACGTGCCAACAGTAAATCCAAAGTATTCTTTGTACGGCAAAATAAAAAAATTGGTTGATGAAAAAACAATTGTTGTCATTGCAACTCAAACGATTTATGGAAGGGTGCATCCTTTTGTCTACTCAAACTTAAGGAAACTGTCAATAGAGCTCGGCTGCATCTATGCAGAAGACATACTTCCTGAAACTGCCTTCGTAAAGCTTGGATGGATCCTTGGCCAGACCTCAAACAAGGATGAAGTTGCAAAAATGATGCTGACAAACTACGCAAATGAAATGAATGACAGGCATGACGAGGAAAGCTTCTTGTATTGAAAATGGAAACAAACTACGAACAGCTCGGATTTAGATGCGGCTTGGAGATACATCAGCAGCTTGAAGGCAAAAAACTGTTCTGCAATTGCCCGACTTTGAACCTTGATGAGAAGCCAAATATCTGGGTGGAAAGGAAGCTGAAGGCTGTTGCCGGCGAAACAGGAGAGGTCGACATTGCAGCTGAATTTGAGATGTCAAAGAAGAAAAAATTCTTCTATGAAAGCTCCTCAAAAGACACTTGCCTGATAGAGTATGATGAAGAGCCTCCAAGAGAGCTCAACAAGCACGCGCTTGAAACTTCATTGAAGGTTGCGCTTTTGCTCAATGCAGAGATTGTTGACGAAATACAGATAATGAGAAAGACTGTTGTTGACGGAAGCAATGTTTCAGGTTTCCAGAGAACAGCCCTTGTCGCGATGAACGGTCATATAGAGACTTCTTTGGGAAATGTCAAAATACCGACAATCTGCCTTGAGGAAGAAGCAGCGCAGAAACTTTATGAAAGGGAAACTGTTGTTGCTTACAGGCTTGACAGGCTGGGAATCCCACTTTTGGAAATTGCAACAGATTCCTCAATAAAAAATCCAGAGCATGCAAAAGAAGCGGCTTCAACAATTGGCATGATATTGCGGAGCGTTGAAAATGTCAAGAGAGGCATAGGCACAATAAGGCAGGACGTCAACATTTCCATCCATCATGGCGAAAGGACGGAGATTAAAGGCTTCCAGGATTTAAGAAGCATTCCAAAAGTGATTGAATTTGAAGTGAAAAGACAGCTAGACGCTGTTAAATCAGGAAAAAAGCTCTCAAAGGAAGTCAGAAAGGCAGAGCCTGATTTCACAACTTCATTCTTAAGGCCCATTCCGGGAGCAGCACGATTATATCCGGAAACAGATGTCCTTCCAACAAAAATAGATGAAAAGTATGTTGAAGGATTAAGATCAAGGCTTCCAAAATTATTATCGGAAAAAATATCCGAATTTAAGAAGAAATACGGAATAAGCAAGGAGCTTGCAAAAGAGCTTATTGAGAATGATAATTTCGAAAATTATGCTGATGAGTTCAGGAACATAACCCCAGGCCAGATTGCAAACATTCTCATCAGCATTCCAAAGGAGATTAAGACAAGATTGAATCTTGATTCTTCAAAACTGACAGGCCGTGATTACAGCGAAGTCCTTTCCTTTCTCAATGAAGCCAGGATTCCGAAGGAAGCTGTAATTGAAATACTTGCAAAGAAAATAAAAGGCGAAAAAATAGAGCTGAATGAGTTCAAATCCATATCAGAAGCGGAGCTTGAGAAAGAGATCAGGAATGTAATTGAAGAAAAGCCGAACCTCAACGCCAGCGCCTACATGGGGATTGTTATGTCAAAATTCAGGGGCAAAGCTGAAGGGAAAAAAGTTATGGAAATGATTAATAGGGCTCTTAACAAATAGATTTAAAACCATTTCAAGTTTTCTCTTACAGGGTGAGCTCAAATGGCATTCGGAAAATTCAACAAGGACCTTGACAAGAGCATTTTCTCTGAGACCATTCCTTTTGAGACTACGAGGATAACAGTGGGGGTTTTCTCTTACAATGACGGGGAGAAAAAGCTGCAGATTTCAAGGGAGAACATGAACCAGGATGGCGAATGGAGCTTTGCCAAGCTTGGCAGGATGTTCAAGGACGAGGCTAAAAAAGTGATTCCCCTTATGGAAAAAGCACTAAAGCATATGTGAAATTCATTTTTCAGTTAATTTTAAATAGGGCATTTGAAATGAAATAGGGAATGAAATGGCTCATTATCCTATTTTTGATGCTGCCGGGCATGGTTTTTGCACAGGAAACTGCAAATGACCCCATCTTTAACGCAAAGACCAGGACTCAAATTCCCTTTGTCGTAAATGGGGAAAATTTCACCTTTTCTTACGCCCCTGAACAAGACAAGGTGTTTGTGATGACTCCTGCATCAAGCTTAATTGTGAAGAATCACCAGTGCAACACAAACCAGATCTTCATGGTATGCATTGACGGAGTTGACCAGCTCAACATCACAAACAGGACATACTTTGACTATGAGGTTACTGCAAAGATTTACCAGCTCAAGAAAAGCCTTGAGGTGAAGGGAACCTTATCAAAATCTGAGATCTATCCAGGACAGGAAATTGGCCTGCAATTCAGCATCAGAAATCCTAATTCATATGAAGCAAAGGATGTTTATTTCGTGCAAAGCCTTGACAAGTTTGAGGTTATCACTCATCATTTCTGCGGCACAGAAGGAAATTCACTTTTCTGGAAGGGAAACCTGCAGCCTTATTCTTCAATATCCTGCAACGCGACATTAAAGGGGCTTGTTCCCGGATATCATATTTTGGTGTCTAACATCACCTTTTACAATGTTTTCTTCAAGGACTCCAAGAACCCAGTAATCGGCAACACGACTGTGCATCCAAAACAGCTGCTTTTCTTCATAAATCACACAAACATCAGCGAGATTAACGTTCCTTACAAGATATTATTTGGATTGCAGAATCTTCACGGCACCGAAACCATTGAGACACAAACGGATTTTGACTTTCCAAGGAGTGTTGAGGTGATTGAGCCAAAGGAAGGCGCTGACAATGAGCTGCATACATTTAGTTATGCAGCAAAAATCCCCCCTAATTTAAGCATCAGGAAGGAGCTTGTTGTTTCCGCGAATGCGCCGGGAATTATACCAATAAAATACAATTTGAATTACCGGCTAACTGAGAAGGACATTTCTGACAGCCAATATGACATTTCGTTCTGGAAGGTTAGGGAGCCAAAGCCTTTGGTTCAGTTCGGGATTGAAACAGAGAAAATTGAGCCTGGCAAAGATTTTGTTTTTGTGGTAAAAATCTCAAATCCGGCAGACTTCAAGTATTTTTATGATATCAGTGCCATTCTAAAAGTAGAGGAGAATGAAAAATCAGAAGGCTCTGTCACAAACCTCAAGCCAAAAGAGAGCTATTCAATTGTCACTTCAAGGATTAGGGTGCCATTCAATGCTTCTGTACTAGCTTCGATGAATAATTCCATAAGGGTCAATTTGTCTTATGACTACCTTATAGATGGCCAAAAAAAATCACTCTTTTTTTCATTGATCGTAGGGATTCCTGAAAAGAGAATAGTATTTTTGTCCGAAAAGGTGACAGTAGTCAGTTTATCTTCATCAAAGACTGCAGGTACTGGTATTAATACGAGCATTGAGCAATTCACAAGGAATGAAACCATTGTACTGGAAAATCCTTACGAGTTTAACTCAAGCCAGAGGCAAATCAACTATTCAAAGCTTCCTGAGCAGAATGAAAGCGCAGTTAGAAATGAGACAACTGAAAATCAGGATAAAATAAGTGAATACGAGACAGAAGGGGGATTTTTGTCCGGTAAAAGATTAATGTACATTCTTGTTGGGATTGGGGCAGTCACGCTCCTTGTGATTATGGGAGGACTGTTCTATTTTTCCAGAAAAAAGAATGACGGATTCCAGCAAAATTAGCTGCCGGCTTTTGGGCATACGCCGTCTGTCCAGTGCGCTACATTTTCATTGGCGCATGCAAAGCAGCTGTTCTGGTAGGTCTGCGCGCATGGATACGCAAAGCATTGTATTTTCTCGTTGAACCATCCGCAAACCTGATTTTCTGCCTGAGGACAGACTTCCTTTGCCTTGTCTGCTTCAGAGCAGAAATGTTCGCCATTGTCTCCGATAAGCTTTTTGGAATCGTGTTTTATTTCCGGGCATTCTGCAAATTCGCAATTTGGGGCAATTCTTCCGACAGCAGAACCATCCGGGCAAATCTTTGCTTCCATTGTGCAAACAACCTCTCTTTTGCAAGAAACTAGGAATATGATTGAAAATGCCAATAATATGAAAATTTTTCTCATCATTGAATCTATTGCAATTAATTATTTAAATATATGTTTAAATCTTCAAAACCTCGCTTTGCGCGAGGATCAAATCTACGCTCGGGCCAATTCGCAGCCCTCGCAGCCATTGCTCATGTCAACAGCCTGGCTCGGTGACAAATCGCACCTCGCAATAGCTTCCCGCACTTGCTCCCCAGACAAGTTTGTGCAAGAATGATTCAAAATAATTTTAAACTCACAATTCAAACTCGTCAATGAATCCAAGAATCAAGCTGTATTTTTCAATGTAATTGAAGCCTTTGTCAGTCAAAGTCACGTATTTTCTGCCTTTCTTGTCAGTGATTTCCTTCACAAATTCTTTTGCAATAAGCTCTGAATAATATTCCGCAAAGCTGCTTGATGATAGGTTGGAATACCTTAAAAGCGGAGTTGGCTTTATTGAATTATTCTTGGCCCTTATTATCTTCAAGATGTCGTAAATGACCCCCAATCTGTCCCTTTTTTTGCCGCTCATCTAATCCACTTTGAAATCTTATGATAGATGGTGAAGAACACCGCCAAAGAAAGTAAATCAAAGATTACCCTTATTTCCGAAAAAAACGGCCTTCTTAATCCTGCCACCCATAAATTCATAAGCCAAAGGATTGAAATAAGAAAATAAAGTATTCTGGTTTTTGAAACCTTTTTCCTTCCCTTGGAGGCAAATACTATCACCAAAACAGCTGCAAGCAATATTGACTGCAGCAATAGCAGTATTATATGGGATCTTGTGGCAAATGAAACTGCTGACAGCAAAATTGCAAGGCCATGGCCGATATACAGCCAGTTTTTTCCTGACAATTTATTTCTAAGCGCGCTATAAAGAAGGTAAAAAATGCCCATTGTGCTGAAATATCCAAGCGGCAGGATAAGAATCGGGGCAAAAATTTCCCTAGGCAGTTTTATCCCAAAAACTATCCTTGACAATAATACAAGCCCGAACAGGAACCTCATTGCATAGGAAAATCCAAAAAACAGGAATGACTCGCGAAAATACTTAATGCCTTCATATTTTGACAGCCGGTATATCTCTCTTGTCCTGTAATAAATAAGAAAACAAAATACAACAGCTGCAATAGTAAATGCAAAGTCCACTACAAAATCGTCAATGCCAATAAAAAGGGGGATTGCCATAAATATACAAGTTATCTATGGATTTTATTAATCTATATGGATTAAAAGTCCATTGCATTTATAAAGCTTAATCTGAATTGTAGTGTATATTAATAAAAAACTCAAAAAATGTCCAGGCAAAATCCAGAATCAGTGATACATCTCGATAATGTGTGGAAGACCTATAAAATGGGAGAAGTGGAAGTGAATGCCCTAAGGGGGGTTTCCCTCGACATCAACAGAGGCGAGTTTGTGGCTATAACTGGCTCATCTGGCTCTGGAAAAAGCACGATGATGAATCTTGTTGGCTGTTTGGACCTTCCTTCCAAAGGCACCATATTTCTGGAGAACAAAGATATATCAAACATGCCGGAATCAGACCTTGCGCAAATTAGGGGCAAAATGATAGGTTTCATCTTCCAGCAGTTTCATCTTATTCCGACTTTGACTGCGTTGGAAAATGTGATGCTGCCTCTTGAATTCCAGAATATTCCGGATGATACTGCCAGAAGAAAAGCGATTGAAATATTGGGAAAAGTCGGCCTTGGGGACAGGACAGACCACCTGCCGTCCCAGCTTTCAGGAGGCCAGCAGCAGAGGGTTGCGATTGCAAGAAGCCTTGCTAACGATCCTAAAGTGATTTTGGCTGATGAGCCGACTGGAAACCTTGACAGCCTTTCCGGGCAGAATGTCATAGAGCTGCTTGAAAATCTCTGGAAAAATGACAACAAAACAATCATAATGGTAACCCACGATTTGAAGCTTGCCACAAGGGCAAAAAGAGTAATTCGTCTAAAGGACGGTCAGATTTTAAAAGGAGGATGAATAAAATGAAAAAAATAATTCTTAGCGTAATATTCCTTTTGATGGCGCTGCAGGCTTATGCAGTGCAGTATGAAAGCCCTATCCTAAGGGTTGCGCTTCTTAACCATGATCCAGACCCTGCACGCACAGGCGATACCTTAACAATGAGATTCCGGGTTGAGAATGCCGGCGGAGGCACTGTAAAGGAGGTCCAGCTTGAAATTATGCAAAATTATCCCTTCACTGTCATAGATGGGCCGGCTATGCAGGAATTAGGAACATTATATGAATACCAGACTGACAAGAATTATGTCAACGCAGAATTCAAGCTAAAGGTTGACAAAGATGCTGTCAACGGCAGGCATGAGCTGAAAATACGCTACAGGGAAAAAAACGGGGAATGGATAACAGCAAGCTTCGACATTGGCATCTCAAGCAAGGAGTTCGCACAGATAATTTATGTTGACAAGGCAAAAGTCCAGCCAGGAAAGGAAACTGAAATGAAATTTACAGTTACAAACATAGGAAGCGCGCCATTGCAGAACCTTGTGTTTACCTGGTCAGAGTCAAACGGCGTTCTTCTTCCTGTTTTTTCCGATGATACAAAATACATTAAGTATCTTGATGTTGGCCAGTCAATTGAACTAAAGTATATAGTAATTGCTGACGTCAATGCAAAGCCGGGGCTGTACTCTTTGGATTTAAGCCTGAAATATGAGTCATTGATAAATTCAACATCATCCCTGATAAAGACGAAAGCCGGAATTTTTGTTGGAGGAGAGACTGATTTTGATGTTGCATTCTCGCAAAGCACGCAAGGGCAGACTTCGTTGTCAGTCGCAAATACAGGAAACACGCCAGCGCAATCTGTCTCTGTGATTGTTCCCCAGCAGGAGAATTTCAGGATCCAGGGAAGCAATTCTGTCATTATAGGAAACCTTGACAAGGGAGATTATACTGTAGTTTCGTTTCAGATAACTCAAAACACCGGAAATTTCACAAGGCAAAGGCAGGGACAAACAAATCAAAATGGTTTTGCAGGAAGGAACAACAATCTAAGAGTCATTATTGATTACACTGACACAACTGGGGAAAGAAGAAGCGTGGAAAAGAATGTTTCCATCCAGTTCAGGACTGATACAACCGCAGCAACAGCCAGAACAACACAAACGAGCTTCTTTTCAGGCTGGACTTTCTATGGGATAGTTGCTGCGGCAATCTTACTATTGTTCGCGTTCAGGAAGAAAATTTCCTCTGCAATCAAGAAGAAATGAGATTCCAAAAATCATTCAGGCTGGCATTGAACATATTGCTGCACAGCAAGCTTCGAAGCTGGCTCACAATAATCGGAATTGTGATTGGAGTGGCGGCAATAGTTGCAATTGTATCTATAGGAGAAGGAGCCCAGTTAAGTGTCCAGGAAAGACTTGGAGGTTTAGGCGCAGATCTTGTTACAGTTTCTCCAGGTTTTCAGAGAGCAACCGGCGGTTTCCGGGGTTTTGGTGGTGGCGGAGGAAACCAAGGCACTTCAACTACCACAACTTCCACGAAAAATCTCACAACAAATGATGTTCAGATAATAAAATCCATAGAAGGGATAAAATACATCAACGGCATGATTCAAGGAAGGGTTGATGTATCTTATCTTGCGGAAACCGCTTCTGTAACAGTCCAGGGAGTCGACACTCTTGCGTGGAGCAATATGATAACTAC
>Ga0209211_10013041_pt1 | contig 10361 bp, 8 predicted proteins | sample RifGroA2_FD_183992 | JGI IMG/M metagenome (GOLD analysis project Ga0209211, IMG submission 183992) | Groundwater microbial communities from Rifle, Colorado, USA - Groundwater A2 (SPAdes) (version 2) | ecosystem: Environmental > Aquatic > Deep subsurface > Groundwater | place: Rifle, Colorado...
AAGTAAATTTTGGGATTACACTACCAGAATTATATATTCAATCAATTTCCCTCTCAAGAACAACGCGCACGCATCCCAAAAGAAAGGCAAAAGAGGAAAAAGTTGGTATAATGACGACATATGAAAATTGAATCTGAACAGCTTCTCGCTGATCCTGACAAACCCGCTGCCTCCAAAAAAGACCGCTGTTTCGAGACGCTCTTTTCTAAAATCGACTCCGCAAGAAATCTGATCTTAACCAACGCTAAAACCGGAAATTATAATCCAGATCAGCTTGTTGCAGAGCTTGAAGAACTTGCTCATTGCAAAGAAATACAAGCAGATGAGACTGGTGCTCTCAGTTACGAATTTGATCACACATGGAGGCAAGAGGACGTGGATACGATAATGGATACTTTGGAGAAAACTACCACCGACGAAAAGGAGAGGGAAGACAGGGAAAGGGCTGAGATCTCGAAAAAAATACGGGGTGGTTCCCCAAAATTTCCCGCCGAAATGAAATCTTATGGCCTTGGCGGTTTTCTCCCTTCTTTTTTGACGACACATCGCGGTAAAAAAGGAGAAGTGTGCGCTGGCGTATCAGAACATGTGGTCAATTGGATAGCCAACAAAATTGATACAAAGAGGGAAATTGATATTGATTTTCAGGACACCCTGGCGACATGGGCACAGCATATTCAAATGGTGCCTATTGAAAAAACTCTCACACTTCTTCGTAAAGCCAAGAACACCCCCGGCATAGTAGCAGGACGGCTGTATTCAGATATTCTCGCTAGCCTCTCTTTTTATTCGGACAATGGATACTATTCTGACATCTTTAGGGCTATTGCTCTTGACAAACAAGCGTCTTTTGAAAAAGTAAGCGCTTCTATTGACAATCTCATCTCCTTCATCAATCAGGGAGACAGCGTCGGGTATGAAAGCAGCGGCAATCACGCCGAAAAGGCCCTAAGGGAAATCGCGAAGAAAAGGCCAGAATATTTTTTGAAATTGAAAATTAATAGGGCGATCAGTCTCCCTCTCGAAGATACAGACATCGGATACAAAAGAACCGTGCTGGAAAGAGAAAATTATCCTATCGCTGGATATTCCGACGAAGCCATCCAGGATATTTTCCTGGAGTTCATCCGCGACAATTATGACTACTGCCGCTGGAACGAACGCTCCAACTATAGCGGCGCCGTCCAAGAAGAAGGGTACCGATGCTACGCTTTCGGCACATACGCCCGCGGCGATTCTCCAGACAGATGGAGGGGAAGACAAAAACGAGCACGACTCGAGAACAACGTTTTCGCCCGTATCGGAGAAAACTACGGAGCTCAGTATGTATCTGACAACAGCCTGCAGATATTCAGAACTGATCCAAAATTTGAGGCCGATCAAAAACGAAGAAAAGAAATGTATGGTCAAGTGGATGAGGATGATATCCATTTTTATGCGACGCTCCTCGAAAGACATTTCACCAGAGGACTCATCCCCAAAAGCTTGCCGTATCTTCGAGGATTAGGATTACTCCCAGAAAAAAGAAAGCTAGCTATTCTTTCCCGATATAACCTCCACATACCGGAAGAATTGTTGGGACATTATACCCTGAGCGAAAGAGAAGCTTACTGCGATGAACACAAGACTGAATTCGAACAACTTTTTTCCGCCCTCAAAGACAAACAGGTAGCCGCAGGCATCGTGGCCTCACTACGAGAAGTTGAAAAAGAGATGGTAGATGAAGCGCAGGAAAAATATTTCGGATACAGATCCCTCAATACGGACCGACTGGATTTCTTCTTGAGCTTCTACGATCAATCTCCTCATAATACGCGCCCGCCCCATCATACATTTTTCTACTGGGCATATATGAGAAAGTTCTTGCCAGAAACTCTGGTCAAGGAATTCGAGGAAAAGTACCAGGTAAGGATCCCCGCTTCCATCTCAAAAATCGAAACCTATGATGACTTTCTCGATATACCGGAAAACGTTCTGTTCGCGACCTTCGGCCATCTCGATCCGGAAGGATATGATTGGCTGAGAAATGAGCTCGTAGGATTTGCCGATTCCATCAAAACAGTCCTCCCTAAAGCGGAATACATTTCTCTGAAAGACTTTTTTCGAGAAAATTCCATTCCCGAAGAAAAAATCACCGATGAATTTATCGCCAACTACCGCTCTCTCATGAACCTGAAGATCCGTTCGGAGATAGAAGGAAGGTTGGGATTTTCTATCGCAGACCTCGATGTCCGAGCCCAGATCGCTTTCTTAGAATTCCTGGCGCAAGCAGACGAAAAAGGGTTCGATTCGTTCTGTTCCTTTTTAGGACAATACTCCAAGAATGACCGCATAGCGATCTGCTCTGCTTACCTGGCATTCCAAGACAAAAAAGATTTTAGCTACATAGTAGAGAGGGTGTGCCGGCACGAAGGCATCGGGTTGCCTCTCATGCGGCACATCTACTCCTTGATCGGAAATGCAAACTCCACTAGAAAATTCCTTGAATCAGAATTCAAAACAGCTACCGAAAGAGAGTCCGTTACAAAAATTCATACTGCCCTCATAAAAAAAGCCTACGATATACTGTTAAAATATAATGCCAGAGTTGCCGATCTTGAAACTATGCAAGAGCTTGCTTCTGGCGAAAAGATGTTACGCGGATTATATCCGGATACTGATCAAACTGAAGATAATTTTAACACAGATGCCGGTGCGGCGGCCCAGTACCATCAAACCTACGATAATGCAAGAAAGCAAATCATAGAAGAAATAGAGAAGGGTTTCACAACAACATCTGCATCACAGACTATTTTCCTTAATGCCATTAAAACTCTCCGCGAAAACGGCGAGTTGCGCTCACTCTCAGAAATTAAAGGGGTTGAGCCAGTATCTTTTGTTGGCCCAGAAGTACCCGAGTCCCTAAGGACAGAGATGCGCGCGCTCTATGACAAGAACTACCCGATCAAGAAGGGTTATTCCCAAGCATTCCGGGCAGCACTTTTTCAGGGGCTCGAGGAAGCTTTTAGAAACCCGGGGTCGCGCTTCCATATCGTGACCAAAGATGGAAAACTCCTGGCCTACCTGCGCTTTGATGAAATCGGCAAAACGGAAGATGGTAGAAAAAAAATCCATTTCGGGGCCTTCAATGTGGACACAGCGCTTCAAGGATCGAGGATCGGCGAGACATTTCTCGAAGAGCTGCTCAAACGAGAATCGCAAACTATGGTTATCGAGGCTTCAGCCGATCACATGGTTCCAGTATCCAGCCACTACATCGAAAAGAACGGCTTTACAGCCTCCGGCATCGAACCCCTAGCCGATCGACCACTGCTAACCATCAGGCTCGATACGGAACAGAGCAAACGCCTCCTCTCCAAACGCTTCGATGGATTTACCAGGGAACGCATCAAAGAGCTTGCTGAAAAAGGTGAGAGTCCGCGCGAGTATCTCTCGTTTCAGAAATTTTCTTCGCCATCCGAACTAAAATTTCCCACAGGCAACTGGCTCATGACACGCTACTTCCAAGAAAAAGATGGTTCTGTGTACGCAGTGTTCGAGCAAGCCCCTACAGTCGCGTAAAATATTCATCCTCCCCCACCGGCTCATCAATCCTCGGCGGAATCGAACTTTCCCCGCTGTTTTCTTTTTCTCCGGTTGTGTCTATCTTGCTCCCAACGTCTTCTTTCTTCTGTTGATTGTTGGCTGTTAACTGTTCCACCGGCGCGTCATACGCTGCCGCCCGTTCCCACAGACACTCGAAGAGGTACTTGTGCATAGCGTAGAGATAGGGATCTTCAATAATCACTCCCGTCATCCGTTCCGGCGCAAAGGTGGCATAAGCGATCTTCCCGTCATAAATTTCCATGATGCTCTGGAAGGGCGGCTTGTCTTTCAATCCCACCAGCTTCACGTCCGTCACGAGGCGGTGATAATCTTTCATATACTTCCTGGCAAACGGCGTGTCCAAAAGGAGCGCTTTTTTGTGTATCCCCAATTTATCCCGCTTATCTGCGTATTTTTTATTTATAGAATCTATATACTTTGTCACCGATTCGATATCCGCATAGGTATAGATTTCTGTCTTGCTGGAAAGAGAATCATTGATAACCTTCTCCACTCCTTCTTTCCCTTCGTAAACCAATACTCCAGGATGCCCGGAAATGAGATTGAATTCCGAAACAAGTGAGGGTAACAATCCATCCAACACCAGCTCGGCATCCTTCAATTGTTTGGCGCGTGATTCCACCAGCTCTCGCAGATGAGTCGGATGTTTGGGAATAAAGCGCGCCACTTTGCCGGCCTCTTCGACTTTGTCCGCGAGGCCAAATTTCACTAAATCTTCCAGCACCTTGTACACCAACCCTCTTTTCAGGCTGGTTTTTTTGGTCAGCGACCCGGCGGTTTGTTCTCCATACTTGAGGAGCGTTTCATAGACCTCGGCCTGCGCCTCGGTCAATCCTGCCTGTTTGAGTGTCTCTTGATAGTCCATATGGGTGCCGGTATTAGGTATTAGGTATTAGGTATTAGGTATTAGGTATTGCCCATATCCCTCACCATCTGCCCCTTTATTATACACCTCAGAAGAAACTTTGTCAACACTTTATGACATTTTATATGCTTTTTATAGCCATTTTTTTACTTTTATATAGGTATTTTATACAATACTTGCCACGTTGTATTGACATTTCTATAAATATGCGCTATACTGTGCAGTTAAGAATTGAGAGAGACAAAGAGACCCTCCTCCGCCAAGGCTTCCTCCTCCGTTAAAACTTCGAAAGACAAGTCGGACGGGCGAGGACAGAGAGAGACCGGGAAGCCAGCAAAGTTCCTTCCTTAGTTACCAGAAAGAGCAGTAGAGGTGATGCGGTTACCGGAGAGACTTGCCCGCCACATTTCGCAACGCGATGTGGGCGGGGACATGGAATCCCAAGCCACGCCTTGGCACCCACTCCGCACCATTCCCTCTATCCTCTTTCCAATAACACCTCCCCCCTCCTCTCCTTTCCAAGGGGAGGAACAAAAGGAGGGGTCAGGAAAGACAGTTCATTGATTTACCAACGTGTAAACGTAAAGGATCCGCATCTGCGCAATCTCACTCATTGCGCAAGGCGCCGAACTAACCATTTGGCGAGTGGCGTGTGATCAAAATATACGATTGCCAGTTTCGAGAGAGACCCAGCCGTATGTGGAGATCCGCAATCCGCACCGGATCCCAAGGAGTGAGTGCTTCTCATTTTTCCCAAAACAGGAGAGGTGGGAGGTACTACTGTCCTTGAGAAATGGAGTAGTAGAGAGACCAGCGGACAAAACGCATGTGAGGAGTCTGTTGAAAAACTCTGGTCGCCCAAAATGTCATTCTGAGCTTGTCGAGGAATCTCATCGAGGACCCCAAGGAAGAACATTAACAAAAGAATATGTGAAAGATATATTGCCCGCGATACAGGCACTGCTTGCAATCGCGGGTAAAATTCTCTTTCGCAAGAAAGAGAGCAATTCCAACGGGAAGTGATGGCTATTCTTATCGTAGTCATCGCAGTGCTTTCCATCGCGTCAAAGCTCCGACACGCCTGTCATGAGGTGTGAGATAAGTCGGAAAATTCACCTTATCAAGGAGAAAAAATCATGGCAAACACGGTAATCAACGGAGTTAACACCCTGAATGCCGCCCTCGCCGGTAAAACGGTGGCGGCGGTTCGCGGCATGCTGGCGCAGGCGCTCAACATCGACCCGGCCGCAACGGCCGTGGTTGATGGTTCCAACGTCGAGGAGGACTTCCTCCTCGTCGACGGGAATGAGCTCGAGTTCGTCAAGGCCAGCGGCACCAAGGGCTGATGGACTCCTCCCGCAATCGCCACGCGGGAGAAAAACAGCAGGATGGCAACCTGCAAGCGGTTTGGAGCAAGCGCGCGCAACAATGGTTTAGGTTTACGCGCTTGCCTCCTTTTTCCAGCGCGCAAGCAGTTCTCGTTCGCTGGAGACAAGGAGCCCATTATGGGCATTGTTGAAAGTCGCCGCCGGGATGCGACGAGCAAATAAATAAACCGGCGGGTTGTCTCTGAAACCTTCCCCTCGAGGGTAAACGGAAATTGCAAGGAGACTCTTTAACCTTGTAGCCACTGCAGCCCAGCAATGGGGTGGCAAATAAAAAGTGAGAGATGGTCCGGGTACTCTTCCGGACGAAAAACCCATGAGCATGTTGGATACGCACAGTTTATCGTGCGTCGCAAGGCCAGCTGGGTCCGGGGACGCGCCGGGCGTTAGTGCGAATCAATTTACATTCTGGAAGGAAAACTGTCGGCGCTGATCTTGAAGGAGAATCAGCAATCCTGTTACAGGAGAAGATAGTTGACTGGAAGGTTTATAAATTATTTGCATGACCGAGTAAAACGCAAAAGGGTGCAGACGGCGGGGGTGGTTCGTCCTCGCAAAGCTCTGACAATCGGTTGCAAAACCGATGAGCCGAAGGGGGGTATGGCATGTCAGAGTTGACGCCTCCCAAATGAACCTTCTTTATTCCAATCCGCGCCTTTGTTAGCCATAACACAGGCGTTTTGTTAAAGGAGGTATAAATGGCGAGCAGACAATTTTTCCGTATCGAGGGAGATTTGGTAAATCTGGTTCAGGAAACTGTCCAGCGTACAGTATCGCTCGCTGACCTCTTCGTGGAGGCAGCAAAAGAATCGGGAGTGACAACCCCAATTCTTCCCATGGGATGTCGGTTCTACAAAGGGCGGGGTAACACATCCACTTTTGTAATTGAACAACAGCCCCAAACCCGTCAGATTACATGGACAGGGATGGACGCAGCCGACAAGTGGAAACTCGCGTTCCCATACATCGTTTTTGTCGTCGCCTTTTCGGGCGATGCGGTAAATACTGGCGCGTGCCGGATTTTTTACCGCAATGCCCCGCTCATGAGCATGGATGACATCGTGCTTCGGCCGAACCTCTGTAATACGTACGAGGATGGGCGGATATGCACGGGCAACATCCGTGTAACTGGCACGACCCTGGCTCAAAAGGCCGAGTCGTTCGTTACTGAATTTTGGAGGTCCCAGTTTAATCATGACCTCTACGATTACAACTTCCGGCCAGCGGCAGAAAAATTTCCGCAAGTGAAGACGCTTGCGGACTGGCAGGCGGAAACCGAAAGGAATCCCTTATTCCCCTTGGGAATCAGGTGGTTCGAGGCCGGCAAGTTGGGCAGTTTCATCGCGGGAGGAAACTAGTTATGGATCTCCTCGCGATGACCAAGCCACTCAAACCCATCAAGGGCCAGCGGCTGGTGGACTGGTTACAAAGGTTTCTCATCGCTAATTCTGACCAGCTCGATCAGTGGTCGGGAAAATTTACAGAGGTTATCACTGCGAAAGCGGTGGCAATCTACCGTAAGCGCGGACTGATCGAGGAACACGAGGTGGAGAAGGCTCGATTTTCCGTTCTCGTCAACGCGGCCTATCGCGCAAAACCGTGTCAGCCGCCGCAAGTGGCGATTGGTACGGCGGAAACAGTAATGGAAGTTGCCACTAGCAATTCCCCGACACCGAGAAGAAGAAGGCGGGTAGGGCCCGCTGCCAACTCCGGTGACGAATTCGCCGAGGTGGAGGAAAACTGAGGTTTCTATTTCGACGACGGAGATTTTGTGACTCCGAAAAAAGTTCGCGAGATGGTTTTTGTTTTGGTGAGAAGCGAGTGGTTTTGCTTCTCTCCATATTTGAGAATGCAAATGCAGTAATTGTTTGCAGGCTCAAAAGTGGAATAAGGGACTGCGTGCCCTATGACAGCGCAAATGCGAAAGGAAATAGCCATGTCCATGCACGAGCTTTTCAGAGTCAACGGGGTTTTCCCGGCCTACTATGCCGGTGATCCCGAATTTTCGCTCGAAAAAATTACGGGACAGTACGCCTACGTCTTGGACGCTGGCGGGTGGAAGTTTTTCAAACGTAACGGCGTGTCCGTTGCGCTGGTAGAAGTTGAGTCGGTCTCTGGCCTCCCGAAATTGGAGTCCGCGATTCGTCTCACAGCTACTAAACTCCCGCTCGACTTGGTGCGGAAGGTCACGGCGTGGTTTCGCGCTGTGTATGTCAAGTACCAGTCCGAGGCCGCAGGTTACCTGATGTATCAATCGGCCACTGGAGCCTGGGATTTCATTCCTCCGGCGCAAACGGCTGGTCCGGCTTCGGTATCGTACGATAAGGCACCAAAAAAAGAAGGCTGGGTCATCGCCGGAACAATTCATTCACATGCGTCGATGTCAGCGTTTCACTCTGGAACCGACCACGCGGACGAAGAATTTTTCGACGGCGTGCACGTCACGATCGGCAAGCTTGACAGCGTTCCCGAATACTCCTGTTCTATCATGGCACAGGGCAAACGCGTCATGCTGGACCCGTCGGAACTCATCGACGGAATGGCACCGCAAAACGCAGTACCGTCCGCGTGGATTTCGGCAATGAAGTTGCGCGCACCAGTAGGACAGTTCAAACCGCCGTTTTTGTTCCAGGCGGAAGAATTGTATCAGCATTACTGGAAAAACGAAATTTCCGAGGAAGCCTACAAAACCGAACTCGGAAAAATCGAGGAAGCCCAACGTGGAGCCGAAAAAGCCAATCTGGAAGGGCGGGAGTTCGGCCGGTTGCTGTTTGATGGCATCGAGCGTCATATCCACGAAGGTGGATTGCGTGGACCAAAAGAGACGCGTGGCCAAAAACCTCGCCGATTCATCAAAGGAAAGAAAGGTCATCGCCATGACTGACCCACGCATTGTGGTAATCGGTCTCGGTGGCATCGGATCGTGGGTGATCCAAGCCCTCGTGCCGTTTCTCAATTTCTCAAAAGAGACGTGGACACTTGTACTCGTTGATGGAGACGAGTACGAGGAAAAAAACCGCACCCGCCAAGCCTTCGAAGAATTGGGGGCCAAGGCCGATGTACAAGTCGGATGGGTGGCGCGTCGTTTCTCAAATGTGCGCGTGGAGCCCATCGCACAGTTTCTCTCGGATGATGGCGCCGAGGGAACATTCCCCGTCAAAGACGCTATCAAGAGTGGTGACGTCGTTTTCTCGTGTGTGGACAACCATCGCACACGCAAAATGATAGCCGATCACTGCGCCAGCCTCCGCGATGTGACGCTCATCAGCGGAGGAAACGAGTACACTGATGGCAACATCCAGATATTCGTTCGCCAGCAGGGAAAAGACATGACCTGTCGGCTGGAAAAATATCACCCGGAATTCATCATTCCGACCGATAAAGCGCCATTCGAGATGAGTTGCGAGGAGCTGGCGGCCAGTTCTCCGCAACTGATTTTTACCAATCTCACCGCCGCGACGCTCATGCTCAATGCGTTCTACGCGCTCGAACAGAAAGCGTTCAAGTGGGAAACGTCTGAGGTGTATTTCGATATCGTCGCCAACGCGGCAGCACCTCGGATCCGCAAGTAGCAAAACAGAGATTTCGCCGCTCTGAAACAGTCGGCGAAAGGTTATGGTTGGAGGGAATCGTTGGTTCGCTTCCTCTCCATCTTTGAGAGTTGATTTTGTTGTCATGCTGAATGCGATGCTTCCTAGTAATATATCGAAGCCGCGTGCTGATAGATAAAATGAATTCTCAACAATGGAGTAAGTTTTAATCATACAATTTATTGAGAAATTTATTACGAGGAGCAACTCATGATAAAAGTAACGATCCTCACCGGGCCGTTCACTGGCAAAACGAGAGTTGTTCCGCCTGGGATCAAACCCGAGAACCTGCTCGGCGAATTCGTCCAAATGGGATACGCGTGGGAAGTGGATTATTCCCAGGCGACCCAGGCGGAAACTATTGAGTGGTTCAAACATGATTTCACGTGCCGGGTCGCTCGGGCACTACACGCTGGCCGTCCAGTGAAGTTCCTGGACAAAACCTATACCATGAAAAATCCTGAAGATATGCAAGAATTTAAGGATCTTATGGGAAAAATAGACGATGCCGTCGGTGATTCGGGTCGGATTATTTCCATCGAACGGGACGATGAGACAGGCGTCATCATCAGCACCCATGGTTTCCAACACTGAACAGGAGACACGATGAAAATTCGGATAACAGGTGCTGAGCTGCGTGAGATTGCGAAAAATCTCACCACGGAAAAGCTGGTCACATTATGGCCGGCAATTGCCGACCTCAAAGAAGAAGTTAGTAATTACCTCCAGGGCGGAAGAGATTTTTTTATCGCTCTCGCGGAGACGTACGACGTCGCGTACTCTTGGGCGGGCGACACGATAGACGTCCGAGATTTCCATGGCAAGGAACTCTCGATGGGAGGGGAGTATTTCCAGCAGCTGACGGACGGAGCGATGCTCTCGTCGGCTGACAGGGTATGTTTCCTCATCAACTCT
>Ga0209211_10013042_pt1 | contig 10361 bp, 17 predicted proteins | sample RifGroA2_FD_183992 | JGI IMG/M metagenome (GOLD analysis project Ga0209211, IMG submission 183992) | Groundwater microbial communities from Rifle, Colorado, USA - Groundwater A2 (SPAdes) (version 2) | ecosystem: Environmental > Aquatic > Deep subsurface > Groundwater | place: Rifle, Colorado...
TATAAAGCTTGCTCTTATCAACGATGAGTTGTCCATCTTCTGCCAGCTCGATTTTGAACCTATCAAGCGGCCTTGGGGCTGGACCTTCAAAGTTGGTCCCATCCTTGAAAAAGCCGCTGCCATGGCAGGGACACTTAAATTTGTTCTCTGCTGGCAGCCAGCGGGGGGTACATCCGAGATGAGTGCACTTCGCGAATATGGCGTAAAGGCCGGACTCTTCTCTCACGATCCAGACACGGAACTCTTGTTTGAACTTTTCATTCACCTCACCCAGAACAAAATCCTCCGGCCTGCCTGCTTTAAACTTCGTAGGGGGCTGGAAGAGGATCCGAGGAAAGGCAGATCGGATAAAGCCCAGAAGAGTAGCAAGACCAAAAACCGCAAATCCGCCCCAACCGAGACGGGTGAAAAAGTCTCTCCTGGACCAGATGCCTCTTTCCTCTTTACCCTGCTTGCCCTCGTCCGGCATGATAGGACCTCTTAAGCGGAGCTACTTCTTGTTCATCATCATCCGCATCATGATCCACATTCCCAGCGGACAGGCCAGGACCACGGCAAGACTCAGAGCACCGCTTGCGATTGCTCCCAGAGACAGGCCGAAAAGTGAGATTGCGGCCACAAGAAGGAGCGGACCCCCGCAGCAGATCGCCATCCCAAGCGGCCCCTTGAGCCATCCCTTTCCCTGCATCGGGCAGGCGGCCGATCCGTCTTCCGGTTTCATCGCAACTGCAATTGGACTTTCCCCAGGGATCTTTTTCTCCTCAACAAGGATCTGATCAGACATAGAATCCTCCTTTTTTTCTCTATAAATATTCTACCGTTGCTTCTTCCATTTCATTCCTGCATCTGCGCTCACATAAATGGTGCCGTCCATCGTCGACAGATACATTTCAGTCGGTTTCTTTGAGTTAATAGTGACTGCTGCCACCTTCTTAAGCTCGTTTCCGACAACCTTCCAAGACGCGCCCGCATCCGTGCTCTTGAAGAGACCGTCCCGCATGGCTACAAACATGATCTTGGGATCTTCAGGATTCACCGCGAAACCGTTCACCGTCCGACTGGTGGGCAGACCGCCCACTAAATTCCACCCTCAGAAACAGTCCGCGCTGCGCTGCAGACCGGTAGAGGTCCCGGCATACAGAAATATTCCCCCCATGCCCGTTGAAATGTTCACGGAGGTGAGAACCTTGACTTCACCTTCGGGGCCGTCATCCACGCGAATCCACTTTCCGCCCTGGTCGGTTGTCCGATAGATACCGTCGCCCTTCTCACGCACCACCGCGTGAAGCTTGAAGGGCACATTGGGGTCAATGGCGAGCCCATGGACATCAAGCCCTCCAAGACCGCTGTTGACTTCCGTCCAGCTTGCTCCTCCATCGGTGCTCTTGAGAACTCCTGTCTCATGGGTAGCTATATAGATCGTCTTTGGCTCCCGTGGATCAGGCGTAACGCCCATCACGTCGAGATGAGCGTGCTTGGCCGAGAGCTGTACTTTCTTCCAGGACCGTCCACGATCGTCACTCCGAAAGAGGCCGGTGTGCGCGCCTAGGAATAAGGTTTGCCCGCCGGAGTCCATGGCGAGCGAATGGACATGTTCAAAGGCCGGTGAGTTTCTTTGCTGAGCTACGGCATCTATCGGATTTGCCGCCCAGAGTGCCGCAACCAACAACCACATAATATAAAATTTCTTCCGCATAACTTCTCCTCGTATAGAGCTACCTTCCCATCATGTCTTTCATCATGTCGCGCATATTCCTATCCATCATGCCTCCGCCTCGGCCCATCATGCCTCTGCCACCCATCATTCCTGCCATCGCCGCTCGCATATCAACCCTCATCCCTTGGGTCTCCTCCCCGACAAGACCCATCATCCCTCTCGGCCGCTCCTGCGTCGCGATGGAAAGGATGTAAAAAACGAGTCTCCAGAGCTCTTTCGGCGTAAGGGAGTCCGCATAGGAAGGCATCGGAGTGCCGTCGAGACCGGTGCTTAGTGTGCGGTAAAGGTCCTCCGGGTCAGGACCGGACTTAAAGGGCTTAAGAGTCAAGTCAGCGGGCTGGATCGGAAAACCCCAATAATCTTTAAGACCCTCAGCTGAAGGGCCATCCCCCTTTCCTTCTAACCCATGGCATGAGGGACACCCCGCCTCTTTATAGAGGGTTTTACCCAGGGCGATGAGCGCTTTATCCCGGGGTGGTCTGGGCGGGATGGAAATGGGCTGTTCTGGTCTTCGTTCTTTAAAGCGCAGGGAGAAATTTTTGATGTACTGCACAACTGCTCGCCTCTCTTCCTCTGATAGATGAAGCTGGGGCAGCATGCTGGTTGCCCTCACGCCCTTGGCGATGATTCTCAGGATATCTTGGTCTAGCGGCAGAGAACCCGAAGGCGTGGAGCGGAATTTGTAGATGCCTGTAGTAAAGTCTCTCGGCTTGGTCTTCAAGGTAGAGGCTGCCTGCCCCCTCCCGTTTCCCCCAAGCCCGTGGCAAGCTGAGCAACTCTCCCTATAAACCTTTTCCCCCGATCTGGAATCCCGTTCGGTGTCCTCTCCTCGCGCACTGAGGGAAGACATCCCCAGAAGAAGGGTTGCTATCGTAGCGACAAAAACAGTCAACTTCATCTCGGTGCCCGTCTACTCGATATCCCTCTTGATCCTTTCAAATTCCTCCTTAGTGATCTCCCCTCTTGCATAGCGCTTTTTGAGAATGTCCAGGGCGCTCTCCCCGCCTCTCAGGACCATGGGAGCCTTCGGGCCCCATAGCCATTTTACAGCGGCCACAATGGCTACAATAAGGATAAAGATCAGTACCAGGCCTAAAAGAAAGCTAAAGACACCCCAGGGCATCATTCCCATTCCATCACTCATCATATCCGCCCCCTATGGCTTTTCGGCCAAGAGATCACGAAAGAAGGCCCCGGCCTCGCCCAGTTTTTTAAAGTAATCCTCGGCTACGGATCCAGGAGCTTTTTTCTTGTGAAAAAACCCTCGGCGGAGTTTACAAACACTAAAAGGCAAACGGTCAAGGATAAGAAAACCCCACCAGACGCTCTCACGCCCGCTGAATCCCCTTCAGCGATCAACAGAGCAGGGGCCCTCCGACCCCTGCTCCGCACAGCCTACTTTTGTTGGCCTTCCTTGGTTCCCTGGGCCTCGCTCTGGCTAGATCCCATCATGGCAGTGCATTGATCCATCATTTTGGTTATCTGTCCCATCATCCCCATCATGCCTCCCACTCCAGCCATACCTCCACCAGCCGTTTCCCCACCCATCATCTGCTCCATCATCCCCTGCATTGGGGAACTCTTTTTCTGTTCTCCAGCCTGCCGGGCTAGGGCAGCGCCTGACAGGGTCAAAAATGAAACCAACGCGATCAATATGATTCTTTTCATCTCTCTCCTCCTGGACTAATTTTGAAGTAATGGAAAACTTCCGGCCCCTGATCAGAGACCGAAAGAGGAGTTGGTAAAGCTTTAGAAGAGAAAAATCAGAGGGTCAGGACTGAGTTGAAGAGGTGAACGGGAACTTTCTTTGCAGAATAAGTGTGAGAAAAAGCATTAAGCCTGTTTCCTGCTAAGGCTAAAGCGATGTTATCAGATGACCATTGAGAAAGTACCCCTACCGGGAATAACCCCTCTTTGAAAAGGTCGCGTGCTAGGGATGAGGTCGGAAAGCCTCCAGAAAGGGAGCCGAAAGAGGAGCCCGAGGTGCAGAGGAGGTCCAGATTCGCTCTTGATGTATTTCCTAACGGGGAAGCATTGCCCGCACATCCTGACGGCTGATCTGTACGTTGCGCTGCCAGTACGCTGGAAGGCCCAGCGAAGCTAGTGCATAGAACCGCAAAAATGAAAAAGGGGAGAAAACTGAAAACGGCTTTTTTACTCGACCCAGCCACAAGAAAACTCTTACTCTTTCCTCTAGCAAAAGTCAACGCTCTCAACGCCTTCATATTTTTATCTAATAAGCTAAAAGTTGTAAGTCAAGCCTGCTTTCCAATGGAGAGCGGATACTTTGGATAAAGAAAGCTGATTTTTTTCTCGGAGTTAGGAAGCGGGATTCTTTTTTTCTTGCTTTTTGGAATAAGAAGTAGATTCCAGCCCGACGGCGCATATGCCTGCAAATCAATCATGCACGGAGGTCCAGCTCTTGCCTTTTTTTCTTGCCGACCGTATCTAGAGTTCAGCGCGAGGGTGAGATAGCCCGTGCATCTCTTTTACTTGTTTTCCGTCTGGCTCCATATCCTGGCGGCGGTGGTCTGGATCGGGGGCATGATTTTCTTGTCTCTGATCCTGCTCCCGGTGATCCGGCGCCCGGAATTCAGAACTGCTGCGCCTCTCCTCGTGCACTTTTCCGGGGTTCGTTTTCGCTGGGTGGGGTGGTTGTGTCTTTTTCTCTTGGTGCTAACCGGCGCGTTTAACCTAGTCTACCGGGGGATCGCATGGGAGGAGCTTGCCAGCGGCTATTTCTGGCAAAGCGAATTCGGAGCCATACTGGGTGTCAAGCTCCTCTTAGCGGCAGGAGTTCTGGCCCTTAGCGTTGCTCATGATTTTTTCATCGGACCTAAAGCCTCCGCTTTGGGCCGAGCCGATCCCGGATCGCCCGAAGCCGTGAGGCTTCGGCGCCAGGCAAGCTGGATTGGCCGGCTTAATCTTCTCTTGGCGCTGACCATCGTTGCTTTTGGGCTCATGTTGATGCGCGGCTCTTTTTGGTGAGATGGTCCCTAAGGAAGACCACGAGATCCTGGTTGGGATGACGCCTCAAGAGATGCTAAACGGAGCGGGGTTTTTCCAAAAGATGGGAATTGGCAAGTTGGAATTTTTAAAAAAAAGAATCGCTCGATGCCAAAACTTACTTGGCGCAGGAAAATTCAACAAAAACGGGCATCCCGCTTGCGGCACGCTTTTTGCCTGCGTTTCCGATGAGGAGGAGCTATGAAGGCTGCAGGCAACGGCAACGCAGGCGCGAAAAACCGTTTTCTCTATTCCGATGCGCCGTTTCTCGTTTACTGGGAGGTCACGCGGGCTTGCGAACTCGCTTGTCTTCACTGCCGGGCAGAAGCTAACGCGCAGAGAGATCCGCTGGAATTGACCACTGAAGAATGCCGGCGGGTGCTTGAGATGATAAACGGTTTTGGAGCGCGCGGACCCCACCTTGTGCTCACCGGAGGAAATCCGCTCAAGCGGCCAGATTTTTTTGATTTGCTGGAATATGGGGCCAAGCTCCGTTTGCGCATGTCGGTAGCTCCGAGTGGAACGGAAGGCCTCACACAGGATGTTCTCCGTGCAATTAAAAATACCGGGGTGGAAAGCATATCTCTCAGCCTGGATGGATCGTCGGCCGAAAGACACGACAGCTTTCGCGGCGTCCCGGGATGCTTTGCCTGGACGGTCCGAGCGGCTCAAGCCGCCCACGCCGAAGGGCTTCACTTGCAGATCAATACCTTGGTTACGGGGGAGACAGAGGAGAATTTGCCAGAAATTTATCAATTGGTACGCGGCCTCAGCCCTATGCGCTGGAGTCTTTTTTTCCTCGTTGGCGTGGGCAGGGGTCGGGCCCTGCAAGCGATCCCGGCGCAGCGGGGCGAGGCGCTTCTCCATTGGCTCTACGATCTCTCCAGGCGAACCCCATTTGCCATTGCGACCACTGAGGCGCCTCACTTCCGCCGGGTGGCTCTAACCCGGATGCGATCGGAAGGGATACCCCTCAGCAAAATTCGGGAGACCCCTGTGGGAAGAGGATTCGGCATTCGCGACGGCAACGGCATCATGTTCATATCGCATACGGGAGACGTTTATCCTTCAGGGTTTCTTCCCATAGTGGCCGGGAGTGTGCGGAGTTCCGATCTTGTGAAGATCTATCGCGAATCGGAGGTTTTCGGAAGAGTCCGCTCCACGAGTCAGTTCGGAGGCAGGTGCGGGCTCTGTGAGTTCAAAGAGATCTGCGGCGGCTCGCGGGCGAGGGCGTATGCGGGCCATGGTGACTTCCTGGCCGAAGATCCTTCCTGCAATTACGAGCCCGGAAAGTATCGGGCCCCCGGAAGGCCCCTGCTGATGTGAGCGGGCTGGCCCGCCAGCAAAACAATGGTGGCAGATCTTTCCGTAATTCGGGCGGTCTGCGGCGGCTCGCGCCGGTTAAACGAGAAAGGTTCGACCTTGAGGCTTCGGCCCGAGCTCAGCCGAGCGGCTCACCTCGAAAGGTCACTGCCCTTCGTAATGACAGCTCGAGGTGCAGGTTTCTTGCAGCGCCACGCGCTTGAGGCCGGGGAGGCGGTTTTTTAGTTGCCCCCAGATCCATCGGGCAATATTCTCCGAGGTCGGATTTTCCAGTCCGTCGATCTGGTTCAGGTAACCGTTCTCAAGGTAATTTTCGAGCAGCGGGTCCATCGCCTGCTCGATGTCCCCATAATCGACCAACTCACCGGTTTGCTCCCGCGGCTTCACCTCTCCTTCAACCGTCACATCGACCCGAAAGCTGTGCTCATGGGGACGAGTCGATCTATCCCCGGCCGGGGCATAAGGGAGCTTGTGGAGCGCGTTAAAGCTGAATTCTTTGACCAGCTCTATTTTCAATACGCTCATGACGGCCCTCCGAGGGGCATCCATCTCTAAGAAGGTAGAGAGTCGCTTAGACACCTTTCAGGGCAGCCCCTTCTTTTCGGCCATAGACTGCAGTCCCTGACACGCAGGATGGGCTTTCCGAGCGTCGAGGAAAACGCCGCGTGGCGAGCGTCAACGTTCACCTCTGCCAACGTCGTCTCTTCAGGACATGTTAAGACTCTTTTTTTACGATAGCGTTGAAACGTATGGGCGGCGACGGGAAAAAATACATAGATCGTCGCCAGTCCGACGATAGCAACTACCGTAAGCCACGGAGCAATCATGGTATCCTCCTTGAGCCCAAATGGGCCTCCTTTTCAGGGCATGAAATTACGGGAGCATAAAACGTGCCAAGCAGCTTCCACGCCTAACCACGGCTGTTGCGCTAGCTGGCGGTGGGGACCTTTTTTTCTTTGAATAGCTCCGGCCGGATTGAAAGGACCGGGCAAATCGCTTCACGGACCACTTTTTCCGTGACGCTTCCGAGAAGCATGTGGGAGAGACCGGTTCGGCCGTGGGTGGAGATGACGATCAGGTCCGCGGCTTCCTTAGCGGCTTCTTCTATGATGTTTTTATCCGGTTTGCCGAGCTCTACTTTTTCACGCGCCGCGATCAGGGGAAGGAGATCGGAGCAACTCTCCTCGAGGAAGCTCTTCAGAGCTTGGTGGTGCCGCTCCAGGAGCTGTTGCGGCGAGCGAGAGGCGAAATCTGTTGTGTCCTCATCGGATCCCCTTTGGGTTCGCGTGATCTCGTCATAGCTCACGACATGATAAACGATGACTTCAGCGCCGCTGTCTCTGGCCAGTTCCAGAGCATAACGGACCCCGGCGAGGGAGAGCTTTGACAGGTCGGTGGGCGCCAGAATTTTTCTGATCTCCATTAGTGCCTCCTGTTTGATGGGTCTCGCTACCATCTCGGAATCCGATTTCTTCACTAAGCGAGCATAACTTGTGCCAACAAGAATCGAGGGAACCTATAGTGAAGGAAAAAAGAAAATTACCATAATCACCCTGTCCTCCCTCAAATCCCCCTTTCTCCCCCTTTGGTAAAGGGGGATAGAGGGGGATTTAGGAGAGCGAGAGGGGATTTGATGTCAACTTATTTAATTCCGTCACTATAGTAGCGTCGGAGCCTTCTTTTCCGTTGGGAGTTGTCTCTCGCAGAGGCTGTCCCAAAAGCTTTTTTACTCCATTTGCGAATTTCATTTCTGGATTTTCTCAAATTTGGGAACCCCAACTCAGACCGAACTCACTAAGTATTTAAAATATTGATTAAAATCCTCTGGCATAAACATTGCTGATGCCGACACTAGCGCCATGACCAAACTAAGCCAAGTACTGCCGCTAGGTTTATGTTTGGGGTTCGTAATTTTGCTGCTTTTACCCTCGTTCGCGCCGGCTTATGACGAGGTCGTTGTTAAAAATGGCGGCAGCATCAGGGGGAGCGTAAAACTGGAGGGGAAGGCACCGAAACTCCCCCCCCTGGAGATTTTCAAGTTCGAGCAGGTCTGCAAGAAGGTCCCGGATGAAAGCCTGGTGGTAGGACCGAGCCGGGGGATTCGGTATACGGTTGTGACGCTCGAAGGGATTACCAGGGGAAAAGCGGTCGAAAAAGAGGCTGTCCACGAGCTGGATAACGCACAGTGCCGGTTTGTTCCCCACGTCCTCGTAGCGAGCGTCGGCCAGTTCCTGTTGCTTAAGAACACAGATCCCATTCTCCACACGGCTCATGCTCGTTTCCAGGATGGCCAGCCGGATTTTAACGTGGGTCTTTATCCCGGCAGGGTAAGCCGCAAACCCCTTGTTAGCCCGGGCCTCGCGAAGATTGTCTGCGAAGTCCATCCTTGGATGGGCGCCTACATCGCCGTTACCGAGCATCCTTATCATGCCGTCACGGATCTCTATGGGGAGTACCTCATCGGAGAGATCCCTCCGGGGAGCTATCGGCTCAAGGTGTGGCATGAAAGGCTGGGAACCCAAGAGAAGCAGGTCGAGATAAAGGAGGGGAAAACTTTTCAGGTTGACTTCACTTTTTCTTCCGCCTCGGGGGCAAAAAAATGAAGTGGCATGCGAAGCGGGCGGTGAGCTTGCTGGGGTTCCTTGTGCCGCTGCTTGTTTTCGGGGGTGAGGCGACCAAAACAGGTATCATCAAAGGAACCATCACTATCGGCGGCAAGCCCACGACGGACGCCGTCGTCTCGGTGGAAGGCCTGCCCCAGGAGAATCTCAAATCTCAAATCTCAAATCTCAAATCTAAGAAGGCTGTGATGGACCAACGCGAGGTGAAATTTATCCCCCGCGTCCTTCCTGTCCTGGTAGGGACCACCGTGAGCTTCCCGAACAACGACAAACCCTGGCACAATGTCTTTTCCAAATCCGAATCGAAGCCGTTCGACCTCGGCCTCTATCCGGCCGGCGAGACCCGCAGCGTGGCCTTCGACAAAGCTGGCGTGGCACGAATCCTCTGCAACGTCCATCCCAATATGGAGGGCTACGTTGTGGTCAAGAGCCACCCTTACTTTGCCGCGCCGGACAAGCGTGGCAACTATCGAATCAACGCTGTTCCTTTAGGGCAATACCGCCTGGAAGTCTGGCATCCGGATCTCGGTACGAAAATGGTCTCTTTCAATCTCGTGCGCGAAGGGGAGGTGCTGACGCTCAATGTGGATCTCAAAAAGTGAAGTCGGAAACGTAAAAGACAGGAGCAGCAACACGGAAGCCTTGACCAGAGAGTTGGCACCTATAACGGCGCAGGAGAGGAAAGTCCTGGGACTCATCGCCGAGGCCCTGACCAATAAGGAGATTGCGGTCGCCTTGGGTATCAGTCCCGCCACAGTGAAAAGGCATCTCGAGAATATTCTGCGAAAGCTTGAGCTAAAGAATCGCGTGGACGCGGCCATCTTCGCCGTGCGGAACGGGCACGCTCTTGTGAAAACGAGTCAGAGAGGCGAAGCGGCGTGAACGGGCCATCGGGGCAATTGATGGGTGAGTATACCGTATGCCAGGTGGCTCATGAAGATTGTTTAAGTTAAACTCAACTTTAGCCTTTATCCACCGAATATTTTCTAGACGGGGCGGGAAGAGAGCGTGCGCTGGAGCCGCCAGAATTACTCAGATCTCCAAGCTTGGAACGCCAGCGTCGAGCAGGAAGATCGAGCAATCACCATAGATAAGAAGGGGTTTTCCTGAGACGCCGTGAGTCTGGAGTAGAAGATGATGTCCGAGGGGTCTGATGTTCGTGGCAGGATCAACCATCGGCTGAGCCTCATATTTGCCTCACTGTTTCTGGTGGTTGTCTTGGTTGGAGGCATATCCCTTTATTTGGCTCGGTCCATTTTTGTCAGCACGGATAACATAAAAAGAGAAAGCGAGCGGATCAACCTGGCGGACGGAATCCACAGCACGATCCACCATCTGATTTCGGACATGCAAAGGTCGATTCTCCGAGGAACGTCGATCCCCGATGCCGGGCAGAAATCCTATCTGCAGGAGCTCAATGCACTATTGGAACTTTACCAAGTGGGGGGCGAAACGGAGAGAGAAGTAACAGCAGAGATGGGCAAGATCATTGCCGATCTTAGCTCCCTTTCGGAAAGGATGGTCAGGGAAGCCCGCGTGGGTCGTGAAGTCAACCCCCAAGACCTAGAGGTCTTAGGGGGTGCTGAGGGGAGGATTCGGGCTCTTGCGCATCGGCTAAGCACGGCTCACAGGGCCAAGATGGGACAGATCGTTCAGGAGAGCCGATGGAGAATGCAACTGATTCTGGGCCTGTA
>Ga0209211_10013043_pt1 | contig 10360 bp, 13 predicted proteins | sample RifGroA2_FD_183992 | JGI IMG/M metagenome (GOLD analysis project Ga0209211, IMG submission 183992) | Groundwater microbial communities from Rifle, Colorado, USA - Groundwater A2 (SPAdes) (version 2) | ecosystem: Environmental > Aquatic > Deep subsurface > Groundwater | place: Rifle, Colorado...
TATTGTTTATGTAATTTCTGCCTTCGGGTGCAAGTGTTTACTTCCGCCGATTGGCGGCTATTATTTGAGAATTCTTATGTCATCTTCGGCAGTCCTGCAACAGCAATTTCACCCCAATTAGCTCCTCATCAACGTCTATTCCCCAGACATACGATAACTATGATTTGTAAGAGACCCTTATAGATATATACTTAAATTTATCCCAGCTTGCTCCCATTAGGAACTTTCCTCTCCGGAACAGCAAGGATAACTTCTCCTTTTTCACCATATTATACCTCAACTATTAGAAAGGAGCATTATCAGTTGCCTCTGAAAGTTCAGGCTCAAAATCACCATACAACAACTGAGACCCAGAATCCTCAGAATCTGTCTCTTGAATGTCTAACAATGGCCCCTCATTTCTAAGAAATTCAGATATCTCTTTTGGAGGATTATTTTTAAATTCTTTCGCCCACTCCTCATATTTCCTGTATTTTATTATAGTGATAGGGAAAGGCTTTATCTGCCGGTCGCCAAAATAAAAATTGTCTGGAGATCTCGCCTTCACTATTTCATAATCATCAGGATCAAGATTAAGATCCCTAAGGAAGTCTTCAGGATTAGTCAGGATCATGTTGGCTCCGGGAGACCGCAAAGATGTTCCGGGTTCACGCGTGAGGAAGCCCATCTTGTTTTTACCACTATCGCGTCTGATCCACTTGCATCTTCCCTTGTGCAGGAGGGACATGACATTGTAAGGAACTACCACTGATAACGCAGTCTTTTCAGTAAGTGCATCAAGAAGTTCCCTATCAGTATATTTTTCGCTCGGATTCTTATCTGAAGGGCAGAAATCCCTTACTATGTGCCTGTACATTATGAAATTTATAACAGTGTCCAAAGGCATTGAAAACTGCAGATATCCGTAACGGGTCATCTGTGAATCTTTAAGCTTATAGCAACTTCCTGATCTAAATGCTTTTACCTCTCCAATTAAATGAGTATTGGGGTCGATCAAGTCAGGTTGGATAAGCTTGATCAAACTTTCATGTGAAGACCATCCATTCAATGAGGGCTCGCCATCCCTAAGAGATACAGTATCTCCTGTCAGCACATATTTCCTGTTGAATCTCTCTCCCCCGTATAATGCAGCACTCACCCTCTCATAAAAATCAGACAAAGTAAGTTTATCTGCCCAGTATCTGCTAAGGGCTCCTTTCAAGGAGGCATAATCAAGCTCCAACTGGGGATTTTGCTTTCTCCTATCTGCCAGGCTCTGATCAAAAAAGTCCAGCTGCTCTGGGATAATAATCCTTTTTTCCACAGGGTTTATCTCTTTAGAATGTATTCCCCCATATATAAGATATCCCACTTCTTTTTCTAATCCTCTTCCCATCCAAGTCTCAAAAAACGTCATATTAAATAATCCTGCTTGCACTTTCAGATAGTAAAAATCAGGCTATAAAGAATTTTGAATACAAAAGATTTCTCAGAGAATTCAAATTAGATAAGATCAGGATTATCAAGCCATGGCTGTAGGCTTCTTCTAATATCTGTTGTATCTCTCTCTTTCTCAATATAATTTCCAGCAGAAGATAATTCACAATGAACTAAAAAATAATCAAGTGCAGATCGGGCAAAAGCATCCAATATTCTACAACATTCAGATTCATAATCTCTTAATCTATTCTTTCCTCTATTAGGATCTATAGCCTCCCAAAGCTTTTCATCATCTAAAAACTGCCCAAGAGCTTTTCCAGAATATTTGCGATGATATTCCCAATTGCTCCCGCCACCATCAGGACTTGGATCCATGCACCATTCAGTATAAACCCTCCATGCGGCAGAGTCGGCAAGATCGTTAGATTTAATCTTCCTCAAATCCTTAATTTCCCTAGAACTAATTACTTTCTCAAAAGCTGCAACAATCTGGCTTTCACCCCACATACCAGAAGGATATATCGAATTTGGCATATAATGATAAAGAAATAGAATTTTTAAACCTTCTCCAAAAAATTTCATATTATAAGAGTAGTAATTAAATCCATCACCCCAACTTGCCCCCATTAGGGACTTTTCTCTCCGGAACAGCGAGGATAACTTCCCCTTTTTCATTATAAAAACCAGTTGTTAGGCATTCAGATAAAAAATTAGCAATCTGTTTATTAGGAAAATTAATCACCCCAATGATTTGCTTTCCAATTAGCTCTTCTTTTTTGTACAGATGAACTATCTGTGCACTTGACTTCCTCATTCCTATCTCTGGTCCAAAATCAATCTCAAGTTTATAAGCCGCCTTCTTCGCTTCTGGAAAGTCTTCTACTTTTACAATCGTTCCGACTCTCAATTCTACTTTTTCAAAATCATTCCAGTTTATTGTTTCCATTATGATTTACTCTTACACCATTTATAAATAAACGCCGCATGCATTGGAATATCCCAAAAACAATATCTCTTTAGTTTAGGATAATAGTTCCAGTCAACTATATTAACAAGTGCAAAATAACATTTTTCTTCCAGTTTTATAGACTCTTCTTTATCCTTCCCAGTTAATCTTTCAATAGTGACCTGTCTCAGCCTTCGAGCTGTACTATGTCCACTTTCCGTTCCATCTAATGAAAAATCTCCAATTTCCTTATCATTTCCAGGCCAGCCTACAGGGGCAGATTCCCAACTATATAGGTAGTCATTAGCAATCTTATTAAAATCCCTATCTCTATTATCCAAATCAGAAAAGAGAGGTAATCTCTCAGCTTCTTCAACTGTTAATTCAATTCCATATTTATCAAGCAACCCTGTGTTCCTTATTGCTTTTTCTAAATTTAAATCCGGCAAAAGTAAGCCATAACCCAGATAATGTTTTATCATTCCTTGGATAAATGGCAAAACCCCCTTCTCATTTTCCTTACTTCTTAAAAATCTTTCATTTGCAAGCAAAGCTTCCGAAAAAAGCTCAGCGTCTTTAGTACGATACACAATGCAACCGAGTGGATGTTCTTTAGGACTCTCTAATGAAAAAGTACAAGTTGAAATATAAGACAAAAGAATATCTTGTGAAGATAACGCTTCCCAAAAAATTGGAAAATGCTCTCCAAATGTTTCTCTTGCTTTGGAAGTATCGATCCTGGAAAAAAGACAAAGATTTCCAGTAAGTTTACCTATGAATTCTGCCTCATCAGAATTTTCAACACGAATTTTTTCTGCTCTCTGCAAGATATATTTTTTTTCATCCTGCTTCCTACTAGCTTTTCCTTGTTTTTGTTTTTCTGATTGTTTATGCCATCCCATGAAAAACCTTCAACTAAATATTATTTAGGCTTTATACCAAACTTGTTCGGTCAAAGTAAAAAGCTGACAAATTTAGTAAGTTACAACATTTAAGCCTTTGATATTAGAAAAATGCTTTTCATTTCTTGTAATAAAAGAGTTAATATTGTTTTTCTTCAATATTCCTGCAATTAAAACATCATTTTGATTTATCATTTTACCTTCTTTCATCAATTTAGCCATTATCATGGAAGACTCTTTGCCGCACCCATTATCAAAAGGCAAAACCAACAAACTTTCAAATAACATATCTGCAGATTTTTCTTCAGTTATATTAAGAACTTTCTTATTATGAATTCCAAAATAAACCTCAAAAAGATTTAATTCAGTTGTGGCCAAGTTATCTTTATATTTATCGATTATATCAATAGCCTCGCTTCTTCCTTTAAGAAAATCAATAATACAATCTGAATCTAAACAAATCATTTCCCCGATAACTCCTTCGTAGAACGTTCCCTTAACTTTTTAATTTCCTTTTTCATCTCTTCAATATCCCCATCATCAACTCTACTCCATGCTCCTGCAAATGCCATTATATCTTTCTTCTTCATTTTCTCCTCAGCTATATTTACAATTATCTCATTATAGCTCTGCCTGTGATGGATTTTCAATTTATCAAGAAGAGCCTTTGTCCTTTCATCAATCTGTATAGTGGTAACCATAGCTAACTATAACTAACTATAATATATAAATCTTTTGTTCATTGCCCTTTCTGATACTTAATAATTGCAGGAAGAATTCTCAACTCAGCTTTTCTTAAGTGCTCCTGAAAAGTAGAAATCCCGACTCCTGCTTTTTTAGCAAGCTGCCTCAAAGTTGCTTTCCGGGGATAAGAATAATATCCATATTCATACGCAAGCTCTAAAGCTTCTTTCTGCTGTTTGCTTAGGGAAGGCATAACATTAGGAACATAAATATCATCCAAAGGAGAATTTTCAAACCTCTGAATGTTACAAATATCCATATGTTTCTCCAGCTCTGTAATAAATTTCTCTAAATCTTTTCTCTCCCAAGAAGCAACCTCCCAATATTCGTGCCCATCATAATGATTAGTAACAGGTCTTGCAAAAAATATTCTTTTTGTATGATAAAGCATAACGTGCTCCCCTTCTTTCCCTAGATTAATCTCATAAGTAAAAATATCTCCTGCTACATCAACTCTAGTAATTCTCTTGTCTGCTCTTAAATCATCAAGAAATGCCCTTTTCTTCTTCTCATCAGAATCCTAGAAGAAACAGCTTGTAGTCGCATACTTGCTTCCTCTTTTCTCATACCATGTGCTTGGATAAGATGAAACAATTACCTTAAACTTCACGCACCTACTAACAATCGGACAATCTTTATGCTGAAGTTGTAGTTTAGTAATCCACATCCCTTATTGAACATATTCAGTCTTATAAAATTAGCGATTACTCTACATAAAACTTTTCAAAAAATTCTGCCGCATTGACAATTTTAGAATTCTTAAAAGACTTCAAAGCTAAAAGATGTGTATCTCCAGAAATAATAAAATCTGCCTTGCTCTCCAGAGCGCATTCCAAAACAATATTATCATCAGGATCTTCTTCAATAACTAATAGTTTTTGCTGTGGGATAACTACCTCGGCTATATCTAGTAATTGCCCTACTGCAGCAGATACCTGGCTTTCTGTAAATCCGAATTTATCCCTGGAAATAACTTCCTTAAATTCCTCAGCAATGCTTGGTGAAGTAATAAGTTTAATTTTGCCAAGTTTGGCCAATTTTAAAATCTCAAATTGTTTGCCATGAATTATTGTTGCTGAAACCAAGACATTAGCGTCCAGAACTGCCCTTAGCATTTTTCCCCTTCCTATGCAAAGCAACTTCCGCTTCTACATCCTTTTCCGTAATATTTCTCGATGCAGCAGCCCTCCACATGGAGCTAAATGCCTTCTCTAATTGCTTAGTATCTTTAACCTGTTCTAGATTTTTGACTCTTTTGAGAACTATCGAATCATCCGTATCATATACTAAAAATTTTTCCCCTTCTTCGATTTCTTTTCTCTCCCGAATGCCCTGAGGTATGACTATCTGGCCCTTGGAAGTAATTTTGGTTATTTCTATGTTCATTTTTTTAGGTTTATTTTTCTTTACTTAGTAAGAATAGTAAGACTAATCTTATTTATAAACTTTTCTATTTCAGCAGTTTCCCAAACAGATATGTATCAACATATTTTCCATTATCAAGCAAAAGCCCTGCTTTTCTTTTTCCCTCTATTTTAAAACCGCACTTCTTTGCAAGTTTGACACTTGCGACATTTTCTACAGCCGCTTCTGCTTCAGCCCTTCTAAATCCCTTTTTCTTTGCAACTTTCAACGCCTCCCCTAAAAGGCTGGTTGCAATCCCTTTTCCCACATAATCTGGATGCACGCTCCATCCCAGTTCAACCCTGTGCCTAGTCCTGCCAGTGCCTTTGCCGAAATAACTGCAAGCCCCTATAATCTTGCCTGTTTCTTTATCTAAAGCCAAAAAAGCCATATTATGTTTATCCTGCGAAGCATACCTCTTATCAGCTTTTGCTATATCTTTCTTTTTCCTTAGCTGATTTCCCCCATTATAAACAAAGAATTTTCTTTTTAATCCCTCATTCCAATATTCGCAAAAAGCTTTCCCATCTCCTTTTTTTGCTTTTCTTATTAATATTCGCATTTTATTCAACATAAATCCCTGGCTTTCCAGGTTTTGCCTTTCCAGCCTTTCCTTCAGGATCATGCTTATTCTTATCATTTACCGCAAATATTTTAACTTCCTTTCCAACCCTTCGGCCAATGACCTCTCCGTTATATCCTTCCTTTTCATTTGGCAATACATAAAGATAAACTTTATTGGCTTCCCTGCCTTGCTTTTCCTTTATTATTTTTAAGACATTCAAAATATCGCTTGCTGTTTTATCAACTGCTTTCTCGAGCTGCTCTATTTTATCATCTATTTTGCTCTCATCAACTTCTGGCCAAGTAGCTAAAGAAACAAATCCCTTTCCGCCAATTTTCTCCCAGAGCTCCTCAGCCACATGGGGGCATAAAGGGGCAAATAGCTTGATTAAACTCTCTAAATCCTTCTTGCTTATCTCCTCATCCAAAGATTCAACTAAACTCCTTAACTGGATAATTGCAAAATTATACCTTAAATTATCTATTTCCCTGCTTATCTCTCTTATGGCTAAATTAATCTTATGCTCTGTCTTCTTACTTGATTTTCCAATTTTAACTTTATTAAAATAATTCATAAATCTAAGCATAAATTTAGCAGCTCCCTCTATTCCCGCACTGCTCCAAACAGAATCCTTATCAGGAGAAGCCATAGAAACTAAAAATAATCTCAGAGCATCGGCGCCATATTTATTGCTTACCTCTAACGGATCAACTACATTTCCCCTTGATTTAGACATGACTACTCCATCTTCGCCATGCACCATTCCTTGATTGAATAATTTCTTGAATGGTTCATCATAACTGACATAACCTAAATCTCTCAAAGCTTTGGAGAAAAATCTTCCATAAATTAAATGCATGCAGGCGTGTTCTGCCCCGCCGGTATAAAAATCAACTGGCATCCAATATGCTGCTTTTTTCCTGTCAAAAGGTTCTTTTTCGTTAGTTGCGTCTGTAAATCTTAAATAATACCAGCTGCTATCAAAGAAAGTATCCATTGTATCTGTTTCTCTTTTTGCCTTGCCCTTGCATTCTGGACATGTCGATTCTACAAAATCTTTGCTTGTTGCCAGAGGATTGCCTTCGCCAAACTTAACTTTCTCTGGAAGCAAAATTGGAAGGTCTTTTTCAGAAACAGGGACCACTCCGCACTTCTCGCAATAAAGCATGGGTATCGGCGTTCCCCAATATCTCTGCCTTGAGATTAACCAATCCCTTAGCTTGTAATTTACAGTTTTCTTGCCTAGCCCTTCTTTATTCAACGCTATAACAATATGATCTTTAGCCTCTTCGCTAAACAAACCGTCAAATCCTTCCGAATTAATAATGATACCATTGCCTGTATAAGCTCTCTCTTTTCCTAGATGGCGCAAAATGCCCTGAGCATTATATGAATGAGTTATTTTCTTAATAGCTTCCTCCCCATTGACCCATATAGCCTCTTGTCTGTCTTTTTCTTCTTTCTGTATTTCTGCCTGTGTATTATCAATTAATTCTAAAAGAACAGGTTGATCTAGCCTATGTCTCCAAACATTTTTATTTTCAGCAAAAAAATAAGATTCGATTTCTCCCCCTAATTTTTTCACAAATTTAGTTTTATACCCTGTTTCTTCAAAAATCTCTCTTTCCGCGGCCTTTCCAATATCTTCTCCTTCTTCAATTCCCCCTATGACTGGGGCAACCCATCCAAACTTATTCCACTTCACAAGCAAAAACTTTCCATCACTCTTTCTCTGCACTACCGCTGAGATCGTCTTTCTAAACTCCGCATTCTCCCTGGGCACTCCTTCCAAAGGCCTTACAACTTCCTTGATAGAAATACTATATTTTTTAGCAAATTCTAGATCTCGATCGTCATGAGCAGGAACTGCCATCACCATTCCGCTACCATACTCTGCAAGAACAAAATTACCTGCCCATACTGGAATTTTCTCTCCAGTTAAAGGATGCTCGGCATAACTTCCAGTAAATACTCCTTCTTTATCCAACCTATCAATATCTTCTTGTTTGGTTGATTTTACTCTTTTAACAAATTCTTCAGCCTCTTTCTTTTTGTCCTTGCTAACTATATCAAATAATCTAGGATGCCTCGCAGAAACGACTAAAAAGGTAACTCCAAATATAGTGTCTGGTCGGGTTGTGAATATTGGCCAATTTTTTCCATTAATTTTAAATATAATTTCAGTCCCCTCGCTTCTCCCAATCCAATTTCTTTGCATTATCTTGATTCTTTCTGGCCAGTCTAACTTTTCAATGCCTTCCAAAAGTTCTTCTGCATATTCCGTAGTTTTGATGAACCACTGCTCTAAATTCTTTACCTCTACATCTGTAGTTGAATGCCTCCAGCACTTTCCGTCTTGCACTTGTTCATTTGCCAGCACAGTTTTACATAGGGGGCACCAATTAACTGGAGACTCTTTTCTATAAACAAGCCCTTTTTTATAAAGCTGCAAAAATAAAAATTGATTCCACCTGTAATAAGCAGGGTCATGGCTCTGCAATCTGCGAGTCCAGTCATAGCTTAGTCCTAAAGCTTTCTGTTGCCTGATAAAGTTGATAATAGCCTCGTCAGTAAATGTTTTAGGGTGTGAATTACTCTTAATAGCCGCATTTTCTGCAGGTAGCCCAAAAGAGTCATAGCCCATAGGATGCAAAACATTAAATCCCTTCATTCTCTTGAATCTTGCAAGAATGTCTCCAATAGTATAATTAAAAGCGTGCCCCATATGCAAGCCAGAAGCGCTAGGATAAGGATACATTTCTAAAAGGTAAAACTTATTTCTTTTGTCAGGTACTGCCTCAAAAACCTTTGCTTCTTCCCATCTCCTCTGCCATTTTTTCTCGATCTCATTAAAACTAAAAATATTAGGTTCAGAATCAGAGAATGTAGATTTTTTAGGCATATTGTCTTTGAGAAAAGCAGAAATTTAAAGGTTTCTAAAAGTCTAAACTTATATTCAGCATTCCCTTTTTTTTCAATTGGATAATCGAGGAAGAATTATACTTAAAGATTATATCTGCCTTATCATTGTCATCTATCCAGGGCTTTACTAATACAACATCCTTAGGCCTTAACCACATGCTTCTCTTAAATCTTCCAGGCACTCTGCAGTTCCTAGCCTTCTCATCACTGCATTTTACTTCCATCCTGTTTCCTCCTAGTCTCTGCGCGACTATGCCTATCAATTCGCCTTGCCTTGGAAGCTTGACTCTTGCTGGCCCGCCCTGCTCTGTCAGCTGTCCGCTATTTATAGTAGAAGAGTCAACTTCTTCAAATTCTCCATAATCTCCCATAAATATTGTTAGAAAATGTATCTTTTAAACCCTTTGTGACATAAACTTCAAAGAAATTATTTAATTTGTACGTTTCTTCTTGCTCTTGCCAATCACACTAAGATAATAATTCTTAAAGAAAATTATTGTAAAGGGAATGGTGAATAGGTTTGCCAGAAAATTAATTAGCCATCTAAGAAGAGCAGAAATCACAAAGAACGGCTTGCTAATCTCCCCCCCATTAAGTGCTGAATAAAAAGAAGATGTAAATGCAAGGGGTATGTCTATAATAGAAACTATAATGGCTGCTGCGGCACATACCAGCACAATCAATATAAGATATCCGAATGTCTGCCACCATCTTCCTCTTACCATGTGAAAACTCGCTTTCAAAGAACCTATAATGCCTTTATTTTGACTTACAAAGATATATGCCCCAAATATCCAGAATATGCCGAATATAATCCCTGGGATGAACAAAAGAAGAGATAATAGAAGAATAAAAATCGTGCTGACTATAGCAAATCCTGCAAATCGCCAATATCTTTCCTTGCCTGCAGAGACAAGTGAATGATACTTGTATTTATCTCCTTTCAAGCCAAGACTAATAATGCCCTTACCAACATAAATCGTTAGAAAGAAAGATATTAGTCCTATTGCAATGCTCAGAGCAATATAAGGAGAGAGTGTGCTGAGTAAATCCAAAGGATTTAGTTGTTCTGCAAGAGCGGGATTGCTAACAACAGACCAAACCTCGGGGTTAAGAAAACTATACATTATACTAATCGATGTTAAAACTAAAGTAGGTATGCCCAGAAAAAGAGCCATGAATTTAAAAAATTGGCTAAAATTTCCCCAGTATTCTTTCCAGCTTTTTCCAAAAATCTCCCCAAAATTCATATTAAAAATAAATAACAAATCTATTTAAATCTTAGTATCAAAAGCACGATGTCACCACGTCTTAAAACCTCAAGAACAGAGTTCTCTTATGAGAATTCCGCCTGCCGATAAGGGCAGACTCGCTAGTTATTCTTTTTCTAATTACATTTATTAATATCCCTTTCTATATAAACATTGTGATAGCGAGGCTGTTAATGACACTCTCTTA
>Ga0209211_10013044_pt1 | contig 10360 bp, 13 predicted proteins | sample RifGroA2_FD_183992 | JGI IMG/M metagenome (GOLD analysis project Ga0209211, IMG submission 183992) | Groundwater microbial communities from Rifle, Colorado, USA - Groundwater A2 (SPAdes) (version 2) | ecosystem: Environmental > Aquatic > Deep subsurface > Groundwater | place: Rifle, Colorado...
CGCCCGGTCATTTCTTTGGCCGCTTCCCCTACCGCCAAAATACGGTTATCGGCTAAAGAAACTGCGACAACCGAAGGCTCGCACAACACCACTCCTTTTTTGGGAACAAAAACCAGCGAGTTGCAGGTTCCAAGGTCTATGCCGATTTTGGTTATAAACATAACTCTCACTCAAACTGTTATTCTTTTGATATCCGCGCCCAATTTCTGCAGTCTTTCTTCGATTTTCTCATATCCCCTATCCACTTGATAGATATTACTAATAGTACTTTTCCCTTTTGCGATTAATGCGGCAATAATCATAGCGGCGCCTCCCCGCAAATCAAATGTTCCCAAGTCAGTGCCAAATAAACGGCATGGTCCGTTGATAATGGCACGGTGCGGGTCGGCAATATAGATTTCAGCCCCCATTTTATTTAGTTCTTCAAGATATTTCAAGCGGCCGGGGTACAGCGGGTCATGAAGCAATGTTGATCCGGCTGCCTGCGTTGCCAGCACCCCCAAAGGACTCTGCAGATCAGTATGTATGCCAGGATAAATAAATGTTTGTATGGAGTCTATCTTGAGCTTCTTCCACGGCAGCACTTTTACGTCTGCCAAACCATTCTGTTTCGCTTCAATTTGCATGGGTACGCCAAACGCTTTTAATTTTTTCAAAAAAAGCTCAAGGAAACTGGTTTCCACATTCTGCACGAGAACCTCGCCTTTTGCCGCGGCTACCATTACGATAAAAGTGCCAGCTTCAATCGGATCAAACATCAGTCTATGCTTCATTCCGCCCAATTTCTGCTTCCCTCGTACCTCAATCATGTGCAAAGCAGACAGCGTGATGTTTGCCCCCATGCGCTCCAATGCCTTTATCAGCTCCTGAATTGGGTAATCCTGGTCTGCGGTTTTTATCGTAATAACACCGGGGTACGCGGCCGCGAACAAAAGTATATTTTCTGTAGCGGTCACGGAAAACTCATTTAAAATTACAGTATCGCCGGTCAATTGTTCTGGCTTCTCTAATATCACCTTGCCGTTCGACGCAAGAATCTTCACACCGAGCTGCGAAAAGGCATCGAGGTGAGTATCAATCGGCCGCGCGCCGATGATATCGCCGCCAGGCCGGGGCAAGCTTACTTTTCCGAACCTGGCGAGCAAAGGCCCCATCAAAAGGACTGATCCACGAAAGCGAGCTACAATATCCTTTTTGACTTTTTTAGGATCGAGTACCCGTGTATTTATCTTGACTGTTCGCTCATCAAGCCACTCCACTTTTGCTCCCATTCCCTCAAGAATTTCCAGCATGCGGTACACATCTTCAACGAGTGGCAGATTTTCAACGATGCAATCTTCGTCGGTTAAAATAGTAGCGGCCAGAATCGGGAATGCCGCATTTTTTGCCCCGCGCACATCTATTGCGCCTCGCAAAGGCTTGCCGCCTTGAATAACAAATTGCTCCATAGGAATGTCTTATTATACCCGCACACTCCCCTTTTTGCAAATGCGCCCGTGAGTATTTATAATGGGTGCAATGAGCAAACGCACGAGGACACTATTATTTCTTTTGTTAGGGTTACTTTTTCTTTTGGGAGCGCCCATGTTAATCTTCTACTCTCAAGGATACCGGTTTGATTGGCAAGAACGGTGGTTTTCCCAGGTAGGCGCGTTTTACTTTAGCGTAATGCCAACACGCGCGGAGGTGTTTGTAAATGGGCAGCTAACTGGACGAACTGCCCGCATTTTGGGTACTACCCTTACAGAGAATTTTCCTCCTGACACATATCAAATTCGAATTCAAAAAGAAAGGTATCACCCATGGGAAAAACAGCTAACAGTTTTCCCGAAGCAAGTCACTGAAGCAAAATACATTACGCTATTGCCTATCAATCCTGTTTTTACTCTACTTGATGACGGAATTTTGGCACTTTGGCCTTCGCCCCGGAAAACCGAGGCAATCATACAAAAGTCTCCGCGGGCTGGCAAGCAAACCAGTTGGACTCTTGCGCTCTGGGATTCGCGGAGAAACATTGAGTATCCTATCTATGAATCGCTTAACGCAACAGATGAAATTCTGGAAATTCGCTGGGCTTCTGATTCCAATTCTTTCCTTGTGCGAATCGCATCTGGGGGCCAAACCCGAAACCTCATCCAGCGAATTGATCGTAACTTGCTCGCCCAAGCGAAAACCCGCACAGAATCCCTGCAAACGGCCGCGCAATTGCGCGAAGAATACATTCTTGACCCGCGCGCTCAACAGGCAGCTGCGTTTCTCGAAAATGAAGATGCTTTTGTGTGGCTCGACCAAAACGGCATCCTTTGGCAGCAAGGAAACACCGCTTCTCAAGCTACGCAGCTTAACCAAAAACCACTCCCTCTGCGCAAGGGAACATCATATGCGATCTATGAGATCAAGCATGAATTCTTTATTCAGGAAGCTCAAACATTATATCTGCTCAATCGCCAAACACAAGCATTTGAACAGTTCTTTACGCCTTTTTCTGAAATGGTTCTAAGCCCAGACGGGAAAAAACTCGCGCTGTCAAGCGGAAGAGAATTGTGGCTGTATTATTTTGAAGAAGATCGGGAACAGCCTGCGCGCGCAAAAAACGAGCGAATATTCCTCACCAGGTTCAGCGAGGACATTAGAAATCTTGCTTGGCTCACTTCGCATTATCTTATTTTTACGCGGGGCAATACAATTGTCGTATCGGAGATTGATACGCGAGATCACCTTAATATCGTGGACCTTAGTTCATTCCCTGACCCCACACTTGTCTGGCAGGAAAACGAGAAAATTCTCCTCGTGCATAGTGGCGACCAAATCCGCGCCTCCGAAAAACTCTTGCCTTAACCTATTGCGTCTCGCTAGAAAAGAAATGCGCCCGAACTGCATCTGCAGTCCGGGCGTTTTATCGGTTCACCCTTGCGTGAGCCGTTGAAGTACCTCTTCGGCGCCGCGTAGGTTGCTCTGGAAGCGAGCGCCTCCCTCGCGAGCGACAAGCGCACGCCACAATTCCACTGATTGTCGGATGAGGGTACGAGCACCCTCCAGCCAACCAGCAGCTTCGAAAATGAGTGCTGCCCGGAACATGGCCGCGGCACGATGGTTTTCGGGGGCGGCCAAAGTTTCGTACATGCCAATGGCCATCTCCACCAAACCAGGGAGAAGCGGAAGCATCGGCTTGGTACCTTCTTCGTACCGCGCCTCGTGGAGCAACCACGCAACGTTGTTGACGAGGTGCGCGTCGACAACTTGATGTGGAACTCGCATTATCGCGTCGATCGCGATTTGCAAGGCATCGCGAAGCGGAACCTCCTCTCCATTTCGCTTTTGCGCAATCAGAACAATTACGAAAAGATTGTCCCGCGCTCGGCTCCTAGGAATATCCCGAAGCCGCGCCTCTGCGATTTCCAAGTTCCCCTGGCGTTCGGCGCAGTGCGCCATAAACAGCCACGCAGCGTTTGCCAAGTTGCTGCCTGCGCGAACGTGCTCGACGATATCAGCGCCGGTCTTTTCGGCGGCCGCGAATTCTCCCAACTGGTAGTGCGCCCAACCCGCGCGCAGATCAAGCATGCTCGCAGGTTCATCCGGATTTTCGCGGCGCCATTTGTTGCGTATCGCGATCACTTCTCGATACCTCCCATCCGAATACAGCTGCTCTACTTGTTCATGCATCGCCATTATGTACCTCCTCCATTGACGCTATTCTGCATATGCCATACCACAAAAACAAGAATCTTGCAAGAAAACCAAACCCGCCCATTCAAGGGGCGGGTAAAACCAACAAATTGGAAGACTACCGCTTCCTCCATTGTCTTGCTCTTCGGGCGCGCTTGAGGCCGAATTTTTTCCGTTCGCGCATCCTGGAGTCGCGCGTAAGAAATCCAAGGGTTTTCAAATTCGGCCGAAGTTCTGGATCCATTTTCACAAGCGCCCGCGCAAGCCCCTGCCGAATGGCTTCAGCCTGCGAATGGGGGCCTCCACCATACACCAGTACGCTCACGGCGAAACTCTTGTCAGGACTCCCCTTCTCTAAAGATTCTTTGGCGACAACCTGATACGCAGCTTCCTGCACATATTCATCCAGGGGTTTTTCATTCACCACAAATTGTGATTTGTCAGACAAAGAAAGCCGAACCCTTGCAGTGGAGGTTTTGCGCCGTCCTACCGCTTCAATATATGAGATTTTTTCGGGTAACACACGTGGCATATTATTCAATGCTAAGGCGGTTTATTTGCCTTGAGCGAAGTTTAGTTCGCGGCAACATTCCCCATACCGCTTTCCGGAAAAGTTCGCCGGGCCGATTTTCGAACATTTTCCCCAATTTTGTTTCTCGCAAGCTACCCAAATACCCGGAATGATGATAATACGACTTTTGATCCAGCTTCTTGCCTGAAAACTGCATGCGCTGCACATTTTTCACAACCACAAAATCGCCTAAATCTTTATACGGGGCAAATTCGGCTTTCGTTTTCCCGCGAAGCAAAAGGGCCACACGCACTGCCAAACGGCCAAATTTTTGATTGGCCGCATCTATCGTATGAGTTTTCCTTTCAATCGTTTCCATGCCTCTATTTCACAAATTCTACAATCGCCATTTTCGCGCCATCGGATTTTCGGGGAATGGTTTTGATAACACGAGTATATCCACCCTGGCGTTCTCGATAGCGAGGTCCTATTTCTTCCAACATTTTCTTCACCAGTGAAGCGGAAAAATATCGAAGCAGTTCGCGGCGCACATGTAAACTGTCATCTTTCGCTTTCGTAACCAAATGCTCCATCAAAGGCGCTATTTCCCTTGCCTTGGCTTCGGTAAGATGTATCTTCTCTTTCTGCGCTAGCGCGCGCATAAGAGAAATAAGCAAAGCCTTACGCACGCTTTTCTTTCTCGAAAGTATTCTTCCTGCTTTTCGTTTCTTCATCCCGTTAGAGGATACGAGTATTTGTGATACTCTCTATCGTTATTGATTTTTTATTCTTTGCGATTTTCATAAACACTTCCATCCTCTAACGGGATTCATAACTACTTTTTGGTCGCCTTCTTCGCTTTTGCCTGCTTTGCTGCCTTTGCTTTTTTCACAGTTTTCCTTGGATTTTTTTCAGCCTCGTCTTTCCCTTCCTCGACCACCGTTGCCATTTTCTCCTGCCTCGCGGATTCAAGGCGGACCTCCGCAATTTCTTTCACGCCACTCATCACTACTCCAAATTGTTTCAGTAGCACATCAGTGGCCTGATAAAACGCTTCTTCCGGAGTTATGGTACCGTCGGTCTCGATTTCCAAAGTAAGGCGATTAAAATCGGTCCGATCTCCCACGCGCATATTTTCCACCTTTGAACTTACGCGTTTCATCGGTGTAAAAATAGCATCGAGTACAATACTCCCAATCTCTTGTTTCTCCTTTTTTCGTTCTCCTGCGGGTACATACCCTATACCTCTTTCCACCTGAATTTCCATTTCGAGCTCCGCAGTTTTCTCTGTAGTATGTGCAATCGTAAGATCGCCATTCGCGAGTTCCAAAGAAGGCGGTAAAGTAAAATCAGAGGCCTTTATCTCCTTTTCACCCCGCACCTTCAAACTTGCCTTTTGCGGCTCCTCGCCATACATGCGAAATCGCATTTGCTTAAGATTGAGTAAAATCATAATCACGTCCTCAAACACTCCAGACAAAGTAGAGAATTCATGGTCCACTCCTTTGATTTTTACCTGCGTTACCGCAGCACCCTCCAACGAAGAGAGCAAGACGCGCCGCAAACTGTTCCCGATAGTAATTCCATATCCTGGGTAAAGGCCTTCAATCACAAATATGCCCAAGTTTTGCTTGCTTTCGACCACTTTCGTTGGTTGTGACAAAGGAATCATATAAAAAAACTTATTGATTATCTGGAATAAAACTCGAATACCAGGGGAATTTGAACCGTGACTCCCGTTTCCGCCAGCCCCGGCACACCTTTTATTTCTGCCTCCAAACTCTCTTTGTGAAGCTCCAGCCAACTCGGAGGCGCAAAGTTTTTTAACGCCAATTTACGGTTTTTAAAAAATGTATTCTCCTGCGAATTCGGGCGAACGCATATTTTCTCGCCGCGCTTTGTTTGGTAAGAAGGAATTCTCACTCTCTTATCATTTACGCGAATATGCCCATGTGAAACCAACTGGCGAGCCTGCTTGCGTGTTTCCGCCACGCCCATGCGAAACACCACGTTATCCAAACGTCTCTCTAAATGCTGTAAAAGCTGTTCCTCGGCATTTTGAGCACCACTTTTCTCCAGCGCGTCTTGAACATATTGGCGAAACTGACGCTCCCGCAAGTTATATTGATTCTTCAAATCCTGCTTCTCTTGTAGCTGTTTCCCATATTCAGACACTTGGGAAGTGCGCCTTTTTCTTACAACTCCTTTTTGCATAGTTACACGCGCCTTACTTTCCTTAGCCGAGGCCCGTTGTGCGGAATTGGCGTAAGATCTTGAATCGAAGTTATCTCAAACCCTTTTGAACCCAATGCCCGCAAAGCGGAATCTCTTCCCGACCCCACTCCCTTAATCAAAATATCAACCTTTTCCATACCCTTATCTCTTGCAATCTGGGATATAGCGTCTGCAACTTTCGCAGCGGCAAATGGGGTAGATTTTTTCGTACCCTTAAATCCAATGGCGCCCGCTGACACCTGCGCCAATACGTTTCCTTTTGCATCGCAAAGCGACATTATCGTATTGTTGTACGAAGAGGATACATATACCCGACCTTCGGATATACGCTTGGCGGAGCTAACGTGTACCGCGTTTGCCGCGGCATCCGCCGTTTGTTTCCCTTCGTTTACCCCCTCCGCTCCTTTTTTTATAATACGCTTTTTCCCCATATTATGTTGGCGTTGCAGCAGGCTTTCTGCCCGAAGTTACGGTTTTTCGCACGTTCCCCCGTACAGTTCTGCTGTTGGTGCGCGTCCGCTGCCCCCTTACGGTTAAGCGTTTGGCGTGGCGGCTCCCGCGCCATGATCCAATGTCGTGCAACCTTCGAATGTTCATCATAATCTCACGACGCAGTTCACCTTCAATGCGGTAATTCTTTTCGATAATTTCTTTTATTTTGTTCAGCTCATCAAGCGTTACGCTCGATGCTTTTCGCGTTTCGTCGATATGCGCCTCTTTCAATATCTTACGACTCAAAGACAACCCCACCCCATACAAATAGGTGAGAGCAACCCCAATTTGTTTATTGTCCGGAATATTTACGCCTACGACTCTTGGCATACTGTTTTCATCCTTGCCGTTGTTTATGTTTAGGATTTTTCTTGCATGTTACATACAACCTCCTTCCGCGCTTGACTATCTTGCAATCCTTGCACATTTTTTTTACCGATGCTTGAACTTTCATAATAACTATCGCCCGCGATATACGATCCGCCCTCTCTTTGAGTCATATGGACTCAATTCGACGGTTACCGTGTCTCCAGGCAGAATACGAATTTTGTGCATCCGAAGTTTACCCGAAACATAAGCCAGGATTTCCTGGCCATCTTCAAGCTTAACACGAAATTGGAAACTCGGCAAGGACTCTAAAACTTCGCCCATTCGCCGAAGTATTCGGGAATCTGATTCTTCCATCCTATCTTGCAATGTATCCTATCAGAAATTGTAATAGAGGTCAACCCTCCCAGCTGACGGATCAGGGTGGGCCCTCTAAAAGCACTTCAAAATTTACCTTTTCTCTATCTTGTGGCACGCGAGAAATCCAAAAAGGCCAAAGAGAGAGTTGTGCTCTTGCCAAAAAAGGAAACTCTCCCATCAACTGCTGAAGTTGATTTATAGATAAACCTTTCAAACGCCTCGCTACGATCAATGAGTCGACCTTCTCATATTGATCTGCTGAAATGTGAACAGTGATGGGCACCACTCCAGTATCAGCCGCGTCCTTCGACATTTGGTAATCAATTCGGAGTGTTTTCTCGTTAATTGTTTGACTCGCCGCTAAGTGAGCAGAAAGAAGATGTTTTGCAAGAATATCTGCGTCGTCTTTATGGAATCCATGCATTGCTACTCTTATTTTTGCAGTATACGTAAACTGCTCAAGTTCAGCTTCTGGTTTCACTAAAGAATTATCTTCCACAACGGTTGCAAGAAGTGAATCAGGGAGTATCTGAAACTGGGGAGGAATTTTTGTAAGAAGAGACTTCATTGCCTGGGCCTTGAGTGATTCGACAAGTTGTTCTCGCGCCGCTGTGATATCCTTTTCCTGGACTACGGCCACCTCTCGTAAAGCGCCACCTATCATTGGCTGCAGCGATTCACCATGAATTTTTGTGTATAAGGGAGATCCCACCAAACCCGGTAAAGAGAATTTGGAAGGGCCAATGTTGTAGTCCTCACCAGGTGCTGTTGCCTTTACCGAAACATCGAGGGATCCAGATACCAGCTTCCGACCTTCCATTTTACCTCCCGGGATAGAAACAGCCTTCTCGAGCAGAAATATCTTTCCGTCTTCGGAGATAAACCGCGTTCCTGCGACGAGTGCTTGCGGCTGCGTGGAATTTTCGTTGTATACGCGAATAATGCCACGCGCACTCTCCTCTTTGAATTTCTTGCCAGACGCGGGGAAAAGCATCGTTTGCGCTGCTTCTTCTTCAAATATACGTGCCCGAATAATCTTTCGCTCCAAATTCAGCGTGTCGTACCCTACCTGCGCGCTGATATACTCGGTACTGCGCAATTTGGTAATCTGCGGCCAAACTTGCACGGTGGCTCGCGCGAAAAAGAAATGCAAAAAAGAAATAGATACTACGGAAAACAGCACTATAAAAATCATAAGAGCCACGGTCCCCGATGCGCTTAGTTTCGGCCTCACAGAAGTTTTTCTCTCCTCATTGGAAAGCTGCTCTTCATCCCGGAGAGCTTCACGAACACTATGAGGAGGATAAATGTCGATAACTCGTTTTTTCATCCCGTACGAAATCGCGAATTTAATGCGAAAGCGCCCAACAAACAAAGCTCGGTATACAAAGGATCTTGTGCTCCTGGGAAATTTTTCACTTCCCAAACATCGCTCGGCAATAGAAAACTTATTTTTGGTTTTTGAGAAAATGGAAGACCTTCCAGTACATCAGACGTCAGCAAACTTTGAAGATTACGCAAAATACCCCCTCTCCCAAACACCCATATGGACCCTGGCAATACAATCTTTGCCTCTAAGAGTTTTTGCTTTATTAATGTACCAAACTTCTGAATTTCCGGCAACAGATACGTTTGCATTTTTTCTTGTACCCCCACAGAAAGGCTACCCTCAAAGTATTGCTTCTGAAAAATGCGGGCGGTAGGTTCTCGCATCCCCAATGTATCGGAGAAAAATTCCGTAAAATTGCGCGCGCCCATAGAAGCAGTGCCCAAAAACACAAAGCGATCTCGTGCCTGAACGGCAATTTGAGTTTTCTCTTCCTCCAGACAAAGATATACGCCCTCCCGCCCAGGCTTTCGCGCAAAAGCTTCCAGAGCCTCCGCAATGTGGATTACGCTTACGTTAGCTATCGTATGAACTTTCGCAAATTCTTTGACAGGAAGAAACGAAGACTCGAGGAGAAACATTCCTAAAACCGCACACTCGATCTCTCCATTTCTGAAACCGGCAAGTTTAGGCACGAGATAGCCCGCAATTCTTCTTTCGAGAATCTTCAGGCTTCGTAGGGAAAACTCATTTGGCAGAATACCTGATTCGCGGAATAGATTTTTTTGAAGCTCGCGATCCGCGCGTGCCCGAGTTTCCCGCTCAATCAAAAACGCTTCTCCCTTATCCATAACGTGCATTGGCAACTTTGGAGGGAAGATTATTGGTATCACTTGCGCCCTAAAAGGGTTTGCTCCAAATGTCGCGCGAATTTCCTGGATGCGTTCTTCCCGAGGAAGCTGCGCGAAAATTTTTTCCAATATCTGCCCCACGCGAAGAGTCGAAATATCCTCACTCCCGTATGCTACAACTTGTACCCTCGAGCCGGCTTTTTTGAACAGCAAAAAATCAATTTCGCGCTCCCCCATGCACAATGCAAGAACAGTATTCCCTTTTTTGGGAGCGAAACGTAAAAACCCAAAACTCATATACCCGTATTGTACACCAAATCTTCCAAACAGGAAAATACGGCAGAGCTCATTTAAGCACCGCGCGGATGCGGCGGATGCCCGCAGATACCGCTTCTTCTTTAAGAATTTTAAAATGTCCAAGCTCCCCTGTACCTTCGGCATGCGGCCCTCCGCAAAATTCCTTGCTAAAGACATTTCCTTGCTGGTCTTGGGCCATATATACAGAAACCATATCCCCATATTTCACGCCGAATTCCATTTCTGCTCCAAGCTTCATTGCTTCTTCCTTTGGCATTTCTTTGCGAATCATAT
>Ga0209211_10013045_pt1 | contig 10359 bp, 11 predicted proteins | sample RifGroA2_FD_183992 | JGI IMG/M metagenome (GOLD analysis project Ga0209211, IMG submission 183992) | Groundwater microbial communities from Rifle, Colorado, USA - Groundwater A2 (SPAdes) (version 2) | ecosystem: Environmental > Aquatic > Deep subsurface > Groundwater | place: Rifle, Colorado...
ATGCCTCCTGGTTATTGCTCCGTTCCTCTGAAGACAAGCCCGCATGGTAAGGCAAGGCCTTGATGCCTTTTGATACAAGGAAAGTTGCTGTGTCCATGACCGCATCACGGGTCGTGCGATAGATGATACCAGATTCACCGGGATGTTCCTCCAGGAATTCCATTATCTGTGTCTCTACTTTTGTCTTTCTCTTTACTCTGTAAAAAAGGTTTGCGCGGTTAAATGATGCGCGCACTATATGGGGCGCCCTCATACCGATTTTAGCGATAATATCTTCCTGGACCTTCTGCGTGGCGGTTGCAGTAAAAGCAGCTATAGGGGTATCAGGGAACATTCCCGGAATGACCGCAAGGTTCAGGTAATCGGGCCTGAAGTCATGCCCCCATTCCGATATGCAATGAGCTTCGTCTATAGCAAAGAGAGAGATCGGGACTGTCCTGAGCGTGTCAAGAAAGTTAGGCATCGCAAAACGTTCAGGTGCGATATATAGCAGTGAAAGCGAGTTATTTTTCAGGCTGCGGTATACTTCAGATATCTCACGATTGTCCTGGGAACTGTTCATGAATGCAGCTGATATGCCATTTTCCCTTGCAGCATCAACCTGGTCTTTCATAAGGGAGATAAGCGGACTTATAACAACAGCGGTCCCATCCATAATTTTTGCAGGCAGTTGAAAGCACAGCGACTTGCCGCCGCCAGTAGGCATTACGGCAAAAACATCTTTTTTGCCGAGGATGCTTTTTATTATTGGCTCCTGGTTAGGACGAAACTCCTGGAACCCAAAGACCGATTTTAAAATATTTTCCAATTCCATCTTTTCCAACCCTTTTCCCAATCAAAAGTCCCGAATTCCAATGTATTTTAGCAGTATGGTCGGTTTATATTTAAGTAAAATTAAATCGACTCAGATCAAATGCATTGTAATTGCCCAATTTACACGCCTTTACATAATCCATGTCAGGGGTCAGGGCGTTACCTGTCCCCCGCAGACATTTAATTTTACTTAAATATAAACCGACCATGCCACTCTCTTATTGAAAGCGATAAATAACAAACATGGGAAGCAGGTGAGTCGCAAAGTCTTTAAGTGCGATACCATATTAATCTCCAGACCACCTGTTAAGAGATATTTGAAACTAACCTTTATTTAATGCTCCGCAAAGGACATATAATAGTTCTTATCGCACTCTTAAAGGCTTTGCGGCTCACCTGCTTCCCATGAAACCGCAAACGATATATAATTTTAACGCATAGCGGTATAATAAAGTTATGAAAAAATACATACTTGCCATGACAGGAGCGAGCGGCTCAATATTCGGCGTTAGAGTGCTTGAGGAACTTGTTAAAACCTCGGAGGTCCACCTCGTCATATCTTCAAATACATTCCAGATAATCAGGGATGAGACCGGCAGGGATTGGGTCGGAAGCAATCAGCAAAAAAATGAGGGGACTGTCCCGGATTTACGGACGGAGCAAAGCGAAGTCGTAGAATCGGGACTGTCCCCGTGGAACAGCAGATTAACAGAAAACATAATAAGGGAACAATTTAAGACAGACAGGATATTCTTTTACGAAGACAAGCAGATGGAAGCCCCTGTAGCGAGCGGTTCTTTTAAAACAGACGGGATGCTTGTAGTGCCTTGCACAATGAAAACCCTTTCAGGCATAGCCAACGGGTACGCAAACAATCTCATAGAAAGGGCTGCGGACGTTGTTATCAAGGAAGGCCGTCCGCTTCTGCTTTCGCCGCGTGAAATGCCCTTCAGCGCAATACACCTCGAAAACATGCTCAAACTCGCCAGGCTCGGCGTCAGAATTGCGCCGCCAGTCCCGGCCTTTTATCAGGGGCCGAAAAACCTCGACGACATGGTAAATTTTATTATTGGGAAGATATTAGACAGCTTCGGAGTTGAACACGAGTTATTTAAGAGGTGGGGGAAATAATTTTCCTGACGTCAAGAAAATGGTTCGCTTTTCATGCAGCAGCCCTCCTCTGCTATTCCAAATACTTTACTCTTTCTATCATTTCTTCAGGAGATGGCAAATATTTCTTGAGTTCACGCGGCAGCTTTTCCGTCATCTTGTATGTAGATACGCCTATCGGCTTTTTCGAGTCTTTTAGTGCATACTCGACGATTGTCCGGCTTTTGTCCTTACATAATATAATACCGATGGAAGGGTTCTCGTCTGGAAGTTTTGCTCTATCGTTCAGTGCAGAAAGATAAAACTGCATCTTGCCGGCATATTCTGGCTTAAACGCGCCAACTTTTAACTCAATCGCAATAAGACACCGCAATTGCCGGTGATACAGCAGCAGATCAATAAAAAACTCCTGCCCGTCAATCTCCAGCCGGTGCTGATTGCCCACAAAGGTAAAATAACCGCCCATCTCTATCAGGAACTTCCTCACATTTTCCAGAAGCGCCAGCTCAAGCTCTCTTTCTGAATGTTCTTCAGCTATCTCCAAAAAATCAAAAGAGTATTCATCCTTGACCGCCAGCTTTGCCTGATGACGATATTTTTCCGGGACAGCTTTATCAAAGTTGGTTTGATTAGCCATATACCGCTCAAACGCGCCTGCTTCAAGCTGGTTTATCAGGACATCTTTTGTCCAGCCGAATTTCTTTGTTATCTTGAGATAAAACTCGCGCCGGATGTCGTCTTTACACCGTTCCATAATAATGACATTTTTCGTCCAACTGATTTCTGCAACCAATGGCTGCAGTTTTGTGTCGTCTTTATACGCCAGATAAAATATCCTCATATTCCAGAGATTTCTGGCAGAAAATCCTTGTATTCCCGGGAACTCTTTTTGAAGGTCTTTTGCCAGGGTTTCCACGATTGCTTTGCCCCAGCCGAGCTTTTCCTGCTTTGCCACTATTGATTTGCCTATGTCCCAATAAAGGGTTATAAGCTCTTTGTTTACGGCTTTAAGGGCGTCATACTGGGCTTTATGTATGCGCTCTTTTATCTCCTTAAAAAATGACTTGTATTCTGCGTTCATCATTACTTTCATCTATTTTCCCCTCCACAATCGCAATATCTTCCGACTTCTGCTCCTGAGAAAATGTGCCTCTCCCCCTTCAGGGTGACTTCAATTCAAACAGTCCTTGCCAGTATCCATTCTTCAAACGTCTGGGGCTCATTAACGATTTTTTTGCCGAATGCCATCTCATACTTTTCAAAAACTGATTTTTCGCGATCCACAACTGTGATCGATGTCATTTGAGAACTGCGGACTCCGCCGGCAAGAAATGCCCGTGCAGCAGAATCCGCTTCGGGAAGACTGTAGCCGATAACAATTAATTCATCGCTTTGCTGTAGCACTTTAAAAGCCTTTTCCCATATGTCTAACAGGGGCTTACGGTTAAAAAGTTTAATGTAACTTGGTTCAATAAGAGCTGTTCCTCCATCCAGTTGAGCACTCACATTTGGGGACAAACTCTTTTCGCCATAAAGCAGTCTACCATCAAAATAATCCGACATTCCTTTAAAAAAGAATTGTTCACTTGGGTCATCATATGCCCATCCCAGGGAACCATGAAGCTTATAGACATTTATCATGGATTTTGTCGGCAGGTCTGAAGGATATGTGCCACCCCATTGAGCTTTAAAATCATTTATGCATTTCCCAAGGCCATAACCATCCAGATATGTCCATTTTCTTTGCCGCCATAATTCTTGCTCAACAATGAGGTCATAGTTAAAAGTAATTACAGAGTCTCCATCCTGTAACTGCTCGCAAAACTTCGAATAAAGCTCTTTGTTGGAGAATCTTTCTACAAGCTGAAAATGAGCGTTGTCAAATGCCCGGACAATTGCTCTGGATAGTTTCATCCTGAACAGCCGCAAGTCATGGGGAGAGGCAAAGCGCGTAAATATTCCCACGGACCTATTCAACAGGGCTAAATCTATATATGTAAGGAAAAGCTCAACATTATCTTTTAAGAAAGAAGGATTCTCCTTTAAGACATCCGCAAACTCCTGATTAAAATCAATATCATCAGTATTTCGAGAAGTGCTTAGATAATCCTGGATAAAGCTTACAAGCCCATCAGCAAGAGGGAACCCCGCAGCTTTAGAAAAACCTGCTCCTAAAAGAAAAACTCTGTTAGACATTGTTATGCGCCTTCATTTTTCCCCTCTACAATCGCAATCTCCTGCTCTCTGTTCCCCGGATACAGCGGCCGTTCTTTTTTGATTTTGTTTCCACTCAAAAAAATGACTCTTCAACCCATTTCTTAATATCATGAATCAGCTTAAAAAGTTCAGGGAATATCAAAAGGGAGGCATGAACTGTATCTTGCGCAATCGCCTCGACACTAGAAGGATGTCCCGCATCATTTCGTGCAGTGCGAATTTGATGGACAAATGCAGGCCAATAAGCAAAAAATGTCTCACTTAGTGGATTGGGCATACTTTCTTTTCTTTTTTCAATTTCTTTATAAATAGAATTCATTACTTTTTTGATTCTCCAGTCTGATAAACTTGCAGAAGGTAAATCCCCTTTATCTTTAATTCGATCAACAAGGGCGTCCCTCAATTCCAGCGCTAAGCTTTCAGACGCAGCGCCCACCATAACGGCAGTTGCTTTAAAACAATTTGAACTATAAGTTCTCAATGCCTCTTCTATATATGAACGTGCCACCGTATTCAAGTTGCCAAGGTTACTTAAATATGCCCAATATCCATCGGGATTTGAAGGGTCTCGACTATAATTTTCCAATGTTTTACGCCCAATGTCGGTAAGATGACAAAATGGTGGATTGGGATTGCTTAAATTATAACCCCAAGCTATTTGTCCAGCTCTAAACAAATCGTGGAAAAAAGTCATAATCGCCTGCTCTACTAAAATGTTATTACGAACATTTAATCTTCTGGCGGTCTCATCCAAAATACTTCCCGACTGCAAAGAGTTATCTCTGAGAGAATACTCTTTAATTACCTCAAGCATGACCTTTCGTATATCATTGTCTTGTATATTCATGAATTATCTACTTTTATTTCAGCGAACCAAACAAGTTATTTCCCCCAATCCATCTTCCACTTGAATCGCTTCTTCAGATCATTGCAATGGCTGTGAGGAAGCAAACCGTCATGTTGAAGCCTTCCCACAACAATACCAGGGGAGATGCCGATTTCAACCGCAAATTCTTGTATGGCAGCCTTGTTGCATCGTCCAGCCTGTATGAACTGGTTATATAGTTTAGGAGGGATCAGCATATCGGAGGCAAATCTGTCAGCCTCGCCTTCTTTTGAATCTTTGCTATCACCCTCAATAAAAATCTCTTTTTTCCCGTGCAGGAGAATATGTCCCGCCTCGTGGAAAAAGCTGAACCACAACTGATCATCAGACTTGTACCGGAGGCTCAGTTGAATAATAGCTTTGTTAGGATTTAGCCACCATGTCGCGCCAGACGCCCTTATTTTGGGGAGTTCCGGCACAAAAGCAACTGCTATGCCGCATTCTGCACAAAGGCGAATAATTTCGGACTGAAAAACCTCTGGGGGGCGATTTGTCAGTTTCCGGATTTCGTAAAGTGCATTTTTGAACTTGGTCATATCAAAGGGTTTGCACTCGATCTTCTGAGCAATAAGTTCACCCGCTCTCAGCCATGAGGCAATCGCGTATGGGTCGCTCTTAAACACTGTAGACTTGCGGTATGAAACCTGTCCTCCCTGCCATCTTATTTCCCACTGTTCGGGAGATGCAACGCCAAAGAAATTCAGGATTTCCTGAAGCTGTTGAATTTTGTCTTTATGCCCTTTAATCCAGCCGCTCTTGATAAGTAAGGCAATAGGAAGTTTCTCAAGCCAATTAATATGCTTTTTCAACCTTTTTTGCTCATTAATCCGTGCCAGAGCTTCCTGGTAATTGCGCTCCAGATTGTTCCAAAAGCCGGCAGGTATGCCCAGTACACGTTCAAGCTGCAATGCAGTTTCAGAGGTAATCGAAGCCTTTCCGTTGATAATTTCATTTATCGTCTTCCTGGGTCTGCCGGTGCGTTCGGCAAGCTCCGCTTGAGACATGCCTTTTGCTTCTATCGTCTCAAGGAGAGTCTCCCCCGGCGGTACTGCATAATCCGGCAAAAACTGATTTTTTGTCTCTTCACTCATGTGTGTCCTCCACGCCAATAATTCTTATTTCTGTAACTTTAGGCCAATCAAGTCCGCCATCAGCCTTTTTGGGCAAGGGATTATTTGCCGCTTCAAGAATCAAACGATAAGGGTGGTCCAAATCAACAGACAAGTAACCTTTGAGATTGCCTTTTAATTCATGACATCTGGCCTGCGGGAGATTGCGCAAGTCTTCAAGTACGTTAGCGGCAGCAAGTTCAGCTAATCGCCGCTTTAAAAGCTTCGATCTTTTAGCGCCAAATCTTTTTACCATAAGACTCTCATTATTGCACTCTTTTTCGAGCTTGGCATTCTTAAATAAGATAACCATATTTTAGACATCCTGTCAAGTAAATTATTAACCCTTTGGGTTAATCATATTCTTAATAGCGAGTGATGTTTGCTAAGTTTATTCCCCACACAATCGCAATCTCCTCCGGCCTGAAATTGTATAGGGCATAGACCAGTTGGTCTATCATGGCAACTCTCGGCTATTTTATCACAATAAGTTGACCAAGTTGCAGTAATCAACTTTTGATAGGGAACATGATCTATCTCATATACAAAGATAATGCCGTCTGATAAAATTAAAGCATGAAAGAGACATGCCCAGGAAGCAGAGAGATAAGAAATCCGTATCCTGAAGAACTGATATGCGCTTTTTGCACTCAGAAAAACGAGATATGGACCGACGAGCCGGACACAATTTGCAAGATGTGCGGTAAGACTATCACGAGGGACATGATACCGTCCTGCATACAATGGTGTCCTGCTGCCAGGGAATGTGTCGGGGCAGAGAAGTACGAAAGACTGATGAAAAAGCTTAAAGAACAGAATTCATAACCATCCTGAGACACCTTTTTTCAATTTTCCAGAGCACATTTAAAATGTCAATATTACCTTTAATTTTCAGATAGTTGAAAGCACGCTGTTTTTGACAATCTTCCCCTTCCGGAGTTATAATAAAGTATACAGAGATAGAAACAATTCCCTTGGAATTCTCTGCGGCACCTTGGGTCAGGAGTGGTTTAAGGGAACAACGAAGGCAAGGGAGTCAGAGCGTAAATGTGGTGATGCATGCCCCGTAAAAGGGAAGCCTAAGCATTTACAGAGACACCCACTTGAAAAAGAGCCTTTAAGCTTCGGCCCAAGATGTTGCGGGGATTTTTTATGCCTTCTTTTCAACATATTGCAAACGCCTTGAATTCGCTGTTATTTTTCCTGTATCCTTAATCTTGTGATTGGCATTATCCTTCTGAATTTAGGCGGACCGGATTCCCTTGAGGCCATAAGGCCGTTTTTATACAACCTGTTTTCCGACAGGGACATAATCAGGCTTGGGCCTTCATTTCTTCAAAAACCCCTCGCGTCGCTTATTTCAAAGACAAGGTCAAAAAAGACAATGGCTATGTATTCGCTGATAGGCGGCAAGTCCCCTATCCTTGAAATCACAACAGCCCAGGCTGCTTCTCTTGAAAGCATTTTAAACTCATCAATTGTAGCTCCTGGCCCGTCACCCTCTTTTAAGGTCCATATCGGCATGAGGTACTGGCACCCGTTTATCGAGGACACTTTGGATAAGATGCAAAGGGACGGAGTAAAACGCATACTGGCGCTGGGCCTTTATCCCCATTATTCCATCGCTACCACAGGCTCATCCGAAAGGATATTTAAAAAGGCCGCTGAAAAACGCCACATGGAATATTTCTGTGCGCCTTCATGGTTCAATCACCCGATATACATTGACGCCCTCGCTGAAAAGATACAGGAAAAAATGAAGGATTTTGACAATAAACCTGTTGTGCTTTTCAGCGCCCACAGCCTGCCGCAGAAATTCATTGATGAAGGTGACCCCTATGCCAAAGAGATAAGAGGCACGATAGAGGCTGTCACAAAAAAGTTGGATATTCAGTGGCACCTCTCATACCAGAGCAAGAGCGGCCCTGTGAAATGGCTTGAGCCTTCGACAGAACATATGCTTGAGGAACTTGCGGGAAAAGGAGTTAAAGATTTACTGGTGGTCCCAGTCAGTTTTGTATCAGACCATATCGAGACCCTCTATGAAATAGACATCCTCTATAAAAACATGGCTCAAAAACTCGGCATAAACCTGAAACGGGCTGAGTCCCTCAACACCTCGCCCCAATTCATAGAGGCGTTAAAGGACATTGTTATGCAGAATCTGGAAAAAACAGGATGGGATCTTAAGTAAATTTCGAATGTCTATTGGAAAGGCTGGTGTGCTGAAAAGTCTTTAAAATGCGGTTCCTTTTTACTCTCCGGACCACCTTATAAAAGATATTTACAAGCCACCTTCGCATTTATGAGCAGGCGATGACAGGTAATAGTCAATATCGCATTTTTAAAGGCTTTTCAGCATACCTGCCTTTCCTGAACCACCCCGCACGGGGGTTAACACGCCCTTCAAAGGCTGCTTGCAACTATCCTTTTTGTATCTTCAGCGGCAAGATGGCAATTGATCCGGATGGAACGGTCCTTGAGATGGCCTTCCATCTGCTTCTTTGCAGCGTGACAGACCTTTCTGAGGACATCGAAACGCTTGGCGTAATAGAGCCAGGGGAACAGGTCGTTTGTGTCAGCAGCCTTAAAAGGCTGGAGTTCCTGGGGGCCGACTCCTGAATTTTTAAGCAGTGTAAAGGCATCACCTGCAGCAGGCTTGACCGCCTTCCATAAAGAGACCTTTAACAGGTTCTCCCAGACCAAAACCAGCTGGATCTTTGAGGGACAGCCTGATAGCGCTTCGTTGCATGAACTGACGATACCTGTAATGGCCTCAAATACTTCGGTTGTCCCGTCCGCGGTCAAATATGCATCATCGCTGAAACGGAACAATTCACTGTGCGCCTGTTTTGAAGATTCACAGTCACAGATCACCAGTTCATGGCTGCCGAGTTTCTCTATGGGGCACAAGAGAGACATAGGCTTAATTTTAGCATAATGCAGTGGATTTATTGGAAGGTAAAAGATGGTGGGCAGTGAGAGAATCGAACTCCCGACACGGGGCTTTTCAGGCCCCTGCTCTACCGACTGAGCTAACTGCCCAACTAAAAACAATAAAATTTAAAGCTGCTAAAAGTCAAGATTTTCGTAAGAAAAGAAAATAGTCTTTTGCACTTCAGACAAGGAAAAGCCGCGGAAACATTTCATCTGATGAAGATGCCGGCCGGTAAAATCCGGGAATGCCCCACGGCTTTGCCAAACGGATGATGTTCTTACTTTTTCTTTGCCGGCGCTTTTTTGGCGGTTGCTTTTGAGGCCGCCTTCTTTGTTGTCCCACAACCTTTTTTACCGCAAGCCATAAACACCTCCATAATTTTAATGTACTTTAAAACTATCATTAAACCCTTCAAAAATCAATACCAGACCAGCGCAAGCGGCATGGTGTGATTATCTTTCAGTAAGATTGAAGGGGCTGCCGGGGCGGGTAACGTCCCGCCCCCCTCGTTTGAATTTGGATAAACCTAAAAAACGGCAGTTTAACCACAGAGAACACAGAGGGTATAGATACAACAAGAGTTTCACAGAGTTTTTCTATTCACCTTTCGGGTGATTCCTCTGTGCTTTGTATTTTATTGAAAAGCAAAGCCTTATCTCTGTGATCTCTGTGGTTAATGCTTTTTTAGGATAAAGCCTGCATGTTGGCGCAAGGGACATTCAAGCTTGCTGAAAGATGGCCGCGCCGTGCTGCAAACTCACCTTCGCATACATGAACATGGATATTTTACTTTGTTTGACTATTGGCCCTGTCTGCCCTGATAATAGAACATCATGATGGCTTTTTCACTTCAATCAGGCAGCAGCGGGAACTGTATCTATGTCGAGACAGGCGGTTTGAAGCTCCTCTTTGATGCCGGAATAAACGGTATCCAGGCGGAAAAAAAGCTTGCGGCAATGGGACGCAATATCCGGGACGTCAATGCAGTGATAATTTCTCATGACCATGGAGACCATGTCCGATATGCAGGCATTTACCAGAGGAAGTACGGACTCCCTTTGTATATTACAAAAAAAACCTTTGAGACAGCGGTCACACGTCATGCACTCGGCAAGTTTAAGGACGTGCGGCATTTCGAGTCTGATGGCAGGATAATCTTTGAAAAAATATCTGTACAGGCAATCCCCACTCCACACGACAGCGCGGATGGAGCGATATTTGTCATCACCTCCGGGAACAAACGACTCGGCATAATGACCGATCTCGGGCATGTCTTTGATGGGCTG
>Ga0209211_10013047_pt1 | contig 10358 bp, 11 predicted proteins | sample RifGroA2_FD_183992 | JGI IMG/M metagenome (GOLD analysis project Ga0209211, IMG submission 183992) | Groundwater microbial communities from Rifle, Colorado, USA - Groundwater A2 (SPAdes) (version 2) | ecosystem: Environmental > Aquatic > Deep subsurface > Groundwater | place: Rifle, Colorado...
AACAGCCGATTCGCGCTGCGTTGATTGTTCAAAAAACGGGGGCTCTCTGGACTGTCACCACTGATCAGCCTCTGGAACTGAATATTTCTGATTTTAATTTTGGTCAGCGTGTCTACGATCTGATGAAGGCCTGCAATCACAAAGCGATGGGAAACACGGTCAAGATCAAAACGCAGCTTTATTTGAAATAAGCGGTTAGGGGATTTTAACCGCAGCGGGTTTTCCCAGCAGAAACCCTTGACCGTAGGTGATGCCCAAATCCATCAGAATCTGCAGGTCTTCTTCGGTTTCAATTCCTTCAGCTACCGCTTGCGCCTCGCAGCTTTGAATCACCTTCAAAAACCGTTTAAGCTGAGCCACCTTTTCTTTTTGTTTGGAAATGCCAAGGATGCAGCTTTTGTCGATTTTGACAATGTCCGGCTCCAGAATCACAAGGCTTTCCAAGGAGGTGTGCCCGAATCCCAAATCGTCAATGGCGATTAAAATGCCGGCTTTTTTTAACTCTTGAATCGATGAGGTCAAATAAGCCGGATCCCCGACAATCTGCTGCTCGCTGAGTTCGAGACAGAGTTTGCGTTTGGAACGCAGGAATTTACAGTCCTTGGCGATTTCAACCGCGGTGTATTCCATCAGTGTGGAGGGGTAGAGATTGACATGAATCTGGCAGTGGCCTGGCAAATTCGTGGCGGCGAGGAGACAGGCTCTCAGGCAGATGCGGTCAACGAGTGTTAACACATTTTGACTGCGTGCGAATTGCAAAAATTCTCCCGGCAGTTTGAAATGGTCGTAAGCCAGCCGGCTGAGCATTTCGTAGCCGGCAATGCTTTTGTCCTGAAGAGCCACAAGCGGCTGAGCCACGGCCTGGAAATATTTCTGCTGGGTCAGCACATCGCGCAGGCGGGATAACTCGTCCTGATCGGCAGCCGGAGCGCCCGAATCTTTCTTTTCAAACGTGACGCGGTTTTTGCCCTCCAGTTTGCTGGTCCGCAGGCAGGAGTGCAGCCCTTGCAGCAGGGCATCGATCGACAGGGTGTCCACCTGGAGGGGAGCCATGCCGATGCTGACCGTCAGCGAGATTCGATTGCCCGATTCAACCACAATATTTTCTTTGGCCACCGCGAGCCTGATTTTTTCGGCGACGACCACGGCTTCGGCTTCGCGCGTTTCGGATAAAAGCACGATAAATTCATCGCCGCCGATGCGGGCCACCGGGTCTGTCTCGCGGACGGTTTTTTTAATGGTTTTGGCTACGGTGGTCAGCGCGATGTCCCCGATGCCGTGGCCGAACTGATCATTGACGGATTTAAAGTCGTCAAAATCCAGCAAGAGGACATGGGAATGAATTCCAAGCCGTTTTTTTTCCGCGACGGCGGCCGCCAGAACCTCCCGGAAGCCGCGCCGGTTCAGAAGGCCGGTCAGAGGGTCTTTGCCGACCATGTCCTTGAGTGCGGCGTTGGCATGATCGAGTTCAATGCGGATGCGGTTACGTTCGAGAGCATAACGAATGGAACGCCGCAGGATTTCTCCGTTATACTGCCCTTTAATGAGATAGTCCTGGACACCGGCCCGAATGGCGGCGGCGGCGAGTTCATCGTTGTTTTGGCCGGTCAGAATGATCAGGGAAAGATCCGATTCCCAGGATTGAACCCGCTCAATCGCGGTGATTCCGGAACCGTCCGGCAGCGTCAGATCGAGTAAAATGGCATCCGGCTTAAACTTCCCGAGAATTTGCTCGGCCTGCTCGAGATGGGAAGCCCATTCAATTTCATAATCCAGCTTGCCCGTATCTGTGAGGAATTTTTTTAAAATGCCGGCATCGATCTCGTCGTCTTCAATAAGCAGTATTTTTATGGTCTTCGCCCGTCTGGGAGTATGCATGGGAGTCCTATTGGTAAAGTATTGTATCATCGGCAGATAGAGCAGGTTTCTGAACAGTGCTTTTGCGTGTGATGCGGGTCACTGCTTTTGTTTTGTCCTATCGGTATCATCAGCCAGCTGAAGGGCGGCTTGAAAATAAATAAGAAAGGGTGTGGGGGATATGAACGCTGAAATGAAAGAAATCAGTGCGCGGGAGTTTAAGGCGATTCTTAACGAAGGGGATCCGGTGCAGGTCGTGGATGTGCGTGAGCATGTCGAATTCGGCGCTGAAAAAGTGGAGGGGGCTGTTTGTATGCCCTTATCGGCTTTTGAGGAGCACGCGGTGCATCTTGAAAAGGACAGGCCGGTGTACCTCATTTGCCGCACGGGTGGACGGGCCCGGCAGGCCGCTGAGAAGCTGGCTAAAGCGGGTGTGCGCGATTTTTATGTGGTGAAGGGCGGTTTGGAGGCTTGGAAAGCCGCTGGATTTGAAACGCACAAGGAGGCGGGTGCCGTGTGGGGGTTGGAGAGGCAGGTTCGGTTTGCCGCGGGGGCTTTGGTGGTGAGCGGCGTGGCGTTCAGCTGGTGGGTTCATTCCGCCTGTGCGGTGGTGGCGGCGCTGGTGGGCGCGGGGCTGATGTTCTCAGCCGTGACGGATACGTGCGGGCTTGCCATGTTGTTGGCTAAGATGCCGTGGAATCGGGGGACACAGGAGAATTCTTGCCGGAAATAAAACTTTACTCCCTGAAAAAGATGCCGAATTAAAAAGTGTAGGTTCTTGGCTCTTTGGTTTCCGGAACTCGCACAATTCAGGGGAGGTACTGATGTATACCTGCAACGGTTGCGGAGGTGATTTTCCGTACCTGATTTTCGAGTACAACAGCCTTGTTTGCGAGAAGTGTTCCATCCGTAAAAACATCCGTAATGCCGCAGAATTTGATACCGTGGCCGTCGAGTTGGCGGGGGATGCGGCTCAGACGGAGGCGGAGGGATGCGAAGAGGTTATCGTGAAGGGTGAAGACGTAAAAGAAATCTTCACCATGATCGAGAGGATCTCGCACCCGCAGATCCGCGCAGACTTTATGGAGATGGCGGAACAGTATTTTGAGGGTGAATTCGAAGAGGAGTGAAGCGTTGTCCCGGCCAATCCGGACATTCCTTTGAAGTTCGATCGGCTTGTACCCGCGTAACAAACGCAGGTGCTAGAACATTTCCATCTGCGGCCGCGAATAAGCGAGGCGTCTTTCCTGTGAAATAATGCAGGGTTTTCCCCAAACCCCGTCAAAACCGGGCTGCACCGTGTAATTTCCTTCCCGCACTGCCAGAATCGCTTCAGCGACCAGCGGGTGAGCCGCCAGTTTAAGCGTTTCCTCCGATACTGCCAGCAGGATATCCAGTTCCGATCCTAAAAGGGTCGTCAGGCGTTCGTATTCGTTCTCAACCGTTTTAGACCCCGCTTCTTTTCCCAGAGAATCCGCGAGAATCACTTCCAGGGGCAGAGTGATTTTATACGGAATGGACGCCGGGGCGATAAAATTTTCGGGGCGCTGCGCGAGCGTTTCGACGCGGTGCTTGACGCCGAGAGTTGTTTTTTGTTTGCAGACCGGGCAGAGGTATTTGTGCCGCCGCGTTTCAGCGGGTTCCAGCCTGTTTTCACAGCGGCGGTGGCCGTCCCAATAATATTTTCCGTAACGGGAATCGACTTCAAGGGTGTAGAGCAGTTTTTGCGGGTCACGCGCATGAACAGCGTTGACCATTTCGTGATAATTTAAAGCCGTTCCGAAAACGGTCGCTTCGCGGCCGATTTTTTCCGGGGAGTGCGCATCCGAAAAAGAAACGCAGGTGACGCCGTCGAGCTGCGGGACTCGTCGGTTCATGGATGGGTCAGAGTCCAGGCCCGTTTCAATCGCATGAATGGCGGGCGTTTCTTCCTCAAAGCATTCCTCCAAAGAATTAAACCCGAAGTGAGATCCCAGCAGCGAGTACCAGGGTGTCCAAAGATGGGCCGGGATTAAAAAAATTTCCGGATGCACGGAGCGCGTCAGTTTGACCAGGTCTTTCGCTTGCCGGCGAAAGACAGGACGTCCGTCTTCTTCCAGATGTCCCCAGGAGGCCAGTTGCGCGTTGAGCGCCGCCACCGCTTCCAGCGACGGCGCGAGCAAAAGCGTATGGATGCGTTTTTCCTGTTTTGTGCGGTTATAAAAAATATTACAGACCTCGGCGGTGAGTAAAAAACGGACCGGACTTTTTGAGCTGCGATACCGGAACAGCCCCGGCTCGGCGGGCTCCAGCTCATTTTGAATCGCCTTGAAATGCAGGGGATGCGTAAAATCGCCGGTGCCGATGACATCAATGCCTTTGATTTCAGCCCGGCGCAGAAGCTCGGCCAGTGTCATGCGCGGGGAAACCGCCTGGCTGTATTGGGAGTGGATGTGAAGATCTGCGACGATGGGCATGCCTGCATTCTAACCGGAATTCGCCTGATTTCAACCTTCGGGCCGAACGGGGCTGCGGGAGGCGTAAGGGGGTTTACGCGGGGCCGGGGTCGAGGCTATACTAACCGCCGTTTTAAGAGCCTATCCGGATAGGCTCTAAGGGGTGTCCCGGCGATTTTAAAATATTGCGGAATCCTTCCGGATTCCGCAGAAACCCGAGCGAGCTAAAAGGAGTTTTCATGTCACAGCGGGTCTTGTCTTTCCATTACGTTCTTACCAATAAAAACGGCGAGCTGCTGGATTCTTCCCGGGAAGGTGAACCCTTTCCGGTGATGGAAGGCCGCAAACAGATTCTGGCCGATCTTGAAACCGAGTTATTCAAAATGGACATTGGCGTTAAAAAGACCGTACATCTTACGGCCGACAGGGCGTACGGCGTCATCAACGACAAGCTCAAGGTCAAGGTTAACCGCAGTAAACTTCCGCAGGGAAACATTCAAGTGGGAACGCAGTTTCAGGGCGGCAACGGTCCGGCGCAAATGCTTTTTACCGTGACGCACATTGAAGGCGATGAAATTTCTCTGGACGGCAACCATCCGCTGGCTGGGCAGGACCTGACGTTTGAAGTGGAAGTGCTGGAAATCCGCGAAGCCACTGCCGAAGAAATGGAACACGGCCATGCGCACGGCGGGGATGGGCATTCGCATGGCTGAAAAAGCTATTTTTGCCGGCGGGTGTTTCTGGTGCACCGAAGCAACACTCCGCAAGGTGCCCGGGGTCTTGAATGTAATCTCCGGCTACACGGGCGGGCCGCCGGCCACTGCGAATTACGAGGATGTCTGCGAGGGGGAGAGCGGACACGTGGAAGCAATTGAAATCACGTTTGATCCGGCGCAAATTTCCTACGAGATACTCTTGGAGTCGTTTTGGCGCGAGATTGATCCGACGGATACCGGCGGGCAGTTTGCAGACCGCGGTTCGCAGTACGAGACCGCCATTTTTTATTTGAACGAAGCGCAGAAGGCCGCTGCGGAAGCATCGCGTGAGCGCTTACAAAAATCCGGTGTTTTTAACCAGCCGATTCGCACAAAAATTCTGCCCGCGCAGCCATTTTACCCTGCCGAAGACTACCATCAGAACTATGCTCAGAAAAATCCGCTGCATTATAAACAGTACCGCACGGGATCGGGCCGCGAACTTTTTCTTAAAAAAATGTGGTGTGAGAGAAAGTAGGCGGGGACTTATTTTCGAACCCACTCCCCGCTGGGGAGCTGAACCATTTCACCGGGAGAAGCCTTTTCCAGCTGAACCGCGCCGAATGACTTTTCAACCGCCGCAAGTCCTTCGGAGCCTAAGGCATGCTGGAGGATAATCGCGCGGTAGATGATGCCGCGGTCGCGGTTTTCTTCCTCCGCCAAGGCACTGGCTTCCGGGGAAGGCTGAAGAACTTTGATATAACCATGATGGGTTTCGCCGATGATGCCTTGCGGTTTTAAAGCCTTCAGCTGGGCATAACGATTCTGCCGGGCAGACAGCGCGGCCTGAACCTCAGGAGTCATTTCCTTAAGGTCGTATTGCCCGGCATGCAAAGCCACCGGACAGATAAACAGAGCGATAAGTGCGGCGGCAATCAAGTTTCTGGCTTTCATGTGCCCGGTCCTCCCTTGGCAACCATGTCTTCGATATTACTGGCCGTTTGCTTCAAACCGCGAATATCAATCACCACATTGGCATTAATCGTAATCGGCCGGTTCGGATCGCCTACGGCTTTGATCGTACAGCCCGCCAGGACGCAGGCCGCGGCTAACCCATAAATCCAGCGGTTTATTTTTTTCATGAGGCCTTTGCCTGCAGAAGTCCGAGCAGTTGAAAGAGTTTCATAAAAGCATTTTTCTCATCGACCTTGACGGTCATCTTTAAGTTGAGGTTGAGATTATACTCCGGAACCATGATCCGGAATACTGCTTTCACAGTATCGGCGTTTTTCAGGGTCGCCTCAAGCGAAGCCTGACTGTATCCCACTAAATCATGAGTGCTGGCAAGCTTTTCAAGGGCCGTCTTTTTCTTCTTTTTGGGCAAGTAGGGAGTCACGCTGTCAAAAAAACGAGCCTGTAATTTCCCGCCGGGTTCGGCGATGTGCAGAGCGGTCGAAAAATCCGATTCGCCCGCGGCGTTTTGGCTTAGACGAATTTCACCCGCCATCTGGCCGCTGGATCCGGCCAGATTATCCGGGTTTACCCAAGCGATTTCAGCCAGGTTCAAGTTGTGGACGGCGACCTGGGCTTCGAGTGCCCAGTGCCATCCCGGCGTATAAATCAGCGTACCTGACAGCCCGTCGCTGGATGAACCCGAGGGTTTAAGGCCGCTGAATTCAAAGGTGACGGGTTTCAGGAGCAGCAGCCGCCAGAGCGGTTCACGTGTGGCCAGAGTTCCGAGTGCAAGCATGACCGGTTTTTCCGGAGTGGCAATTTCGCCGCGAATTCCATCGATCTTGAGCCGCAGGGTTTGATCCAGCTGTGCCTTTTCAACCCGCAGAGTTCCGGCAAAGAAGTCGCGAGCGCCTGCGTTCAGCAAATTTTCTGCCGTTCGGCGGGTCATTTCGCTCCAGTTTGGCGCTGTGAATGCACAGGTGAAACTTGCGGCGGCCATGAGAATGAGCCAGGGCCGGAAGACCGTCCGCAGGGGATGAGTTATTTTCATGAAAGCATTATGCTCTGAAAAAGAAGGGACGCAAATAAAAAACCGCGGAACGGCTCGAAACCGCTCCGCGGCGTGACTGCGGGGATGGAAACTTTGAACTCTGAGAGACTAGGGCTTGGCAGTTTGCGCCGTGCGGGCTTTATCCGCCGCCTGACGGATGCGCGCCAAAATAGCCAATGTGGGTTGATGCTCTTTATCGACGGCCAGCGCCTTTTGATAAAAACCCATCGCGACACTGAGCTGATTGCTTCCGAGAGCCATGTTGCCCATTTGAAAATACGGATCAGGATTGCGCGGCTCCGCTTTCATCGCGGCGGTAAAGTTTTGAATGGCGCCTGCCACATTGCTTTGCTTGAGCGCAAGCATTCCCAACCCGAGATAAGCCCGGCTGCTTGAGGGATTGGCCGCCAAGGCTTCCTTATAGGTCTGTTCCGCTTTCGCAAAGTTCTTGCTGTTCGCGTAGACAGAAGCCAGCATGATCGCGAGATTCTCATCGCCCTTTTGCTTTTGGAACGCATCCTCGAGGAGCGCCGCCGCCTCCGCGCTTTTGCCCGCTTTGATCAGAGCGGCTGCCTGAGTTGTGACGTCACCGCCACCTGCCGGAGCGCCGTTCATCCAACTGGCCGCATAGGCAATACAGGCGACAACCGCGACGAAAACAAGCGTAATAATACTTTTCTTAATAATGGAAGCCATGGGATCCTCCGGTTTTCTAGGGCAGCTTACACTGTGCCACATCTTGTGAATGTAAGATAAAGCTACCACATTAACGGCATAAATTGCAAATAAATGATCAGGAAAATTATATATTACTACCCCCTAAAAAGGGCTTGGAAACAATCGGCTGCCGTGCCGGAGGGTGCATTGCGTAAGCGTTGAGCTTTTTCTATAATGCCAAAAACAGGTGCTTTGATAACTTCCGGCCACCCCCTTATGAAACGTCTATTCGGGTTTCTTTTTTTTAGCGTCTTTTGCTTTCAAGCCGCGGCTTTTGCGCTTGACGGGGCGGTAAAATTTTTTTGGGAATATGCGGCTCGTGAAGCGGCAGGCCATGGCGTTCTTTTGCGCCGGCTGCAAATCAGTCACACCGGGTTTTCTCCGGCCGGCATCGGCTGGCGTGACATCGGGTTTGATGTGGATATCCGTAACCGCGGCGGATTTTCCGGAAGGCGAACTGTTTCCGTAAAGCTGCGGCGGCTGACTCTTGCGCCCGCCGGGATCTTTCCTGCAGCGGTGGTATTGCGAGGCCATGGTCTGCAGATGGCTTCACATGTGCTCGCCGATGTCCTTGGCGAGCCAAAGCAGCGGGACGAGTTTATCCAACACGGAATCTTTAGACTCCGCTTTGAGCCGGGACTTGAAAATTCAAAACGGCTGCGGCGCCGGCTGGGAGGCTTGTTTCAAGAGACGTTGAAGCTGGTTTACCTGGGGGAAGCCCGCCTTGACCTCACTTTGTCTGCCCTGGCGTTGTTTAAAGTGCACGGTGAAACGTTCAAGATTCCGCTGCAATCCGAAAAACGTAACGGCCGTGTTTTCGTGACTGTGCCTGCCCGGGATCTGAACCGGTTATCGCAGAGCCTGGATGAACGCTTAACGCCGCAGGAGTTAAGCGTGCTTTCCGAACGCCCGTTTCTTGCACCGCAGCTGCTGAAAATCCGCAACACGGCCCGCCATGAGGCCTATCAGGCAAAAAAGAAAAACCCCGCGATTCCCAAGGATGCCTACCGGCATATTCTTTGGAGTTATTTATTGACGCGCGAATTCGGCGAGCGCATCGCGCAGGAAGTGACGGATGCCCATGAGAAGGAGCAGGTCGTCGCCAGCACCCAGGCGCAGCACGAGATGGACTATCATAACAACCGCATTGGGCGGCGCTACGCGAAAGAGAATGTGCCGCAGGAAGCGCTGCTGGACCGGGTTCTGAAGGACACTGCGGTGATTCGCTCTACGCGGTAAAACTACCGGGGCATAAGTCTTTGTGCCTGATTACGCAGGCTCGAAAAACAGGGGACAGGTTGTATACAACCTGTCCCCTGTTTTTAACTGTGATTGGCGGTGCCGGCCGAAGGTTCTGCGGATCCCTGGATCGCAGGGGGTTTAGGGGCGGCCGGCGGCGTTGTGGCCGCGTCCGGAACCTTGAAGCAGTAGTGCTTCCAGATCGATACTTTCTCCGCCTTGGCGGTCTGATTGGGCCGCGTCATTTCGCGCACGAAAAATATTTCAAACTCATCCAGCAGTTCATTGACCTGATGATGCGCATTCCAGTCGCGGCAGAGATACTGGCCGTAGTACAGGCGGTAATTCGCATTGCCGGCCGACCAAAGATTCATGAGGTATTTGCGCCAGCGCGTATTTTTGTAAAACTGATACACGGTTTCGGGTTTGTTCCAATCCACAGGCGACGAGCCGCCGCGATAAACGTCCACTTCCTTGCCGCTGCGTAATTTTCCGGGGATGACGTACCAGCCGTCATCCGTCAAGGGCGGCGAGAACATATTCCAATATTGATCCAGCCCCAGCATGATGCCATAGCCCTGATATTTGTAGGGAACTGCGTAGCGGTGGTTGACGGTGCCCAGGTTCCAGAAAAAGACAAAAACAAAAAAGATCAGAGCCAGAAGGTTTCCGGGAAGCGAGAGTTCCGGGTGCACGCTGCCTGGGATCAGCCAGCGCGTGGCCTCGGAGGCTTGCGGGCGATGGCGGCTGACGATTTCGTAAAGGAAAGTTCCAACGGCGCGGAACGGCCAAAGCCCAAGCGCCCATGCGACGGGGCGGAAGAGTGGGAAATGCGCCAGCACTTTTAAAACGCCGTCGAACTTGGTGTGCGGCGTACCCTGAGCATCGAAAACGACCCAGGTATTTTCCCGCTGCATGATCAGCAAGGCCGGGGGATGATCCTGGGCTTTGTGAATAACGTGGTCCGGCAGAAAGCAGAAAGCTTTGAGCAGCAGAACCGTGCGTTTGCAGAAACCGCAGTCCCCATCGTAATAGACATTGAGGTGCCCGCGGCCCTGCGGCCAAAACCATTTTTCAAGCTGATCCCAGAAAGCCCCCGGCAGCAGAGCAATCACGGACATGCTTCCGATGTAGGTGAATGGCCCGATCACCATGCATGAAAAAAAACAAAGATGAAGCGCGATGACGGCCAGGCAGCCGGCTGTCCGGAAAAAAGCAGTTTTGACAGGAATAAAAAAAAGAAATGGGCCGCCTATTTCGAAAAGAATGACAAGACGGTTCAAAAATTTGAGCACCGGCAGCGGAGCCAGGGCAAGCGCCTGGCCGAGGGGCCGCACAAATTGCTCGAGATTCAGCACGTTGTAAACCGCCATGCTTTGATCCCACCAAACGCTTTTAGACGCCCCCTGC
>Ga0209211_10013048_pt1 | contig 10357 bp, 7 predicted proteins | sample RifGroA2_FD_183992 | JGI IMG/M metagenome (GOLD analysis project Ga0209211, IMG submission 183992) | Groundwater microbial communities from Rifle, Colorado, USA - Groundwater A2 (SPAdes) (version 2) | ecosystem: Environmental > Aquatic > Deep subsurface > Groundwater | place: Rifle, Colorado...
CCTGTGGATCGCGCCGCCGACCAAGATGGACGCCATGATCCTCAACGAAGAAGGCTACTACGCCATCCTCGGCAAGTCCGGCGCACGCATGGAAATGCCCGGCTGCAGCCTGTGCATGGGCAATCAGGCGCAGATCAGGAAAGGCAGCACGGCGGTGTCGACCTCGACGCGCAACTTCCCCAATCGGCTCGGTATCGACACCCGCGTCTTTCTGAGTTCGGCGGAACTGGCGGCGGTGACGGCCTTGCTGGGCAGGATTCCGACCGTGGCCGAGTACATGGAGCAGGTCAAGTCGCTGGAAGCCAAGTCGGCCGACGTGTATCGCTACATGAACTTCGACCAGATCGCCGAGTTCAAGGAACTGGCGGATACGGTGACGGTGTAAACGTCATTGCGGCGCCGTAGTACCAGCGCCGACTCTTGAGTATCGTTACAGAAACGCCCTCGACGGGAAATCGTCGGGGGCGTTTTTCATTGCGGAGCGAAGGCCAGTAGGCGCTACGCTGAAGAGGCTTCCTTCCACGCTAGCGCCAACCGCTCACGACTCACTGCACGCAATCTCTGGAGGCCCATTTCGTGAGCCATTACGGCGATTACATCCTCTCCGTCCAAACCGCGCAAGCGAAGTTCTCGTGCAAGCGCGACCAATTCCGGCATCGCAATCTCGTCCACCGAACGGGCCTCGTTTCCTGATGGTCTGCGAAAAGTCGCCCATACATGAACGTCACTTTCACAAGGCCAGAAAAACAAACCCACGTCCTCGGTGGTCATCGGAAAACGCGGCTTTGCGAGCTTGACGACTCGCTCGCAGATTCGAGTACCGGTTCGCGCCCAGCCATGCGCACGGGCAATTCGTCTAGCAAGAACATCTTCGCGCACAGGTCCTTCCATCTCGACGACATGCGCAACCAAACGGTGCAGTGTACCGTCATAGGCTCTGTCGAAAAATGCGTCCGGTTCCAAAGCATCGACTACCGATGCTGGATCAGCTTCGCGGAACAGCGCCACACCGTTTTTCGCTTCCGGCATGAGTCCCTCATTACGGGCATACGCGGGTTGCCGCACCGATACATTGTGATGCCGGGCCGATAGTTGCGAAGACAGCCTTGTATCGGCCTCATTCCCAATATCTTCTACCCCGGCATGATCGGTTTCGGCACCGGAAATATTCTCTGATTCTTCCTTGCGTCTCTCCTCCTCAGCCCTGCGAGCCCTGCTGGCATCAAGCAGCGCGCTTAGACGTACATGTACTTTCTCAAGCGCGCCCGGTGCATTGATCCACCAATCGGTCGACCAGATTCTCAGGATTTCCCAGCCTAGTCCACGCAACACCTGTTCGCGCAGCTTATCGCGATCACGCGCGGTGGCCGACCGGTGATAGGTTGCGCCATCACACTCGATTCCCGCCAGGTAACGGCCCGGCGCATCGGGATCAACTACGCCAAGATCGATGCGGAACGAAGAAACTCCGACCTGAGGATGTACCAACCAGTTCTTTCGTGCCAAGGCCTCGGACACCATCTGCTCGAATGGACTCTCATAGTCGCCGATGCTTCCCAATGCCGCCTCGGCGAGCGCTCGCGGGCCGCGTTGCGCAAAATCCAGAAAATGCTTGAGGTCGCGGACACCGCTCGCCTGGGTACGCGAAAGATCAAACTGGTCAGGTGTAAGGCTTGAGAAAACGCGCAACTCATGCCGAGCTCTGGTCACTGCCACATTGAGGCGTCGCTCGCCACCATCGCGGTTCATCGGGCCGAAATTCATGGATACGGCACCCGAAATGTCTGGACCATAGGTGATCGAGAAATACATGATGTCTCGCTCATCACCCTGCACGCTCTCCAAGTTCTTGACGAAAACAGGCTCGAGAGCACCTTCGGCAAAAAACGGCTCAATTGACGGCGCCATCCTCCGTTCTTCATCGAGAAGGTCTTCAATCGAGCGCTGCTGTTCCGAATTGAATGTCACCACGCCGATGGTCAAGCCTGCGCTCTTGAATACAGGGTCCTTGAGTCGCGCCACAATATCCGCAACCAGCGCCCGTGCCTCGGGCTTGTTGATGCGCGCTCCACCCTTTTCGTACACCCCGTTTCTGACCATGTGGAAACTGACAGCCCTGTCATCCGTGACTGGAGACGGGAAAGTCACCAACCCACCCCCGTAGTAACGGTGATTCGAGAAGGCAATCAGACTTTCATGGCGGCTACGGTAATGCCATGACAAATTCTGCATTGGCAGGTTCGCGCCCAGGCACTCGTCGAGAATGCTTTCGAGATCTCCTTCGATGTCCTCGTCGTCCAACTCGGACTCCGCTCGATCGAAGAAATTGGTGGGTGGAAGTTGTTTCGGATCGCCAACCATCACGACCTGCTTGCCACGCGCAATAGCCCCAACGGCATCCCACACTGGAATCTGCGATGCTTCGTCAAACACCACTACGTCGAAAATCGCCGCGTCGGACGACAGATATTGCGCAATCGACAGCGGACTCATTAACAGACATGGCGTCAGCTTGGTTAAGGTATTCGGTACGCGGTTCATCAACTCACGAAGAGGCATGTGCCGCTTCTTCTTCTGCATCTCGTGTCGCAAGATGCCCCATTCGGAGGTCTTCCCGACGCCATCCTGATCGGGCAGATCGGCACAAAGACCAGCGCGGACGTAGGATCGAGTCAGTTCCGTGAATCGATCATCCAGCATCCTGAAATCTGCAATCCGCTTTTCATGCTCAGCCGATACGAAGTTTCGCAACACGTCATCCGCATCGACGACTCCGTTGAGCCACCAGCGGCAATAGTCGATTTCAAACGCATCGCGTACCTTGCCCAGCGTCACGCCACCATTCTCGATGCCTGCAACCAATGCTCCCAAGCCGAGCGATACAGCCGCACCGCGCGCTTTGCGCCAGGCGCACCATGCGCGCAACTTCGGCTCCAACGGTAGGATGCCACGACAAACTTGAGCCATTAGCTCCGGCGTCTCTCCGACGACAGCGGGCATGTCGCCTGCCGCCACGCCGATCAGGCCAGCAAATGTATCGGCAGTCTGTTGAAACTGCCCCCACGCCTCGCGATACGATTTCCCGGCAGACCTTATCTGGCCTGCCGGCTCAAGCAGTACATTGCCATCTCCCAAAAGTCGATCCAGCGGAGCCTTGATTGCCGCCAACTTCTCTGTTGTCGAACCAAGTCCGACGATGGCAGACAAGATATCCGTCTTAAATGCGAGCACCTTGTCGATCTTGTCGAGCGGACTCTTGAGTCCGGTCCACAGCCCTCCGGTCTTGACCTGCAACTCGATCAAGTCAGCGATGCTCTTCTCCAGTACACGAAGTTCCCGCATCCGCCCGAGATCGGTCGCCATCACGCTACCGCAGCGACCGTCGGCAACAGTACTCAGGCCGCCTTCACTCCATGACTCGCCGTCGATAGCCAATGTTAAAGCAGCCTGAAAAGCAAGCGCCGCTTTGATGTTGTCGGTCTGAGTCGCAAGGTTCGACCACAGTGCGCCGGTCTTGGTTGTCAGGTGATCGAGCCCATCGATTTCCGACTCTAGTTCCCGCAGTTTCACCAGTCGTGCAATATCCGCCGCCACGTGCGGCTCGCCCTGACCATCCATCACGGATATCAGTGCGGACCGAACGTGCCGGTGCCGCAACCAATTCATCGGCCACCAGGATTTCTCGGCGACGGTCAGGTCTGTTTGAAGCTGGTAAACATCGATGGAGTTCACCTCCTTGAGGTAGAGGACAGACAATTGCGAGACAAGCTCGCGATGGAGGGCAAGTAGCTCAATGCCTCGGTTCAGATCACGGATAACATCGCCGGAATAGGGGGCTGATATCTGGCCCATTACTTCTCGATGCCGCACCACCAACGCGACACCTTCCCGCAACTCTTCGGCAATAGAGCCAACATCGGGCCGCAGGACAAAACGCCAGTCGTGGCCGGCAGCGTCAGGCAACACCCGCGACAGAGTCGCAAGACTTTTCTGCGCCCGTTGGGTGAGCACGAAGTCAGGCAAGCTAGTCGCTTGGCAAAAAGCGCCCGCGGCTTCTTCTACTCGATCTGCCAAGGGCAGAAGTTCGCGCGCAGTCTTGACAAGCGATTGCTGCCAGTTCGGCGACCATTCCCCATGCATAAGTGGCGCCAACGGACTGCCTGCTATGGCACCTACTTCACTGGCATTGACATCAAGACGTTCCGCCAATTCGCGCAGCGCATCCAAAGCATCCACATCATGTGCGTCGGCCGACGGCCAGGACAGTCCCAAACCAGGTGAATCCCTGCCAGACAGAATCCTGCCGATGGCAACATAGGACGTCAGACCATTCCTGCGCTTGAGATGCAACTGCCTGACGAACGCATTGAGTTGGTCGCGAACAGCCTTGAGACGCTGCGCCTCTTTTAGCCATTCCTGAGCATCGACATTTCCTTTGGTCTCCCATGCTTGCCGCAATTGGTCCAGGACATCCAGCTTGCGAGCCTTGTTGGAATGCAACTCCAGACAAAAATCCCCCAAGCCAACCTCGCGCAAGCGGCGATATACCACGTCCAGAGCGGCAATTTTTTCGGAGACGAAGAGCACAGTCTTTCGCTCTGCCATGCATTGGGAAATCAGGTTGGCGATGGTCTGGCTCTTGCCCGTACCCGGCGGGCCGATCAATACGAAGTCCTTGCCCTTGACCGCCGCCATCACCGCCGATAACTGCGACGAATCCGCTGGTAGCGGGCAGAACGTTTTTTCCGGCCCGTGAGTTTCATCCAACTCCCGCGGATTGGCGAACGGAACCGAATTCGGGTAAGGATCGCGCGGCGTGTCGATCAAATGGCGAACTACAGGGTTCTGCTTGATCTGCTCGGTGCGGTCGACCAAGTCCTTCCACATGAGGTATTTTGCGAAGGAGTACGTTGCAAGGACCACGTCCTCGACCACTTCCCATCCTTTGATGTCCTTGACCGCCAGGGACACAGATTTCCATATGCCAGCAATATCGAGGCCGCTATCATCCTTGGCCAACTCACCGTCGGACACCGGAATCGTCAGCTTGAAGTCTTGGCGCAGCATCTCCAGCAAAGTCGGGTTAAAGCGAGGCTCATCGTCATGCAAGCTCAGGGTGAACCCGGAGCGCACGCTCTTTCGGTTCAACGTGACCGGAATGAGCACGAGCGGCGCCCGGTAGCGCTTATCGTCCTTGTCGTCGCGCGTCCAAGACAGAAATCCAAGCGCAAGAAACAAGGTATTGCTGCCACCCTCTTGCAAGCTCGCACGGGCGGTACGGTAGAGATCAATCAGCCTGGTCTCCAATTCTCCGCCGTTCAGGCTAACGAAGACTTCGCTGCGCTCCAACGCATCCAGGGCATGGGCGCGACGCAGGTCCTCGTTGGTACGCGCCTCGTGAATCGCTTGGCTACGGGGATCGTCGCCATCCATTAGATCGGGACGAGGCAGCAATTTCAGTATGCGTCCATCGGCAAGCAAGTCCTCAAGACGACCGGGATCAGGAGCATCAAACTTGATCGCTGATTTTGTCGCACGAAAATTCAGCAGGCTGTTTCGCAGGGACAAATCGAGCAGCTTGCGCTGCCAGCGGTCGAGGCGACTTTCGGGCTTGACCGCTTTGGCCTCGTCGGGACGGGAGATGTCCTCGTCAGGCATATCCGGCGCCTCTTCGAAAGACGGTTCTAGGTTCGCCGCTGCTGCCTGCTCGCTGCCAGTGGCAACAGTTTCTGTGTTTGCCAGCGGCTTGATTCTCTGCAATCGGGCGCGGCGAATATCGACCGCAAGCTCGAACGTGTGCTCAACTGCTTCGGATATTTGATGTGCGCCACGCTCGATGGCGTGGCTGAACGCAGAAGACGGGCGATGAGTAACCAACGTCGTCTCGAACAGCGCCAACTCATTCAGCTTGACGCGCTTTCTCAAGGCTGTAACGTCATCGACAATCGAGGTGGAAAACTCTTCCGCCTTCAGCCACACGCCAGCAAAGGCGTGCCCGTGGGCAAAGACGATCAAGGGATTGAGCCCACACTGTTCCAGCACAGCGGCGAACAACAGGGCCGTGTCGAGGCAGGTAGCAAGACCGGCTTCGATAATCTGGCCGGGACCGCGAATCTTCTGCCCGGCGTGCTCGAAACTGGCCGGCGGCAACGCATAGTCGAGCCCCAAGGCACTGATCGCCGTCCATATAGCCGAAGTCAGTTCCCATGCACGCTTCGGGCCACCCTCGTAACCGCTTAACGCACCGACCTTCCCATGCTGACGAAGAACGTCGGCGGTTTTCTTGAGCAACCGTTCAACCGCTGGATCGTTGGGCTGGACAAAGGCAGCCACCATGTCGGGCATGTGACCGATACCACCCCATTGGTTGCGCGCCAGAAGCTCGATAGGGACGGTCAGGCTGGTGGTTTCCTCACCGCACACCTTCAGCGAGAAAACTGCTTGTGCCTTTTCTGCCTCGCCGAGCCGCGCGAAGAATGCGCCGTCGAGGGATACGTCAAGGTCTTGCAGGCGATAGCGATCCGCTTTGCCCACAACATCTATGCGCCACGTCTTGGACTTCATGAATGGCGGATCAGCAGAAAGCGCGAGTTCCACTTCTTTCAGCGGAACATCGCTATCGTTGACGATCACCAGTTCATGCAGTGCCGGCAAGGAATTTTGGTGGAAGGCGAGATTCAGCTTGGGCGACAAGGTCGCGAGAATATAGACTGAAGGCCTATCCACAGTTTCTTGTTGCTTCTCGTTCGCCACGTCCATGATCACCCCCGTGAACCTATTGCCGCAAAGGGCATCCGCCGCCAATATCGATTTAGCAACGCTGGCGACTAACAGCCGATCAAACCCCAAAACGCTTGTTAGTCTAGCCGATGTTACCGTCATTCAAACATAGCCAGTATGATGTATGCAGTGGCGCACCAGGTGAGCCTGCCATAGCGGACGACGGGATAGCGGTTACCGTGTAGCGACAACAGGCCGCTACGCCATTATGTGTCTGCGACGCAAGCCTACAACCATATCAAAACTAACTCGGTGTCCGCATTTCCTGCTGCCAGATGAGGAAAGGTTGAATTCAACTCAAGCGACAGAAGGAGAAGCACCATGCGCAGCATCGTCGAGATCGAATGCCCCCGAACTGCTGATCGGGCTGCACACCAACGCCGAGCAGTTCGCCGAGCGCGTCAAGCGCGAAGCAGCGCTTAACCTGTTCCGCGACTGCGCCATTTCTTCCGGCGTCGCTGCGCAATGGCTCGGCGTCCCTCGCGCGCATTTTCTGCTCGACGCCATGCGCCACGGTGCGACACTGCTGGACGACTCGGACGACGACTTTCGGCGCGAGGCTTGCTCGTCATAGCGGGGCTACAATAAGCACCATTGCCGGAGGAAACCCCATGCACATGACCGTCGAACAAATCGCCGAAGAAGCCTTGGCCCTGCCAAGCGAGGCCCGCGCCTTGCTCGCAGATCGACTCGTCGAGAGTCTTGATCCGGCCGAAGATGGCCTTATCCGCCAACTCTGGATGCGCGAAGCGCGCCGCCGCATCGATGAAGTGCGTAGCGGTAGCGTGAAGACAATTTCGGCAGACGAGGCCTTTGCGCAGGTCAGGCAAGCCATCGCCGAATGAAGATGGAGTTCCACCCGGAGGCATTGGCAGAATTCCGCGATGCCGCCGAGTATTACGAGAAACAACAACACGGTCTTGGCAGTCGGTTCACCAACGCTATTGAATCCGCTGTTGCCCGGATCGTTGAATCTCCGACGAGTTGGCGTGTCATCGAAGACGACATTCGCCGTTACCTGACGAAAGTCTTTCCTTACGCGGTGCTCTATTCGATTGAGGATGAGTACATCCTGATCGTCGCAATCATGCACTGCCACCGCGAGCCAGGCTACTGGCGTAGCCGGGTCTAACGCTTTTTGATCCTCAACGAGGAAGACTCACGCGACCCTCGGCAAGTCCGGCGCACGCATGGAAATGCCCGGCTGCAGCCTGTGCATGGGCAACCAGGCGCAGATCAGGAAGGGCAGCACGGCGGTATCGACTTCCACCCGCAACTTCCCCAACCGCCTGGGCATCGACACCCGCGTCTTTCTGAACTCGGCGGAACTGGCGGCGGTGACGGCGCTGCTGGGCAGGATCCCGACCGTGGCCGAGTACATGGAGCAGGTCAAGTCGCTGGAAGCCAAGTCCGCCGACGTGTATCGCTACATGAACTTCGACCAGATCGCCGAGTTCAAGGAACTGGCGGATACGGTGACGGTGTAAGCGTCATTTCGGCGCCGTAGCACCAGCGCCGACTTCTGCTTTCCAAACACAACGCCCCCGACGGGAAATCGTCGGGGGCGTTTTTCATGCCGACAAGTCAGCAGGTAGAATGTACCAAGCCGAACGAAATAGCTGTCACACCATCTATCGATGAATGACTATGGAATCACAAGAACTCGACTACATCACGATAAAGGGTTTCAAGAGCATTCGCTCGGTCGAGAGACTCCCCCTTAAGCCCATCAATGTGGTCATAGGCGCCAACGGTTCTGGCAAGTCCAACTTTATTGGCGCGTTTTCGTTTCTGCATGAAATTCGAGAGGGGCGACTAAATGAATACGTCCGTACGGCGGGTGGCGCGGACCAATTGCTGCATTTCGGCGCAAAAGTCACCAAGTCAATCCGTCTAAAGGTTTCCTTTGAGCAAGAAGTCAATCAGTATTCGCTGCAATTGATTCCGACCCAAGACGACTCATTGGTACCAGGAGATGAGTCAGCATACTTTTGGGACAAGGCGCGATATCCGGCTGGACCTTATGAAACGGGGATTTCTTCCCAAGAAGCAGGCAGGGAGGCTGGAATTAGCAATCCAAACCTCAAACAACGTACGGCCAATTGGGTTCGCACACGACTCGGCCGATGGCGCCTCTACCACGTACATGACACCAGCGCATCATCTCCTCTCCGCAAGACGGCCAAGATTCACGACAACGGTTATCTTCGAGCGGATGGTTCGAACCTGCCGGCATTCCTCTACCTGTTGCAAGAGAAATATCCGGATGCGTATGCCCTGATTCGTGGAACCGTGCAAAGAGTAGCTCCCTTCTTTGACAACTTTCTCTTACGCCCAGACCCGCTCAACGAAGAAACCATTCGGCTCGCATGGCGTCACAAGAATTCGGATCAGTATTTTGGGGCGTCTTCTCTCTCCGACGGCACGCTGCGGTTTATCTCCTTGGCAACCCTCTTCCTTCAGCCAGTGACGTTCCGTCCTTCTGTGATTCTTGTTGATGAACCTGAACTAGGCCTCCATCCCTACGCAATTACAATGCTTGCGTCGTTGGTCAAGCAAACCGCGGCGACTACCCAGGTGATTCTGTCCACCCAATCACCCTTTTTGCTGGATCATTTCGAACCAGAGGACGTATTGGTCGCAGAGCGCATTGAAGGCGGTACTAGCATTCGCCGGCTCGAAACTGATTCGCTCAAGGAATGGCTGGAGAACTATAGCCTTGGTCAGCTTTGGGAAAAGAACGAGTTCGGCGGGCGACCCACCGAAGACTAGATATGACTCGCTTATTGGTTCATGTAGAAGGAGAGACCGAGGAGTCATTCGTCAATGAGATATTGGGCGGCCATTTGCTGGGATTTGGCTATGAGCACGTCAGTGCGAGACTTGTTGGCAATGCGCGCTTGCGATCTAGGCGAGGCGGAGTCCGTGCTTGGCCTGCGGTTCGCGATGACATCCTTCGCCATCTGAAGGAAGACCGCCACTGTATCGCCACAACGATGGTGGACTATTACGCCCTGCCTCAAACGGGCGATCGGGCTTGGCCCGGTCGGGCCGTGGCAGCAGCGGCACAGCCGGCTGATAAAGCTAGCATTGTCGTCGGCGCCCTCGCAGCAGACGTTGCTAGCGCGATGGGCGCCGACTTCAATCTCTCGCGCTTTGTCCCGTTTGTTGTCATGCATGAATTCGAGGGTCTGCTGTTCAGTGACTGTGAGGCGTTTGCCCTCGGAATTGGACGGACTGACTTGATCAGCAAGTTCCAAGACATTCGCGATAAGTTTGCGACGCCGGAGGAAATCAACGACTCTCCGATGACCGCACCGTCCAAGCGAGTTGAAGCGCTTGTCGCGGGCTATCAGAAGCCACTACTTGGCATTCTCGCCGCGTTGGAAATTGGCCTTCCACGAATTCGCGCAGCCTGCCCGAATTTCAGCGATTGGCTTGCACGCCTTGAGGCGCTGGGATCGGCAGACCTCTAGCAGCCTGTCGGACTTAACCGGCACTATGCTATAATCATAGTCATTGAATTAGAGGGACATTGCCATGGCCTTTCATCCGATAGATCGGGACACCGACTACC
>Ga0209211_10013052_pt1 | contig 10354 bp, 6 predicted proteins | sample RifGroA2_FD_183992 | JGI IMG/M metagenome (GOLD analysis project Ga0209211, IMG submission 183992) | Groundwater microbial communities from Rifle, Colorado, USA - Groundwater A2 (SPAdes) (version 2) | ecosystem: Environmental > Aquatic > Deep subsurface > Groundwater | place: Rifle, Colorado...
GACTGTTGATCAGTTAATTGAACTTGCAAGCAAACACAATGAAATAATTCTTGCAACCGATATGGATCGTGAGGGAGAGTCGATTTCATATCACGTAGCTCACATTCTTGGTTTTATTCGAGATAAGTGGCCTGATTTTGAGATTGAATCGGGAAGTCGACCGTTAAAACGCATTGTGTTTCATGAAATTACTGCGAGCGCTCTTGAGGAAGCTTTAGCTCATCCATCAGAGCTTCGAATCGATCTGGTGAAAGCACAGCAAGCAAGACGCATACTAGATCGTATCGTTGGTTATGAACTTTCGCCTTTGCTCTGGAAAAAAACAGGAAAGAATTGGTTATCTGCAGGACGGGTTCAGACGGTTGCTTTACGTCTTATCGTCGAGCGGGAAAAGGAGAGGCGAGCATTTAAACTAGAAAAATATTATCAAATCTATGGACTGTTTAAATCTACCGAGGAACTCAAAGGAAAGCTTATCTCAAAAGACGGTAAGTCATATGAAATTGCGAACACCATTACTTTATATGCGGGTGACTATACCTATACCAAAACATCTATCACCGATGAAAACCTCTCAGGCATAACAAAGGAACTAGAAGGGTATACCTATTCAGTTTCAAAAACTGAGGAAGAAATAATCAAGCGTTATCCTCCTCCCCCTTATACCACTTCCCTATTACAGCAGGATGCGTTTTATAAATGCGGATTCTCATCGAAGATGGTCATGCGACTTGCACAAGATCTGTATGAACAAGGTATTATCACCTATCACCGAACTGATTCGTTCAATCTTTCAACTCAATTTGTATTCCGTGCAAAAGATTATATTATTGAAAAATATGGCAAAGATTACGCGCTTGAAAAGCCCCGCGGATACCGAACAAAATCACGTTCAGCTCAGGAAGCCCATGAGGCTATTCGTCCCACAAAGCTCGTAGACGAATCTTCTCTCAATACTGCAAAAGGGAAGAAAATCACGGTAAACCATAAAAAACTTTATAAGATTATTTTTGAGCGTGCGGTTGCAACTCAGATGAAGGAAGCAGAGATAAAAGTAGTAAAAATATATGTGGAATCGGGAAAAAAATATCTTTTTGAAACGAGTTCTCAACAAGTGTTATTTGACGGATTCTTAAAACTAACTCATAAGGATTTTGTTACTCAAAACAACAGATCAATTGACATTAAAGAAGGCGCACTCATTACCTTAAGCAGTCTTGAGTCCAAAGATCAGGAAACTTCCCCACCTCCCCGATACAATGAAGCAAGTCTCATACGCATCATGGAAGAAAAGGGTATCGGAAGACCCTCGACTTATGCCCCTATCATTTCCCTCATCCAAGATAAAGGGTATGTCGAAAAAGAGTACCGGTATTTTACCCCTACTAAATTGGGGGAACCGATATCCGATTATTTATCCTCCAGTTTTCCTATTCTCTTTGATCTTTCCTTTACTTCACACATGGAAGAAGCGCTTGATGAGATTGCAGAAGGAAAAAAGCAACTGATTTCCGTTCTCCATGAAGTATATGATCCTTTTAAAAAACAGCTTGATTTAAAAACAAATGATGGAATCATGGTCACCGTAAATGAAGAAACAAATGAAAAATGTCCAAAGTGTGGTAAGTCTCTCACTATTCGCTTTTCTAAATTTGGTAAATTCTATGCCTGTAGTGGTTATCCGGCTTGTAAGTTTACCAAGTCATTTCTTCACATCGTCCCAGGGAAAAAATGCCCCAAATGTCAGGGTGACATTGTGGTAAAGTATTCTAAGAACAAAAAGCGTTTTTACGGATGCAGTAATTATCCGAAGTGCGATTTCAGTTCATGGACTATAAAAGATGTTAAGGCTTAAATATATTTTTATTTCAGGAGGAGTAATTTCCGGTATTGGAAAAGGGATTACTTCCGCATCCGTTGCTTATCTTCTTCAATCTTCAGGATACAAGGTCACTCCAGTTAAATTCGAAGGGTATCTCAATATTGATGCGGGTACGATAAATCCCATTGAACACGGTGACCCATTTCTTTGCGAAGACGGAACGGAAACTGATATGGATATAGGAACGTACGAAAAATTTCTTGGGTGGAACATGAATAAAGATAATTTTGTGACGATGGGGCAGGTGTATCGAGACATCATCCAAAAGGAACGTCGTTTTGAGTATAACGGCGAGGACGTTGAGGCGGTTCATATCAGCAATGAAATAATTGAGAAAATTCAAAAAGTTGGGAGGCATCAGAAAGCGGAGATTGTACTTATAGAATTGGGAGGAACAGCAGGAGAATATTGGAATGTGTTTTTCTATGAGGCATCACGTATATTGACATTACGTTATCCGGGAGATGTAATCCATATCCATGTCAGTTACGTTCCCACGCCACAGCATTTGGGAGAACCAAAAACCAAACCAACTCAACTTTCCGTCCGCACCTTGAACTCGATGGGAGTTCAGCCAGATTTTATCGTCGCGCGATCCTCTACGTATATTGACCAACGGAGACGTGACCGTTTTGCCCTTTTTTGTAATGTGCATGGGGAGGACATTATTTCAAACCCAGATTGTAAAAGTGTGTATGAAGTCCCCCTCATCCTTCACAAACAGGAATTTGATAAGAAAATCGTCAAGAAGCTAGGACTTACGTATAAAGAGCCAAATTTAGAGAATATTAAAACTTTAATGACTCACATTAAGAGGGAAAAGAAAATAAAAAAAGAGATCGTTATCGTCGGGAAATATTTTGGCACAGGGGAGTATCAATTGAAAGATTCTTATGCGGCTTTGTTTGACGCTATAGACCATGCTTCATGGCAGGAAGGGGTAGAGATAACCACCAGATGGGTAGATGCTGAAGAGATTGAAAAAAAAGGTGTGGAAATAATCGGAAGGCCTGATGGTATCATCATTCCCATTGGCTGGGGTGTGCGGGGAGCCGAGGGTATGATTAATGCCGCAAACTATGCACGGGTGGAGAAGATCCCTTACTTGGGTCTTTGTTATGGCATGCAATTGGCGGTTGTTGCCTTTGCCCGGAATGTATTAGGATGGACTGATGCAGACACGACAGAAAACAATCTTAGTACAAAGCATCCAGTGATCCATCTTATTCCCGACCAAGAAAAGATCCTCAAAGCCCGATCTTATGGCGGTTCTATGCGATTGGGAGGTTGGGAAGCTATAATCAAGGAGGGGACAAAAGCCTGGGAGATATATCAGACAAAGATAACAAGCGAACGACACCGTCATCGATGGGAATTTAATAATATATACACGAAAGATTTTGAAGATAAGGGTTTGACAATAAGTGCAAGATCAAAAATTGAAAATCTTGTTGAAATTATCGAGCTTCCATCGTCTGTCCATCCATTTTATCTTGGTACCCAAGGCCATCCCGAATATAAGAGCAGTCCTTGGAAACCGCACCCCATATTTTTGGGTTTTCTAAAATCTTTGAAGAATTAATTCGCCCCAACCTTTTCAATTATTTTCACTGCGTACCCCGCACCAGCTTCCATGGATTTGACAATGTCCCCTTCGTGTTTCAAATATCCAGCAATAAACCCAGCAGTATATGCGTCACCCGCTCCCGTGGTATCAATCATTTCTTTGACAAGCAAAGCCCTCATGTAATACACTTGGTTTCCATAATAACAGTAACTACCCTTCTCTCCGTCGGTCACAATGAGCAGTGAATCGTATGAAGAGTGGATATACTTCCGCACATCACGGTTAAAATCGATACGCTCATAAGTGTGTTTGACCAGTTCCGAAAACTCATGCGCATTGACGATGAGCATACCGGATTTATTGATAAGAGGTAAAATCTGATGTAGGGGCCTTCTACAGTCTCTAATCCCTAAATTCAACATGAGAGGGATAGTATTTGCGTGAAGATAGGAGAGTACATGTATTCTTTCTTGCAAAGAAACGCGGGGAAGGTTTGACATATAGATCATTTTTGCTTTTTTTAGGTGAAGAAAATCTTCCGTTTTTTCAAAAATATGCTCGTGGGGAGTCTCATAGTTGACAATGGTCCGTTCGCCGTTTGGTGAAAGAAGAATAGAAGAAATTTTTTGGTAATCATCTTTATAATTACAGAAATCACTTGACACATCATGGTCCTTGAGGTGTTTAAGGATGATAGGCTTAAATTGATTATTTCCTATAACGCCAATGATGGCAGTTCTTAGTCCATGCTTAGTGACTCCAATTGCCACGTTCGCTCCCCCACCTCCAAGCGTCTCATGAAAATGATCGACCAGATATTTACCCCCCAATGCAAGGTTAAATCGGTTGCCGGTATGAGTGAGTGACTCACCCTGGAAATAAAGATCGATGCTAATATTTCCGATAGAAATAAGATCGTACATACTTTCAGTATATTAGATTTTCTTCAGAATGTTATAATGACTTCATGCTGACCATTATCTGCGGCGAAGACATCGTAGCATCGCGCAACTACCTTTCCCAAATTAAAAATGATTGTAGTAAAAAAGGAGAGGAAGTTACCAATCTTTCTTCGCAAGAGGTTCCCAATATTCTTAAATGGCAAGGTGATAATCTTAATCTATTCGCTTCAAAACTTATATTTGTCACCGAGCATTTAGAATCATCTATAGTTCGCAAACGGGGAAAAAAAAGCGTAATAAAATCAACGGTAAAAACTCTTGAGGAGATTGTTTTAGAAATAGCTTCTCGAAAGGATATAGAACTAATTGATTGGGAGGAGAAAGCGGGTCGTGAAATTAAATTAAAAGATTCCGCAAAAGTGAAGGAGTTTAAACCGACAAAAAGCATTTTCAAATTGTTGGAAGCATGCAGTCCAGGCAACCTTACCGGATTCATTCAAACACTTTCAGTCATAGCGGAGTCGCAAGACGAAACATTTATTTTTATCATGTTATACCGGCACTTACGGACCCTTCTTCTTGCGCATGAGGGAATTTTTGCCAATACTGTGCAGTCGTGGCAACGACATAATCTCACTTCCCAGGCTAAACTTTGGACACAAAACAAACTTTTGGACTTCTATGAAGGGCTGTATCGGATAGAAACCTCCACTAAATCAGGCAACAATCCCTATGGGGTGAAGAAATCACTTGAGATTTTAGCCTGTTATTACTTATAATAATACGTATATGAATAAATCACTTATCACTCCTGATCATGTATTTCGCGGTTATGATTTGCGTGGAGTTGTGGGTCCTGACTTAAACGAAGCCCGAGTTGAAAATTTAGGTAAAGCATATGCGACCTGGCTTTTACAAAGGCGTATTTTTGATTGTGTGTTGGGTTACGACTCACGACTTTCGAGTCCTGCGTTTCGAGACGCAATGGTGAAAGGTTTGACGGAGTCAGGCATCACCGTATATGACATCGGCATGACCCTATCACAGATATGTTACTTTGCTCAGTACTACTTTCGAACCCGAGGGATGGTTATGATTACGGCCTCTCACAATCCTAAACAGTTTAATGGCTTTAAGTTTGGTATCGGCTATTCGGAAACAATGTTAACCACAGACATTATTGAGTTTAGAGAACTTGCAAAATCAGGTAAATTTGTATCCCGAAAACCAAAAGGCAAACATATAAAAAAAGATGTTACCAAAGATTATTTAGAGGATATTATCAGAAGAGTTGACCATATTGGTCATTTTAAGGTCGTGGTTGATTCATGTGCGGCCACAACTGGCATCTTTCTTCCCAAGCTATTCCGGATGATCGGGTGCGAAGTTGTTGAACAAAATACAAAAATTGATGGTAATTTTCCGGTTGGAGTCGCAGATCCAACAGAGCGGGAGGTGCAGGAGCGACTGGCAGGGCGAGTAGTAAAAGAAAAAGCTGATATTGGTTTTTCGTATGACACGGACGGAGACAGGCTTGGTGTGGTAGATGAAAAGGGGAATCTTATCTGGAACGATACCTTGGTCTCCCTGTTCTCAAAGGATATTCTTGACTTTCTTCCCGGTTCAAAGATCGTCTTCAATACGTTATGCTCAAAGCAGGTAGATGACGTAGTCAAAGAAGCAGGAGGAAAACCAGTTATCTGGTTGACTGGTCATTCTTTTATCAAAGCTAAGGTACGGGATGAAAGAGCGCCGTTTGGTGGAGAGTTAAGTGGTCACTTCTACTTTGTAGATAATTTTTATGGACATGATGATGGAGCTGTTGCCAGTCTTCGCCTCCTTGCCTATCTGACTCGCAAGAAATTAACCCTCAGTCAAGCCGTAAAAGAACTTCCTCAGTATTTTTCCAGCCCGGAAATAAAGGTTGGATGTTTCGATGCCGTCAAATTTGAAGTAGTTTCTAAAAAAATTGGAGGGTCAATCAAAAAACTATATCCGAAAGCAAAATACATTGAGATTGATGGAGTACGGATGGATACGGAAGCAGAGATGCTTATTGTTCGCGCCTCCCAAAATGGACCGTATTTAACAGTGAAATTTGAGGCAAAATCGCAAAAAATGTATGATACTTTAAAAAAACAAGTTGGGCTCATTTTACACTCATTAAAAGAAGTTGATTTTAAATCCGGAGTGAACGTAGACTCACTCAATTAACATGATTAATAAAAGAAAACTTGGTGAATTTAAGTTATTTGGAGAAAATACGGTAGTAAAAGCTGGTGATATTTTATTATCTTATAAAAATAGGAATCAAATAAAAAAAACAAAGGATGCGCTTAGGCTTAATATTGCTACAAGCGCTGATTATGCTTCAGAAAAATATATTATCAATCAAATAAAAAATACGCACCCTGGTCACAGTATTTTGACCGAAGAGACGCCAGGTCTACTCCAAAAATCCAACTTTGAGTGGATTATCGACCCTCTTGATGGCACGAGCGAGTATGTCCGTAACATACCCTATTATTATGTTCTGCTCGCGCTTGAATACAAACATAAACTTATCGGAGGATTTGCATACCAACCAGAGCTACGCCGTCTTTTTAGCTGTGTAAAAGATACATTACCTGAATTAAATGGAATACAGATACATTTATCGGCTGAAGAGAATCTTTCGAAATCCTTTATATCAATGGCTCTTCCTAAAAGTATCATGAAAGAAAAAGAGCTAGATGGATATTTAGCTCTCATAAAGGCTATTTCTCCCCGTAGTTATAAGATTAGAAGTACCCCTTGGGATGTTGAAGGCTTGTTTAATGTTGCTATGGGGGCAATGGAAGGGCATATTGTGCCTAATTCTGTGACTACACCATTTTATAAGTGGTGGGATGTGGGCCCTGGCATTCTTGGTGTATTATCTGCCGGAGGCACTGTCACCGATTTTTACGGTAAACCGATTGACAAAAATAATCTTACCAGAGGCTTAGTCGCCAGCAATGGTAAAATACACAAAAAACTTCTTGATTTAATACAGAAAACATATTTGCAATAAAAATCCTAAGCTTGCAAAGTGCCCCTATTTATCTTATAATATAGCATGTCAGAAACTGCTGAAGTCACCATTGATCCTCCTATTGATCCTATTATATTGTCTCATTTCACTTCGGCCCTTTTGGATAACTTGAAGGCAATTAAGCCCCGCATGAGGCCCGATGACGTCTCTAAGATTCATGTATCCCAGACCGTTTCCCTTGTTGCCCTCATATATGAAAAAATCCGCAATGCGATAGAATACCGTGAAGACCATCTTATCCGCCGAGCCGCGATTGAACGCATCATTAAACGACGTCTCATGTTGAACCCTGAAGGTAGGGGAGAGGCTGAAAATGTCTTGCGGGAAGTTCTTTGGGCCCGATATTTTTCGAGTGGTAGCTTGGGTGGGCAGGATTTAGTCAAGATTCAAGCAATAATTGATAAGTATATCTTCATCAAGAAAACAATCATTACCGGGCGCGACGTTGAAATGCAACAATATTTAGCTGAATTTCTTGTCCAGATGCTCACCTGTGAGATTGAGGAAACCCTTTCCCCCGAAGATGCATCCCAATATGCCAGTTTCACCTTTTTCATTTATCAAGTGATGCGAAAGAAGATAAAGATTGAAGGATTATCAGACGATCAAAGAGACGCTTATTTTCTTGCAGCTTTAGAGCGCGCATACCGAAAGAGTGATATGCCATACCAGCGCTACCATCTCTTCATAACTTTTTATAAACCGGTGGGTGATTATTCGATCTCTGAACTAAAAGATTTATCAAACAAACTACCAAAGATTTTTGTCAAAATTGACGAGACACTCAACAATTCATTTGTAGATAGCCTCATACGTTACGCACGAAAACAACTTCCTTCATTTCTCATCCTTTTCAGTATCATCAACGATAAGTTTAAAGAAATTATGCCCATACTGGGTGACAAAAATAAATTATGGAATGAGGTTGAGCAAACATGCAGAGACAAGTATCAGCAATTAAGTTCACGTATAAGAACATTGGCAGTGCGAAGTTTCATATATATTTTCTTGACTAAAATGATATTTGCCCTCATCCTGGAGGTACCCGTCTCAAAGTATATTTATGGCGAAGTAAGCATGAGATCCGTAATAATCAACTCAGTATTTCCTCCCATCCTTATGTTGCTCATCGTATCATTTTTTAAAATACCCGGTGATGATAATACTAAAAATATTTTTAATAAGATAGTAAACATTATTGATCGGGATACCACATTTGAAACAAGTGTTTCATACCTACCTAAAAAATCCCGGGTAAAAAAACCCATGCTTATCTTTGGATTTACGATATTATATACTCTCACTTTTATGGTTACGTTATCTCTTATTTACGAAGGACTTTCCTATATTGATTTTAACCTTATTAGCATGAGCGTGTTTGTTTTTTTTGTGAGTTTAGTCAGCTTTTTCTCTTACCGCATCCGGCAGATTGTCAATCTCTATCGCCTTGATGAGAAAGAAGGAGTATTAACTCCAGTCATAGACTTTTTCTTTATGCCGATTCTTTCCCTAGGCAAATTCTTCAGTGGTGGACTGGCAAGGCTTAATTTTCTCATCTTTGAGGTGGTTGAGGAGTGGATCTCGTTTGTAAGGAAACGAAAAGACGAGATTATTTAACCTCAATATTAACTTGACCCACCAGGGTGTTTCATCTTTTAAAGGTCTTTCTACAATAAAGTATTTTGGAGTCGAGTAGGTCCACTTCTTTCCATCACATCCTTCTCGTTTAAGGAGCCACCAATACAATCCTGCCTCAAGCTTCATTTCATCCGCTTTAATTGATGAGGATGCAATCGGAATTTCGATTTTTTTGAAAGGTGAATCAACCTGGCGTGGCGGAGAATTTTTCCATAAATAAAAAGCCTGAGATTCTCCTGTATCTGTGTTATCGAGATTATTCCAATCTATTGTTATGGGATTGAGAGATTTATTGGGAGTCTTTGAAATTATTTCGGAGACAAAACAATGTTCTTTCTCGTATTCCTCACCGAGCATTGTTTTTATCTGTTCGACTGCTGGTGTTCCATCAATATCCCGCTCATTATAGATGTCAACAAGTCTTGCAGATTCAACAGGATTATTTAAAGTATTATTTAACGCTCTTTGCCAGTTGGAAGCTTCTTTGATAAGAGGGGAAAATTCGGGCGCCGCCCATGAAAGGTGGCCGTTTTTGACAATGGCATCCTTCAGAAGTTTAAAATCCATAGGTGCTTCCGCCCTACCATAGAGGCTCATTCCTGGACGGGAAAAAAGCGTTATAGACGCACCGATTGCATCCGTATATTTTGTCTCTCCTTTATCTGCCTCACTCCAGACATGACTATAGACTCGCTGTTTCGGAAGTCCATAAGCGGCGGCCAGGCGGGCCATATCCGTAAAATATTTATTTAGTATTTTTTTTCTCATCTCATGCAAATCGTCTTTACTCCACTCCTTATTCGTTCCAAACATATCAAGAATGGCACGGTAGCCAAATGGTTTAAAGTTTGCATCTCCTTGTTCAACGGCACCATTTAACGTAACTTCGGTGCCGATTGATATGCCTGCAAATAGATAACCCTTCTTATTTCTACTCCATTCATCTAATTGTTTTGTAATTTCCTCAACGATGATAGAAAAGCGTTCCTTATTAACTCTGCTGAAATCTTTTCCAATGATATTTGGTGAGGGAGCAACCAAAACATCTCCTCCTCCCCAGTTTCGGGTGCTAAAACCCATGGGATTTTCCCAGTCCTTCCAGTCAACATTGTATTTATTATCAGGTTTATATCCGGCAATAAAGCGTTTGCGGTAGGAAAGATTTCTCAGTTTTTTAAATCCGCAAGAGGAATAATCATCGTTGGTGCAACCGGGAGTTTGGTTTCCATCATTATCCCAATAATTCCAAAGCTCGGGTTGCTCATCCCACCACTGCACTCCGTTTAAGGGCA
>Ga0209211_10013053_pt1 | contig 10354 bp, 10 predicted proteins | sample RifGroA2_FD_183992 | JGI IMG/M metagenome (GOLD analysis project Ga0209211, IMG submission 183992) | Groundwater microbial communities from Rifle, Colorado, USA - Groundwater A2 (SPAdes) (version 2) | ecosystem: Environmental > Aquatic > Deep subsurface > Groundwater | place: Rifle, Colorado...
GCGGGCGATACTGCATTTAATACATGCGTAGAATTTTCCCCCTGTTCAACAACATAATCCATTACCAGTTTCATTTCTTTTCTGTCGAGTAATTGTGACCTGATTCCCGGGGTTAGGTAATTACCAAACTTGTTCATATCAATATTTTTTACTAAATGAGTGGCTTGTTGTATAAAATAGTTCCGGTAATATTTTTTGAACTCCTCAAAGGTTAAACTTCTGAAATTAAAGGCATTGGTAAAAAAGAGCTTTGCCTCATAAAACAAAACCTCAAGAAATTCGTTCAGATTAAAACGAGAAATACCTTCGTAATTTTCCCTCCAGAAGGCTGGAATTGCAGTTGGGCCAATCTTTACCTTTCCACGTATCGTTATGGTAAAATGGACACCGAGGAAGGGATTATTTAAATTGGGCACTGGATATATATGTTTGTGAATTAAATTACTGTCTTTATATTCCATGTATAAACCCTTAAATGGAATTAAGGTGTATTTTTGTCCAATCTTTACCTTTCCACTTATCGTAATGGTAAAATGGACACCGAGGAAGGGATTATTTAAATTGGGCACTGGATATATATGTTTGTGAATTAAATTACTGTCTTTATATTCCATGTATAAACCCTTAAATGGAATTAAGGTGTATTTTTGTCCAATTCCAAATTGATGAGCTATTTTGTCTGCATAGAGACCTGCTGAATTGATCAGATGTCTGAATTTTATTTTTTGTGTATTGGTGCTTACGGTGTTGGTATCGTCTGTTTTAATAAACTTCTCATTGAATAAAATATTCACCTTCCCTTTCAGGGCATCGGCTATATGTCCGATTACTTCTTCTGGATTTACTACAGAAGTTGTTGGTGAATATAATGCCTTATCGAAAGTCCTTGCATTTGGCTCAAGTTCTTCCAGTCTTTTTTCATCAATTAACTCTAAAACTACGCCATTTTCATCACCCCTCCTTTTTAGTTCAAATATGCCATCCCGTTCCTTTTCGTCCTTTGCTACCACAACTTTTCCACATCGATTTATAGATAGATTGTTTTTCAAACAGTAATCGGTGAGCAGTTTATTTCCTTCTACAGTAAATCTCGATTTTAAACTATCAGGGGTATAATAAAAACCGGCGTGAAGTACGCCGCTATTTCTGCCGCTCGCATGACATGCTGCTGTGGCCTCTTTTTCAATTAAGGTGATCTTTGAATCCGGGTGCCTGTTATTAAGTTCTCTGGCAATAGAAAGCCCGATTATTCCGCCGCCAACGATTAATATGTCTGTTTTTATCATGTTTCTTTGTTCAAATTGTAATGAATCTTTTCCATGAGTTTATCAAAACCGGATTTGTCTGCACCAAGACATTTGGATACGATTTTCTCTGGCAATAGAAAGCCCGATAATTCCGCCGCCAACGATTAATATGTCTGTTTTTATCATGTTTCTTTGTTCAAATTGTAATGAATCTTTTCCATGAGTTTATCAAAACCGGATTTGTCTGCACCAAGACATTTGGATACGATTTTTAATTCTGAAGAACTACTGACTCCGAGATGTAATTCTATCGCCCTTTTGATCTGCCGTTGTTCCCATACGTTCATGGTATTGAGTTTTTCCCATCCACCAAACGCCCGGATTACACTTAATCCTACAACATCGGCAGCAATTCTGTCACCGGTAATAATGATAAGGTTAGGTGTGGCTATGGTGCCTCTGGTTGGGCCGCCTTTGACAAATATTTTTGTTCCATCCAAAATATTGAGATGGGGAGTGTATGCTACATTTAATTCGGCGATAACTTCGTCCCAGAAGTCCGGAGCAATGAAGTAAGGACGTTGTTGTGGATGGATAGCCCCGATGAAGTTCTTTAGTGAAATAGTATAATTGGCATAACTATGAGTCTTAATGACGGGGACATTGATTACTCTGTCTACGGTGTAAATAAACTCTGACACGATAGCCTTCTTTATAAATCTTCCGTGTGGTATGTCCACTTCTACCCAGCCGTATTCTTCAAAGGATACAAATGTCATATCTTCTTCGCTAATAGCCTCCCAGATACCTGATTTCATGGCATTTTTCTTTGTGGGCAGTGCAAAGATGGCAGACATATCACCCACAAATATTTTAGATACTCCATATTCATGCAGGATTTTTATCAGATGCTTAATTACGAGTGGATTTGTATTGGACGGGCTTGGATAGCGATTAACAATATTGGGTTTTATAAGGACGGACTTGCCTTTAATGTCCAGCCTTTCCAGACCACCCAGAAGTTCTATACTTTCTTTGAGCATTGCATAAATATCGTCACCTTGTACAATTGATACAAGAGTAGTTCCAGACCCGTCCTGAGCATTGCATAAATATTATCTCCTTGTATGATAGAGACAAGGGCTTTTTCATCATTTTTATAAACATTTGAATTGGGTTCGGGATCGATTTTCTTAGCCTTGGGCTTTGAGAAGAGATATGTGAGTACAAAACGCCACTGAAATTTTAAGATGAGATAAATGGATATGCCAATGACGTAGAAAAGGGGGCGCTTTATAATAAGCATGTGCATTTAACCATTGCTTTTTTTGAGATTGACCATGTATTATATTTTATATACTATAACAATGTTTTTTAAATAGTTCAATGTTTAAGCATAGATAGCAAGAAAGAGCCTATGATCCTTGTATTGTCGGGTACGGAAGAAGGTAAAGAGATTGTCAGAAGACTTCATGGAGAGGGATTGAACCTCTTGACAACCGTTGCAACGGAATACGGCAAGAAGATGTTCGAACAGGTGGGCCTGGAGGCAATTTGTCTGCAAGGTCGTTTGGATACAAATGGGTTCTCGCGATTGATAAAGGAAAGGTTAATCGATACCGTGGTGGATGCCACGCATCCTTATGCGATAGAGGTATCTCAGAATGCAATGGATGCCTGCAAAAAAAACAACATTCGGTACCTACGTTTCGAAAGGGAGGAGATAGCAATCACGGTTCATCCCTTAATACATAAAGTTAAAACTATGGCAGATGCTGTTGACAAGTCCAGGACGCTTGGCAAAAGAATATTCCTGACAACAGGCATATCGAGTGTGGCTAGATTTGTCGTCTTAAAGAGTGAAAAGGAAATTTATGTGCGTATCCTGCCCATACCTGAGCATATTGCTCTGTGTTTGGATATGGGGATGTCCAGAATGCTTGGCAAACGAATATTCCTGACAACAGGCATATCGAGTGTGGCTAGATTTGTCGTCTTAAAGAGTGAAAAGGAAATTTATGTGCGTATCCTGCCCATACCTGAGCATATTGCTCTGTGTTTGGATATGGGGATTCTTCCCACAAACATTATCGCGATGCATGGCCCATTTTCAGAGGATTTAAACCGAGCAATGTTCAGACAGTATCGCATCAATACGATGGTGACTAAAGAAAGTGGGGAGGCAGGGGGGATACTGGAAAAGATTCATGCAGCACTCAATGAAGGAATAGATACGGTAGTTATCGAGAGACCCAGATTAGAGTTTCCCCAAAAATCCTCGTCTATTGATGAAGTGGTGAGGTTGGTTAAAATGTTACAGCCTTCCAGGATATCCGTTTCTTAATGATTGTGTAAAAGTATAAATTATGCAGCTACTCAGAATAGTTGGCAGTTGACAATGGGCAGTTGGAAAACAAGAAAGATGAAAAGTTTTAAAGATTTAATCGTTTATAAAAAAGCTTTTAGTTTGGCAATGAAAATTTACCACGTTACTAAAAACTTTTCAAAAGATGAACTTTATTCTCTAACTAATCAAATTAGAAAATCATCTCGTTCTGTTTGTTCGAATATTGCCGAAGGATACAGAAAACGTCAATATCCATCTCATTTTATAAGCAAAATATCAGATGCAGATATGGAGAATAGTGAAACACAAGTATGGATTGATTTCGCGTCTAGTTGTAATTACATTTACAAGAATGTAAAGCAAGACTTAGAAAATGAATCGATTGAAATAGGACGGCTTTTAAACCATATGATAGAAAATCCAGAAAAATATCAATCAAAAAGTGGACCTGACATATAAGGTATAAATTTGCTTACTGCCAATTGGACACTGCCAACTTAAATGGTGAGAGTGCGCACTTGTAAATTAATCCAAAATAAAACACAGTACTTCAAAATGGAGTTCTAGATGGAATACATCATCCTAAATGGTGAGAACCTTACACTCGACCTGTTTATTCAGGGAGTGAGGGGGAGAAAACAGGTAATGCTGAGCGAGGAGGCTGAGATAAAGATAATTAAAGCGCGCGAGACTGTTGAGAAGGCGCTAAAAGAGAAACGAGTTATCTATGGGCTAACTACTGGTTTTGGCGCCTTGAGTGATGTGGTTATTTCAAAAGATTTAGCGAAACAATTACAAAAGAATATATTAATGAGCCATGCGGCAGGCGTTGGGAATTATCTGGACGAAGAAACAACGAGGGCTACGTTGCTCCTAAAAATTAATAATCTGGCGAAGGGTCATGCAGGCATCAAGCTGGAGACATTGAAGACGCTCGTAGAAATGTTCAATAAAGGGGTATATCCACTGATGCCTGAAAAAGGCTCTGTGGGAGCCAGTGGTGATCTGGCCCCTCTTGCCCACATGTTTCTGGTTCTTGTTGGGCAGGGTGAGGCTATTTATAAAAGTAAGCTTCTCAGTGGAAAAGTTGCTATGGAAGAGGCGGGTATTAATTTAGTCGATCTTGACGCAGGGGAAGGACTGGCGCTGATCAATGGAACACAAGTCATGACGGCCATAGGCGCCCTTGCAGTCTATGATGCCTTAAATTTACTCAAGACTGCAGATGTTGCTGCCGGGATGAGCTTAGAGGTCTTGCTGGCATCGAATATAGAACTGGACAAAAAGATTCATGACGTGAGACCGCATCCGGGTCAGATTATAAGCGCCGATAACCTCAGGCGAACCTCAGGCGCATTACACGGAATAGCGAGATTGTATCATCCCATAAAGATTGCTCCCGTGTGCAGGATGCATATTCTATTCGATGCTCTCCACAAGTACATGGGGCTTCTATTGATGCGCTTCATTATGCGAGAAGGGTCATAGAGATCGAGATGAATGCGGCGACTGATAACCCTTTGATTTTTCCCGATAATGACCAGATTGTATCCGGCGGAAACTTTCACGGTCAGCCGGTCGCGCTGGCGCTGGATTTTCTTGCCATTGCACTGTCAGGGATTGCCAATATTTCTGAAAGACGCATTGAGCGGCTTGTTAACCCTCAGTTGAGCGGTTTGCCAGCCTTTCTCATAAAAGAAGCCGGTCTCAACTCAGGATTTATGATAGCGCAGTATACGGCGGCGGCGTTAGTCTCTGAAAACAAGGTGCTTTCCCATCCAGCCAGTGTTGATTCAATTCCCACGTCAGCGAACAAGGAAGACCATGTAAGCATGGGGACAATTGCCGCACGGAAATGCCGCGAGGTGCTGAAGAATGCAGAATTTGTTATTTCTATAGAACTGCTCTGTGCAGCACAGTCAATAGATTTGTTTACCAATCTCAAGGCTGGAATCGGAACTATGGAGGCGTATCGTAAAATCAGAGAACATATCTCACACCTGGAGGAGGATCGTGTCCTTTCACAAGATATAAACATGATGCAACATCTGGTACATGAAGGTAAAATTCTGAATGCTGTAGAAAGTAAGATTGGTCCACTTAATTAAATTATTTTTTGGACACAGATAAACACGGATGAACACAGATTGTGAGGATATTAAATATAAAGAGCTAACGGATAAGATCATTAAAATCTTCTATAGGGTTTATAATAAACTTGGTTACGGTTTTCTGGAAAGGATTTATGAGAATGCAATGATGATAGAATTCAAAAGAGAGAGTATTCCTGCAGTTTCTCAGTCTGCAATAAAGGTGTTTTATGAAGATGAGATTATAGGTGAATATTTTGCTGATATACTTGTTGACGATAAAGTAATTGTAGAAATAAAAGCTGCAAAATACTTAGTAGTAGAGAACGAAGCCCAGTTATTAAATTATCTAAAAGCCACCAATATTGAGGTTGGTCTTTTACTTAATTTTGGTCCTAAACCGGAGGTTAAGCGCAAGGTATTTGATAATGATAGAAAATAGTTAATCTGTGTATATCTGTGAAAATCTGTGTCCCAATTTTTGGAGGAATGATGAAAATTATTTCTTTTGGCGATATTCATGAAGATACAAGTAATCTTATAAAAATAAAATCAGAGTTGGAAAATGCCGACCTGATTGTGATTTCAGGCGATTTGACAAATTATCATGGGAAAGTAGAAGCGAAGAAGGTGCTGGAGTCTATAAAAAAATATAACAAACATATGCTGGCACAATATGGTAATCTTGATCAGCCTGAGGTAAATGAATATTTAACCGGCGAAGGCATAAACCTGCATGGAAACGGATATATATTTGGTGATGTTGGCATATTTGGCTGTGGCGGCTCAACTCCAACGCCATTCAATACACCATCAGAAATTAGTGAGGCGGATATCGAACAGTTCTTAACAAACGGTTACAATAAGGTGAAAGATGCACGGTGGAAGATCATGGTTTGCCATACGCCCCCAAAGGATACGGCAATAGATGTCGTTCGGAGTGGTTTACATGTAGGAAGCAGTGTCGTCAGGAACTTCATTGAAAAGTTCAAGCCTCATGCCTGTATATCAGGACATATTCACGAATCAAGAGGTAAAGACAAAATAGGCGATACCGTGGTGTTAAATGCAGGCATGTTCAGGGATGGATGGTATATTGAGGTCGTTATTGATAAAGGTGTCCTATCTGCAGTGCTGAAATCGGTTGCTTAAATTTGGTGATTTATAGCATAGATGACTCTGTTGAATAACTCGTATTTTTAGATAGCTAAATCAATGGTTTGTTCTGTGTCTCAGGAAAATCGTATTCCTTTCTCATTTTCATCACCTTTCCCAATACTTTTTCTGCTCTATGCGTGTTGCCTATTGCGTTATTATAAAGATTTCTAACCAATTATTTAAGAATTGCAATGTGACCCACATTGACCTCACATTGCCATAATTGCATTTGTACCTGATATGATTGCTTTTGTCAGAGATTTTAAGAAATTTACTTCTAAAGAGATGCAGAAGAACATCATTGCTACGGAACCGAATGTTTTAAAACTTTTCGATATGGGAAACTGCAAATATGAATTCTAAAGAAGGAGGTTTATGATGTCTCCTCGACAAGATATAATTTACGAAGACCGTCTTGATGCAGGCCGGCGGATAGCGGAAATCCTTGTCAAACGTAGATATCACAATCATACCCTGATAGTGTTTGGTATTCCGCGCGGAGGTCTTGTGGTAGCCGATGAAGTTTCAAAGGCGATGTCCGCTTCCATGGATGTTATTATCGTCCGCAAGCTCAGGGCTCCATATCAGCCTGAACTGGGTATCGGCGCTCTGGTGGACGGCGACGACATCTGTATCATCAATGAAGAACTGGTCAGGGCTGTGGGTGTTCCACAAGATTATCTGGACCATGAGATTGCCTGCCAGAGAGATGAGGTTGAAAGGCGGCTGCGATTGTATCGTGGCAACCGGCCAGCACTTGATGTCACTGGGAAGACACTCCTCGTGATCGATGACGGCATTGCAACCGGATATACTTTTCGAGCTGCCCTGGAAGGACTCCGCAGGCGTAATCCCGCACGGTTGGTTGCTGCTGCACCCGTCGCCGCAAGGAGCAGCGTAGATATGCTGAGCGCCTTTGCGGATGAGATGATATTTCCAAGCATGCCAGAAAACTTCATCTCCGTGGGTACCTGGTACCGCAACTTTGATCAGGTAAGCGATGAGGATGCCGTTGCAATCCTTCACCGCAACTGGGCTAAGTTTAAACCACAGAAACCCATGCATGACTGAAAAAGAAGGAGTGTTGGTTTTATGAAAGGAATGCAGGGACGTCATGAAACGATCGAGGACAATCGAAAATAATAAAAAAGATGTCGTGATACCAGCGGACGGCGTGAGCCTTTACGGTATCCTTGAAATACCTCCCCAGTCAAGGGGAGTTGTTATCTTTGCTCACGGAAGCGGTAGCGGTCGCTTCAGTCCACGAAATAACTTTGTAGCCCAAATCCTTCAGGATGCCGGCATTGCCACATTACTGGTTGACCTCCTGAAGGAGTCGGAATCTTTGAATCGTCAAAAAGTATTTAATATAGACCTACTGGCCAATCGTCTTTTATCCAATGCCCACTGGTTACGCCATCTGCCAGACATGCAAGGACTGATGATTGGTTACTTTGGAGCAAGTACGGGTGCCGCTGCCGCACTTCAGGCTGCTGCGCGGGAACCAATCGAAATTGCTGCTGTAGTTTCTCGTTCGTAGGAGGCAATGACAAACCGGTTATCCCCCTGAATGAAACAGCATTTGCACGATTGACATGTCCCAAAGAACTGGTTATCGTTCCGGGTTCAACCCACCTCTTCGAAGAACCTGGGGCGTTGGACAAAGTAGCACAACTTGCCCGCGATTGGTTTATTAAATACTTCATTCCGAAGGTTTGAAGTTCCAGTTCGCTTCAAATGCCTATGAGAAAATACAAGGAAGGGATCGAATCTTTCAAAATGACGACTTTTTCCAACGATAAAGATTTGACCCGCGAATTAGACAAGGAATTATTATCCCATAAGACTACCTAACAAATCATTCCAGCGGATGGCTAAAGCTGCCGTTAATTTTGTCGTTGGGGTCGCTGAACGGTTCGCAGAAGGAAACCATTTGAAAGTCTGTAAATCCGACAATAACGCTTGACAGGATTACCGTCAGACGTTATTATTCCATCGCGATTAGAAGTTTTGCCGACAAAGAAACTGAAAAGGTTTTTCAGCGCTACTTTTCGCGCAAGTTGCCACCAGAAATCCAACATACCGCCCGAGTGAAACTGGAAATCCTGGATGCGGTTGAAGTGTTACATGATTTACGTATCCCACCTCCAACCACTTGGAAAAACTGTCGGGGGATCGGGCTAATCAGTACAGTATCCGTATTAACAAGCAGTGGCGGATTTGTTTTGAGTGGCGCGAAGGTAACGCTTATCAAGTTGAGATTGTTGATTATCATGGGTAGGTTTATGAGCAAAGAAAGATTACCGCCAATCCATCCTGGTGAAATTCTATTAGAGGAATTTCTTAAACCGTTGGGGCTTAGTCAGTACCGCTTGGCGAAGGAGATAAACGTTCCGGCCCGACGGATCAATGAAATCGTTTTGGGCAAGCGAGCGATTAGTCCGGATACGGCGTTACGGCTATCACGCTATTTTGGTCTATCAGAGCGGTTTTGGATGAATTTGCAGGCCCGCTATGATTTAGAGGTAGAAAAGGATCGATTACAAGACCGATTGGAAAAAGAAGTGCTGGTTTATACAGCTACCTCGTAATAAGAAATAAGATAGAGAGACGGGATTGTCAGGATAGACTGGATAATGGCAAAGGAAAATACGAGGCCTCAAAATCCTGTTCATCCTGTCGAAAAAAATACAGTTCACGTTGCAAACGATCCTTACACAAGATCGAATTAGTTGTCGTTTACGGATTCCAATTCGGTGTGGATGGTATCCCACCCATTATAAAGGGTATTCAATTCCTGAATAATAGTTTTGTGCTGCTTGTTGACTTCGATGGACTTTTCCTTGTTATTATACAGTATGGGATCTAAAAGGATAGAATCCAGTTCCTTCTTTTGAGTTTCCAATAAGGCGATCTTTGCCTCGATGTTTTGAATTTCTTTTGTGAGCTTGCGTTTCCTGGCATTCAGTTCTTTTTTTAGCAAATATTGTTGCTTCTGTGAACTGCCCTCTTCCTGTCTCGGAAGAGATGCTTCGTTCGTTTCTCGGAAGAGATGCTTCGTTCGTTTTGACTTCTGCGGTATCTCCGTGTAAAGTTGCTGCCTTCTTTTCAAGAAAATCTCCAAAACCTCCCAAATGGACGTGGATAGTGCCATTTCTCAGTTCATAGACTTTGGAGACCAGACCATCCAGAAACGCTCTATCGTGGGATACGATCAACAGACTTCCTGTATATTCCAATAAGGCGTTCTTGAGAATCCTCTTGGTGGTAATATCAATATGGTTTGTGGGTTCGTCAAGGATGAGAAAATTTGTGGGTTTTAGAAGCATCTTTGCAAGGGACAGACGCGACTTTTCGCCGCCGCTCAGGACATTGACGGTCTTGAAGACGTCATCACCGGAAAACAGAAAGGCCCCTAATATGTGTCTGACTTGAGGAATCATGGAAAATGGAGCGACCGATTCGACTTCCTGCAATAACGTATTGCCGCTATTTAATTTTTCAGCATGCTC
>Ga0209211_10013054_pt1 | contig 10353 bp, 7 predicted proteins | sample RifGroA2_FD_183992 | JGI IMG/M metagenome (GOLD analysis project Ga0209211, IMG submission 183992) | Groundwater microbial communities from Rifle, Colorado, USA - Groundwater A2 (SPAdes) (version 2) | ecosystem: Environmental > Aquatic > Deep subsurface > Groundwater | place: Rifle, Colorado...
TATCCCAGCCCCGTATATTGTTCATCTGGTTTTCTGCAACAGCGATAGCTAGTGTCGGCACTCCGACTCTCGCCAGCTCATATAATGTCTGCCCTCCCGCCGATATAGCAACATCGCTTTCCAGCATGACTTTTTTCATCTCTTCAGCATCGGGATAAAGTATAAGTTCAGTATTTTTATCTTTAAATCCATCTATTTCTTCTATATTCTTAAATCCATGACCTATTACAACCTTTTTAACAAATTCAGGATGACTTTCAGCCAACATCCTTAAAACCTTTGGGGTCATATTCCTGCTATCATCGCCTCCGAAAGTCACCATCACGGTACTAATGGATTCCCTTGCCGCCTTGTCAGCTATTCCCTGGAACTCTCTTCTGAGCGGCATATAAGCGGGACCGAGCAAATAGACAATTCCTGCCTTACGGGAGTAGCTTAAATCTTCCGCATTTATACTTCCGTTCAATACAATCCCGTTAGGGTAGTCAAACCTGTTATTGTCATCAATATAAACACAGGTTTTCACAAGGCCTGAAACTTCGTTGTAGAAATCAAGTCCTGCGAGGTAAGAGTCTATAAATAATATATCCGCCCCTTTTATCAGGCTATACAGTCGCTCTTTTTCCTGTAACCAGTCGAATATCGTATATTTTTTATCTTTTAATAAGCTTTTTACAGTCTCATCCCCGTTGATTACAAACTCAGGGATTATTCCTTTTCCTTCAAATGCCTGATACAAAGAGGAACAGCGTGTTATATGACCTATTCCTGCACTATTGCCACCTTCTGTCACTATGAAAATTCTCATCTATTGATCACATTCACATCTCGTACTGGGACGCCCTTTGACGCAAGAAATCGCTTTGCTCCAATAGGTGTCTGTTCAGTGAACTGAAATATGCTTGCTGCCGCAACTGCAGATGCTTTAGACAGGGTTATGGCTTCGTACATATGTTGATAATTACCTGCCCCTCCGGATGCAATTACAGGAATTTTTACGTGCCCGGTTACCTTTTTTATAAGTTCAAGGTCATAACCCTGCATTGTTCCGTCTCTTTCAACAGATGTAATTAAGATCTCCCCGGCTCCCAGTCTCTCAACTTCAGCGGCCCATTCTTCAACCTTTCTGCCTGTTGGGGCGGAACCGCAGCGACTATAACATTCATAAACCCTGTTTCCGGTATTCCTGGCATCAATGCTCACTACCACGCATTGGGACCCGAAATGGCGTGCGGCATCGCTTATCAGACCCGGCAATTCAAAGGCGGCACTATTAATGCAAACCTTGTCTGCTCCGGCGCGAAGTAATTTTTTAATATCTTCGAGATCGCGTATCCCGCCTCCGACAGTCAAAGGGACAAAGCACTCGGCGGAAATCTCAGAAACCACATCGCAGTCGGGGGGCCGAGCTTCCTTCGTTGCAGTTATATCCAAAAGCATGAGTTCGTCTACCTGGCGCGTATTGTAAACCTTCACAGCCGGCATCAGCGTACCTATTCTTCGCCAGCTGTCGAAGCCTATGCCTTTGACCAGGCCTACATCTTTCCATAACAGGGTAGGGATAACTCGTACCTTTAGCACGTTAACCCTTTATTTTCAAAAAATTGCTGATCAATTGAAATCCGGGGCGAGAACTTTTTTCAGGATGGAACTGGACACCAAACACATTATCCAGCACAACAGCAGAAACAAATGTACCGCAGTAAGGAGTTGTAGCCATTATATAGTCGGATTTTGTCGGTACAAGATGATAGCTATGGACAAAATAAAAATCTGTCCCATCAGGGATCCCCTCTAAGAGCGCATGTTGCCTTGTTTTGTGAATTTCGTTCCAGCCTACATGTGGAACCCTGACCTCGATAGAATCAGGCTCCAAGAGTCTCACATCTCCAGGAATAAGACCCAATCCCTGGGAGTCTCCTCCTTCAACCCCACTGTCCGCAAGGAGCTGCATGCCAAGACATATTCCCAAAAACGGTATGCCGTCATTCAGCACAGCTTCTTTGATTTCAGGGATCCATCCCCTTTCAGTCAGGTTAGCAATACCATCTCTGAACGCGCCGACCCCGGGCAGAATAACATGTGTTGCTGACTTCAGGTCTTCAGGCTTCTCCGAAATGAAAGCGTCTGCTCCGCACTCTTCAAATGCGCGTTTAACAGAACTCAAATTCCCCATGCCATAATCAATTATCAGGACTGCCATGAAACTTTACACCTATTCATCTTCGGGATATTTTATTTTTGTCAGGTTGCCGTGTCTGTCTTTAATCAAACTGCCCCTGGAATCTGTCAGGAAAAGTTTTTTGTTCGTAAATCTGTCACAGATTTTAACGAATTCCTCAAGGGCAATATCAAGAGGCTCAAGAATTTCTTCAAGGGGCTTGCCTAAATAAGTTAAAGGGAATTTGCCGTCATGCCGTTTTACCAGCTTACTCCCGTCCTCCCTGGAAATTCTTCCTCTCCTGATGTGCAAACATATAATATCAGTTGCCCGGCCAAAGCCGAATTTAAGGAACTTGAAATAATCATGTATGCCGGTCTGATAGTTATCCAGATTTTCATAATTTACTACCGAGCCCTCAACCGTGGTATGCAATGTCGAAAAACCATTTGCCTGTGCAATCAAGGCATTAGTATAGCCATCCCATGGCATGTAGTAGCCAAGGAATATACCGGTGACGCCAACCTTTTTAAGCTCATCGTCAGTAGGATAGGTATACGGGATCATGTTTCTCTCCTCAATTCCTTCCAGGCCTACCATATCAGATACCCTTAACCCTAACAGACCTCCAAACTCCTCCAGCCAACGGCGTGTCAACACATTATCTTCACTTGCTGCAGCAGGCCCACCATATTCATTCTGGGAGTTCTCGCCCCAGATTATGAGCGGCACGTCAAACTGCATCGCTATCCGCACAGGGATAGTAAATATCCCTACATGCTCGGGCCACGAGATATCACCAACCTGAGTAAGCCCAATCCTGTTCAATTTTCTGCGGACCAGCGGATTCGGAGACAATTCCACATAATCAACGCCCATGTTTTTAATATTTTCGATATTACGGCGGCCTATATCAGACAAATGACATGTAGTAGCTGTAACACAAAGAGGATTCATCCCCAATTGCAGCATACGCAATACCTGGTAATGACTGTCCTTTCCGCCGCTCACGGGAATAATACAGTCCCAATTAGTGCCATTTTTTGATCTGTATTTATCTAATATTTTCGTCAGTTCTTCCCGACGGACATTCCAGTCAACAACCTCCCTTTGCTCAAAGCTGCGACAGGCATTACACACACCTTCCTCATCAATAAAAAGATCTGGTTTGGTATCCGGCATCACACATCTATTGCAATACTTCATTGACACAACCTCCTGTAGCCTTGTCTTATTTATCCCTTTATTTTTCCAGTAAAAACCATGTGATATCATCCTGAGGGAAATTCGAATCGCGATGATAGATAAATCCGTACTCGATCAGCCGCAAATCCTTATATCTATCAATCATCTCACCGGCAAAATCTCTCTTAAACAATTTGTCCTTATGCCCTCTGTAAGTTATACCTACCGGGGTGGGATTATAATATTCAGCTATACAAATGTATCGCTTACTGCTCTTGTATAACAAATCATATGCCCTACCCAGCTCATCCGGGTTAATATGAATCAATACCCCCTTAATGAGCACAAAATCACGCTCATGATCTGGCGAAAAATCAAGTATAGACTGATGGTAAATGTTCATGTCCTTGATATGTTTCAGTTCATTCACTGCTGCCTGATTTATCTCGATCGCAGATAATTCAACGGCGGGTAATAGCTGTTTTATTGCAAGCAGGTTCAACCCGATGTTGGCGCCAAATTCGATAACTGAATTTACAGACCTTGTGTATGAAATAATTTTTGAAAACATCGCAATATTGCTTGATAATAACTGAGAACTTTTGTTTCTCTCGGCATAGTCGCTACCAAAATCTCCAGCCCAAAACTGTTCCTGCTCTGTCTTAAAGTTTTCCATAGTCCTTCACCTTTTTTTAAATATATTTCAACCTTCACATAATAATAAATTAATTTTTAATAACATCTATTTTCAATAAGATACCATTAAACATCTGGATTACTCATAAACTTTTCAATTTAAATCTTTAAACCTAAATGTTTTTCTAAAAAAACTTTCACTTGCTTCAATTCTTGCAAGTCTAATACCTTTAAAGCTTCTTCCATTTCATCTTCAAATGTATCGAACATCTTCTTTTGCAATACTTTCTTATTTATAAGTTTCAACCATGGCTTTTCATGAAATAGATTAACTATATCTTTAATTTTGAACAGGTTATCCTTAGGATACAGGTAATCGAAAACAGCGCATAACAATATATAATCATCATTTGTATCAAGAGTTACCCTGATGTCCGGAGCGTTAAATTCCTGCGCTGCTTCAACGCCGGCGATCTTGAACATCATGGACTTGGTCTTATATATATACGGCATCACATGCTCTTTTTCGTAATCGCTTTTTGCTTCCTGATGAGCCACCTCCAGAGCGTTAAAGTTAATAATTTCGGTATCCATGCCATGTGGAAACGTCCTGATTAAAACATTAGAGGTATAATCGGCATGTTTTTCCAAATGCTCCTCAATAACATTGTCCACTATTTCAGGATCGATGCAGGGGCAATCGCTGGTTAATCTGACTATTACATCCAATTTATTTTCCTTTGCCGCAAGATAATACCTCTCCAGTACATTGTCTTTGCTTCCCCTGAACCATTTCACCATCTCTAAATTCGCAACGTCGACAATTCGGTCATCTTCTTTGTCAACTGTTGTAGCAACGATAATTTCATTTATTTTGTTTGCTTTTTTTAATCTGCGGATAACCTGCTGAAGTACTGTAATGCCGCTGTTGTATGGCAATTCCATCAGCACCTTTCCAGGTAATCTTGTTGATGAAGCCCTTGCCTGAATAATAGCTCCTATTTTCATTTAAATATCCTGAAAGGTCTCTATTATTATTTTTACAACATAATTTATGTCATCATCATTCATAGCCGGATAAAGAGGAATACTTAACTCTCTCAAATAAAAATCCTCTGCAATCGGACACATGTCCTTTTGAAAGCCCATCGAGTTATAAAAAGGATGCCGGTAAACCGGGATGTAATGGACCTGTGTTCCTATGCCCTTTTTCTTTAAGCTGGAGACAATATTTTTTTTCACGCCTTTATATTTATCCTTTAGTTTCAAGGTATAAAGGTGATAAGCGGAAAAAGCATAATCTTTTTCGATCGGGGTATCAAAATATGGATTTGCTCTAAATGCTTTCGAATATCTATCTGATATACTTCTTCTTTTTTCGATGAAATTATCAAGCTTCTTTAACTGGGATATCCCCAACGCAGCCTGCAGGTCAGTCAGCCTGTAATTATAACCCTGAAGTTGCATCTCATAATACCAGTCTCCGTGCGATTCATTTAACAGATGCTTTTTAGTTATGCCGTGAGATCTGAAAATAAGCAGTTTTTCGTAAAGATATTCATCATTGGTAACAACTGCTCCGCCCTCGCCGGTTGTTATATGCTTTAATGGATGGAAACTGAAAACCGTCATATCAGAATATTTACAGCTGCCTATTTTTTCACCGTTGAACCTGGAACCCATTGCATGGCAGGCATCTTCGACAATAAAAAGACCATGTTTTCTTGCAATTTCATTTATTTTAATAAGGTCTACAGGATGACCTGAATAATGGACTGGGAATATACCTTTGGTTTTGGCTGTGATTTGAGATTCTATTTTTGAGGTGTCTATATTACCAGTATCAGGTTCAATATCTACAAAAACAGGTTTGGCACCGAGATATATGCCGGCATTTGCAGTAGCGGCAAACGTGATGGGAGTTGTTATAAATTCATCATCTTTCGAAAGTCCAAGGGCAAAATATGCCCCGTGAAGGGCGGCAGTACCCGAGTTTAAAACAACAGCGTATCTGACGCCACAATATTCAGCAATCTTTTTTTCGAATTCTTCAATTTTTGGCCCCTGAGTAAGCCAGTCAGACCTAAGAACATCTGTAACTGCCCGGATGTCATCTTCATCTATCCACTGCCTTCCGTAAGGAATGTATTTATCTTTGTCTGACAATGCAGTATTATCCGATAATCCTTAGTTATACATTCATGTTTATCTTCTGGGCATCAATAATCTTCTTTATATCTGAGACTGAAAGCCATTGGTCGTTACCGCCGCTGCTGTAAACAAACCCCTCCGGTACCGGATGTTTGCGAGCTGCAGTGCTAACAGCAGGCGCTGTAGGTGAACATATCATATAGTGCTTGCCTATGTCATAAGTATGCCTTGCCTCGTCCTCGGAAATAAGGGTCTCGTGCAGTTTCTCCCCAGGCCTGATCCCCATAATTTCGACTTTGCATTCAGGACCTATCGCTGCACAAATATCCAGCATCTTTGCTGAAGGTATCTTTGGAATAAAGATTTCACCGCCTTTCATCAACTTCAAACCGTTTAAAACCAGGTTAACACCTTCATCAAGTGTTATCCAGAAACGGGTCATCCTTTTGTCAGTAACTGTAAACTTGCCGTTCGCCTTTTGTTTCAGGAATAGTGGAATGACACTGCCCCTGCTTCCAACGACATTGCCATACCTGACCGCGCTGAACCTCGTTACATGGGTTCCGGCATACGCGTTGGCTGAAATAAACAGTTTTTCCATGCATAGTTTGGTGGCCCCATAAAGGTTCGCAGGCCCGACAGCCTTATCCGTACTTAGGGCAATGAGTTTCTTTACACGCGTATCGATGGCTGCGTTAATAATATTCTGTGCGCCTATAATATTTGTCTGGACTGCCTCAAACGGGTTGTATTCAAGTGCCGGCACCTGCTTTAACGCGGCAGCGTGAACTATAATATCAACCCCTTCAAATGCCCTGTAAAGCCTGTCTTTGTCCCTTATGTCACCAAGGAAATATCTTATGGGATAGTTTTCTTCGTTAAATACCTGTTGCATCTCGAACTGTTTGAGTTCGTCCCTGCTGAAGACTATAAGCTTCTTGGGCTTATGGTTTTTCAAAACCGTGCTGATGAACTTTTTACCGAAAGATCCTGTGCCCCCTGTAATAAGGATTACCTTGTCATTAAACATATCATTCTCCTGAAATAACTTAATTATTCCATACAGTACTGTGCAATTATTATAGCAGCTTTAACGTCAAAATAATCATCACTGAGCGCCCTTCCATCTAAAATTCCTGCCCGTAACATTGGCCTTACCTATTTTAACAGAGCGGCCCACAGGCACAAATGAATATCCGTCCGGGTCGGGTGTGGGTGTTATGGTATATATGCCGCTTGCAAGTCCGGTAAAGTTATATTTTCCGTTAGAGTCCGTAATAGCGGTCTTTGTCATATTATAACCGTCCAGCAATATTTCGACCCCTGGAAAAGGCTTATTATTAACTGTTTTGATAGTGCCGGAAAGCGTGTATGAAACAAAATTCTGTTTGTTAATATTTGATTTATGGATTGTCACTGAACGGCTTGCAGGCACAAATGCATACTCTGAGACATTGGGAGTTACAGTATAAACTCCGAGAGCCAGGCCATTGAACACGTATCTCCCCTTAGTGTCCGTAACGACCGTTTTGGTAATACTATCATTGTTCAGGACCACGGAAGCCCCGGCCAGGGGCGACTTGCCACCTGTCAGCACAACACCTGAAACAGAGTAAGTTGTAAATTTCTGCACTTTGACATCAGCGTTTTCCACCTTCACTGAATAACTCTCAGGTTTAAAAGAATACCCGGGCATGTCAGGAGTAACAGTATAGTTTCCAGCTGGCAGTTCTGGCAGGAGGTACTTTCCTTTTGAATTTGTAGTTGCTGTCTTTATCTTATCGCCGCTCAGGGAAATGACCACTCCGGCCAAAGGCGCCTTGTCAGCCATGACTGTTCCTGAAATAGTAAATGGGGTGCCTATGGGAATAAACGTCGCAGTCACATTTCCTGCCGCATTCATTGTAGCTGTACATGAGCCATCGTCGTTTACCTTGCAAGCGCCCTCCCATCCGTCAAAGGCTGATCCGGAATTCGCTATAGCGTTTAAAATGACTTCTGAGCCATAGTTATAAGCTTCAGCGCAGTCACTGCCGCAGTCTATACCGGATGGCTCCGAAGTTATCTTTCCGACTCCAGGACCTGTATTGGTGACCCTCAAGATGGAAAGCGGCAGATCAGAATGGCACACAGGTAGAAGTAAATTCTCTGCTACTGTAATAACAGAAGACATCTGGGTTTGTCGTATAGTTGCAGTAGTCTTCACCCCTTCTGCATTCATATTTGAATTACCGGCAACAACTGCAGTATCTGTTGCTGTGGTATTTGACGCCACTGCAGTTGAACAGTCTTTAATATTTCCCTGACCGTCAAGTTTCAATATCCAAATATCGCCTTTGCCGGAACCGGATAGGCCGCCTGAACCAGATAAACCGGAGGGATATGAAGTGCCTGCCGCAATGTAACCTCCATCCAGTGTCTGCTGCAGTGCGGAAGCATTGTCATTGCCGCTGTTGTCGTAGGTGTTTTCCCACTGAATGTTCCCGTTTGCATCAAGCTTGAACAGCCATATGTCCCCATCCCCTGTGCCAAATGAATAAGTAGTGCCTGCTACTATATATCCACCGTCCAGGGTTTCATTTACTCCAGTCGCATAATCATCCTTACTGCCCCCGTATGTCTTCTGCCATACAATATTCCCGTATGGATCAAGCTTCAACACCATAAAATTACTGTCCCCTGCGCTGACCGAATAGGTAGTGCCTGCCAAAATATATCCCCCGTCATAGGTCTGTTGAACACCTGGGGCATCATCATTGCCTGCACCGCCGTATGTCTTTTGCCACTCGACATTCCCGTCAGCATTAAGCTTCAACACCCAGAAATCAGTGCCTCCATCTGCAAAAGAACTGGTCGTGCCTGTTGCAACATAGCCTCCATCCATGGTCTGCCTTATTGAGTTCAACCTGTCAAAGGCGTTACCACCATAAGTTTTTTCCCAACGTATAATACCTTCGGGATCAAGACTCAGCAGCCAGAAATCGGCATACTCTGAATCAAATGAATACGTAGTGCCTCCAACTATATAACCTCCGTCCATGGTCTGCTGAACAATTGGACCATCATCATTGCCTGCACCGCCGTATGTCTTCTGCCATACGATGTTCCCAATTGAATCAAGCTTCAATATCCAGAAATCGGTGTCGCCTTCTCCAAATGAATCAGTAGCGCCTGCAACAATATAACCTCCGTCCACAGTTTGCTGTATTGAATTTGCCCTGTCATCACCAATGCCACCATAAGACTTCTGCCATTCAATATTGCCGCCTGAATCAAGCCGCAGCACCCAGAAATCACTGCCGCCTTTACCAAAAGACGAGGTAGCGCCTGCAACTATATAGCCTCCATCTTTAGTCTGCTGGATTGGGCCGGCGCTGTCATCGCCGCTGCCCCCATAAGTTTTTGCCCACAAAGTATATTCAGGGAGTGTCCCCATACCATTTAACAATACATTGAAATCAGGGTTGGCAGAGGCATTTGAGGAAATCCTCAGTGTCGTTGACTTCTTACCTATTGATGAAGGCGAAAATACTATATTAATTCCGCAGGTTAAGTCTTTCCCAATAATCGCCGGAAAAGTTGCGCATCCTGCGTCTGCTGACATGCTGAACATCGCTGCATCGCCTCCTGTAAATCCTATTGAAGTAATAATGAGGTCTGCGGTGCCTGTGTTCTTAATTGTAAAGTGTTGGGAAGGCGAACTGCTGACAATTGTCACAGGACCAAAATCCTCTGAATCAGGGGAGACCGAAACCGCGCCATCAGGATTAAGGTCAATAGTAAAGACTGCCTCTATTGAATGATCGGATTTCAAATCAGTGAAAGTGTAAGTATAAACCTTTCCGGCAGGAGTCAATGAGCCTGTAACATCAACCTTATCTACCATGATGGATTTTACATGATAGCCCTGTTCAGGCGTTATGGCAAATGACTGACTGTATCCGTGCGTTACAACTGTCGTGCCTGAAGGCGTAATATTACCTCCTGTACCTGCTGCAGCAGAGATGTTATGGGTAGTCATAAAGGTAGCGATTACATAAACCTTGGTCCCGTTTATTGTTATCGAACACTGGCCTATGCCCAAGCATCCTCCACCGGACCAACCGGCAAAGACAAAACCACTGTCCGCAACAGGAGTTAATGTCACAACGCTGCCCTGCTCATATATCTCGGAACAGTCTTGACCGCAAGCTATCCCTGTTGGTGCGCTTGTCACCATG
>Ga0209211_10013057_pt1 | contig 10351 bp, 9 predicted proteins | sample RifGroA2_FD_183992 | JGI IMG/M metagenome (GOLD analysis project Ga0209211, IMG submission 183992) | Groundwater microbial communities from Rifle, Colorado, USA - Groundwater A2 (SPAdes) (version 2) | ecosystem: Environmental > Aquatic > Deep subsurface > Groundwater | place: Rifle, Colorado...
CTCTGAAAGATCTCCCATCGCCAAATGAAAATACCGAATAAGAAAGAAGCAAAAATATGTGGCATTGATGAATGATGGGTGAGATTAATTACCTGGGGAATAAGTTGCTTCGAGTTATTAATAACATAATCAGAATACTCTGTCAAATTATTTTTTTCCATTTTAATTGTTTCTTGTTTCAGATCATCTTCTGTTACCTCCAGCTGAAAAACATTTTTAGCTTCTGTTGAATGCCTTCTCAGATTATCTAAGCTGTAAACAATCTGATTGTGAAAAATAGAAATTATGAAAAATATGGCGATTGACCACATTAATACTTTTTTTGATGAAGAGAAAAAGTATATGTCTTGGCTCTAAAAAAATAAACTGTAACGAAGCAATAATCGCCAGAATAAAAAGCCGTCGTACAAATAAACGCAGATTTGGTTTTCCGTTTACTTCTGTACGATTAAGGAGAATTACAAAGCTGATTCCAAATAAAATTGAGAACAGGGGATAGAACGATCCTTCAAAAAAAATCTTTATTAACCAACTTATAATATCAATCGTATCATTAGGTTTTGCCACATAAAACTGGATATTAACAATAAAAATCCCTATTAAAGCAAATGCACGCAATATATCTATCAGTTCGAGACGTTCATTAACTTGTAATGGACTGGAAGGTTTGAAGCTATTATTTGAACTATGATTTTGCATTCAATTCAAAATTTATTTATAAAATTCTTGATTTTTTTTAGAGCGGAGACTCTTCAAAAGAAGTCTCTAACAGTAGCTTACAGATAATGTTGTAATACGCGAAAAAATTACTGGGATATTTATGAATCTCTTGAATAACTCAATTTTAAAATATGAGATTTTAGTTGAAGCATTTTTATTTAAGTTTTACTTTTCTATTGGGCTATTTCATTTCTATTTTTTATTACTTTTGCAGGCACACCTGCAGATATTGACATAGCTGGAATACTTTTATTAACTACTGCACCTGCTGCAATAACAGAACCCGTGCCAATTCTAACTCCATCTAAAATGACACAGTGAGCACCAATCCAGGTACCATCTTCAATAAAAATTCCACCTTTTCCAACAAAATCAGGCTGTTTACTAATAGGGATATCTTTTCTATCTAAATTATAACTACCTCCGCCAACAATGTAAGTATAGGCAGCTAATAATGTATCTGCACCAATTTCTACCGTACTGGAAGAATATACTTCACAATTAAAACCAATATTTACTCTTTCTCTTAAAATAATGTCTCCACTTTTACAGCTCAGGATAGAATTTCTTCCAACAAATACTTCGTTTTCTAAAATAATTCCTTTATTCTCAATCCCTTTCGCATCTATCATTACGTTATCATCAATTATTACGTTATCGCCTATAGAAATTTTTTTAGGATGTCTTAATACCACATTAGAACCAAAAATAATTCCTCTTCCGCTTTTCCCGAGTAGTAAAGGATATAGTTTACTTCTTAAGAAAATTCCTAATGCACCGGGAATCCATCCGCAAAACAAGATAATAACTTCATACTTTATCAGATCTGATATATTATTAGAGCCAATTATTAACTCTTTATACCTGTCGAGTTTTGATTTTTTAATACCCGATACAGATTCCTGAATTTTAAATTCTTTTTTTCCCATGTATTAAATTCTGTTTTTAAGTTTTATAATTAATCCAATAACCCTTTTTCTTTATACCAGTCTGCAGTCTTTTTCAGACCTTCATCTAGAGTATATTTAGGTTGATACCCTAAAACCTTTTTTGCTTTAGAAATATCAAAGGCACGGTCCTTAACAAAAAATTCTACTCTTCTGCGGTAAACAGGGGGAGTAATTCCAAAAGGTCTGCAGACTATTTCACAAAGCAACCCTGCAAACCAGACAGGAAAAACAGGGATATGTGTTTTAGGTACCGGCTTATTGAAAACCATTCCAATTTTCTTTACAAGTTCATTTAATGTGAGATATTCCTCTCCGCCAATAGTAAATATTTCACCAATAGCTTCTTCCTTCTCACCGGCTAATACAATACCTTCGGCAAGATCCTCTCCATACGTAAAATGATAATATACGTTTCCGCTTCCTATCATCTTAAATTTACCATTCTTTATATATTTAAACAGTTTTAAGAAGCGCATATCTCCAGGTCCATAAATTCCAGCCGGTCGAACTACAGTAACAGGCAAACCATTTTTATAATATTCCAACGCGAGTTTTTCTGCAGCTAATTTGGATTCCTGATAATAATCACCCGGATTGTAAGGGTCTTCTTCTTTAGCAGGAATTTTTTTTATATGTCCTTGTACGCCAACAGTACTGCAGTGAACAAATCTTTTTATTCCAGCTTTCTTTGCTGACACCAGAAGTCTTCTTGTGCCTTCCAGATTAACATCCCAAAAATATTTATTAGGAACTCCTTCAACTCTGTAAGCTGCAGCAATATTATAAACAATATCAATATCCTGCATAGCATCATAAAAGGAAGGATGAGTTGCTAAATCGGCATAATAAAGTTCAACAAGCTTTGAAGTCTTTCGAACAATTCCTTTAACCTGGTAACCTTTTTTTAGCAATAGCTTAATCAAGTAGCTCCCTGTAAAACCATTTGCACCTGAGACCAGAGCTTTCATTAGTTCCTCAATTATTTATTTTTTACTTTATTTACTATTAAAAAAGATTTACTATGAATTCCGAATCTAAAGTTTGATATATAATTGGATGACATAATACAAATAATAATGCTTTCGCAGAGTAGGCATTATTTTTTGCTGCCCATTCCTGTAATCCTACATGTTCAATCCAATCATAGACATCAAGTAATCTTTCTTTATGTGCTTTGTAAGTATGATTCTTTTCTATAAAAGTCATTCCGTTTTCACCCAATTTTTTACAAAGATTTTCATCGTTAACCAACTGGATAATTCCTTTGGCAAAATCCTTTGGAGTTGGAGCAGCCAAAAGTGCCTCTCCATTTGAAAGAATTTGGGTATGTGTATAAAGGTCAGTTGCAATTACCGGCTTGCCTGAGTGTAAAAAGGGGAAAATTTTCATCGGAGTATTCACTCCTTTGATTCTTGGACACGCAATTATATCAGCCTCCGTCAAATAATATTCCAGCTCATCAAATGGTTTTTGACCTAAGAAATATACCCGGTTACTAATTTCTAGTATATCTGCTTCCTTTTTATAATAAGTAATATCTTCCTTCATTCCACCTATTATAACAAGAACCAAATCATCTGTTTTTTCGCAAACGATTTTAAAGCTTTTAAGGAGCAATTCAATCCCCTGGTAAACTTCAAGATTTCCAGCATAAAGAAGTATTTTTTTATTTGTTCCAATTTCCTTTTTAAGGGAACCTTTACTTTTTGCCCCGGGATTTTTGAGTTGTGAAATATCATGAATAGTAACCGTTTTTTTAGACCCCCCCTTCTCGCACAATTCAGCTAAAGCATTACAGACAGGAAGATTTGCGATAGCTCCTTTTATTGCTTTTGTTTCAAGTATGTCAAAAAACAAACTAAGAGATTTTAGATATAATTTTTTTTCAACTATTTGCTGTGCAATAGATGAATCGAGGTCATATACATAAGGTATTTTAAAAATCTTTTTAAAAAACATTGCAAAGAAAACCGATTCTTCACCTGCATGAATTAAATCGTACTTATTATTTTTTAGTAAACTCCATGCTTTGAAAAAAAGGAATGAACTACAGATAAGTTTCTTAATTGAAAATCCGGGCCTAATATCCCTTATGAATTTTAAATACGGTATCCGGTGTATTTTTACATTAGGTATATTGATGTCTTTTCCAAGATGATAGACTAGAACATCAACTGAAGTATTTTCTCTTTCAGACAAAACACGAAGGACTAATTCAACATCAATCGGAGTTCCTCTTTCTATATAGAAAGGATGAGGGGCTAATTGAAGTATTTTGAACTCTTTGTTTTCCATTGTTCCTCTTGATTTATATTACTGCCGTGTTTGATACTTCTTTTGCAGCTACTCGTAATATTACAGGTGAGCCAAACAGTTTGGTAAATCCTAATATAGAAAATAATTTTTCGATTGCCTTTAATATCGTAACATTTTTAATTGCCTTATGAATTACCATAGGAAGAAAAAATTCTGGCTTAAATACCGGCTTAATAAAATTGTTCTTATCAAATTCTTCTATAACTTCCTTGCGTGAAAAATTCCGGTATGTTCTGGTATTCCCTTCAAATTTTTTCTTAATATTGAATAAAATATCATAGAAAATGTTAAAGCTTCTGATATCGGGATAGTCAATAATAACTGAATGTTTTGCTACACGGCAAAGTTCGGATATCTGTAATTTCCAATTATCTTCGTGAGTTAATAACCTAAATGAAATTACAATATCAAAACTATTATCGTCAAAAGGCAGATTGAGTAAATTGCAGGTTAAATATTCAAAGGATTTAGGTTGAAGAAATTTATCCAGCCGTGTTCTGCAACTTTCATCGCTTCCGACAATAGTTACGTCAAAACCATTATTTACTAATGGAACAGCTAATTGTGCATGTCCCCCGCCTACATCCAAAACTTTAGCTTTGTGCCAGGGTTTTAATAAATCCAGTGTTATTTTTCCCTGAACAGATAAAAAATATTCCCCAACTTTCCCTGAAAACCTCTTCGCATAATCATCGGAAGATGTTTCAATATCCGCTTTCTGTGAAACTATACCCGTAACTTTTGTTTTTAAATCTAACATGCAGTCTCAACATTTTTTTTTAATAAAGAATAGACCTGCAATAAATTATTAATTTCGGAAATCTCTTTGGGTTTATCCCATCCTAACTCTTGTGAGATAATAGACGCTACTGCACGAATGCTTTCTAAAGAAGGGCATTCGAGCATACCCATCCCGGTCCTTCTTAAAATTACATCCTTTAATGTTAAAGCCATTTCATTGCGAATAGCATAAACAATTTCTGCGGTAATAATTGGTGGGTTCTCAGAAATCAGATTTAAATAACTCTTATTTTCATTTATAAGTTCAAATATCTTATTGCAATGCGAACCATAAGTTTTAATTAATCGTTCTGCAACAACTTGTGGAATATTGCCAGAATAATTTTTGGTTATAGTCTTAACTTCTTTTTTATAAGAATAAGAAGGTTTTATTTTTTTCTTAATCTTTTTAACTACTTCTTCTGCAATAACCGGTGCGGTTGTATACTTAACAGACTTAATAGAAAATAAATTTCTGCTGTATTCAGATACAGTAGAGTGTCTCTCTGCCTGAATACTACCGGCGCTTGATTTTTCATCCATGGGAACTAATCCGACATGATAAAAACTCACGTCATCAAAAGTTAATTGAGAAGAAGGAAATAAGTAATTTGCTTCTTCAATTATCTCGTTAATATCTTCCTTGGTTATCTCTAACCCGTTTACTTTCCCATCATATAATTTATATGTTGTCCCTATCATTGTATAATTTTGGATCGGGACAAAAAAGAAAAGCCTTTTACCTCTTTTAAATAATGCCTCTGTATCTGAAAAATTCTCCTTTCCTTCAAGACCCACACTATAATCGGCAAAAAAATTCTTCCTAACAATAATATTAACTGCTTTAGTCAATTTTATTTGAGGTTTATTAAACTCAAGTTTTTTTTGAATTTGGTTGAACCATGGACCAACTGCATTTACAAACACTCTGGCAGAAATATTAAACTCACTTGAGTTTATTAAGTCCTTTACTTTAACTTCTTTTATGCCATCATCACTATTTATAAATTCTAATGCTACAACATAATTGGCGGCAGTAAAATCATATTGATTTGCTTCATATAAAAATTCCAATAACATCCTTTCAGTATTCTGAACTACTGCTTCATACCAAACTGCTCCACCAGTAAATTTTTCCGTATTTATACCGGGGATAAGCTTTAAAATTTCTTCCCTGCTAATTACATAGCCGCCCGGTATCCGGTTTTGGAAGGCAATATTATAATTTCTATTAAAGCTGATCAAGTCATTAACTGAAAGTGCCAATCTCATTATATTCTTACTTTTTAATCCACGACCAAATGTAGGAACAAGGAAAGGAACGGCTTTGATTAAATGGGGAGCAACATTCTGCATTATTTTTCGTGAACGGATAGACTGCCTTATTCGTTTTAAATTGCCATGTTGTAAATATCTCAAACCTCCATGAATCACTTTCATGCTGTTAAAAGAAGTTGAATGACCAAAATCATTCATTTCTATCAAAGCTGTTTTGTAACCGTTCTTTGCCGCTTCTCTCGCAACAGTAATACCATGAATACCTCCCCCGATAACGAGTATATCAAATTCATCTTTACTTAATTTTTCTATATCTCTTTTCATCAAAAACTTAATTCCGGCTGATCGTAAATATTCTTCAATTTCATTTTATAACTTTCATGGGAGTAGTTTTTCTTAGCAAGAGATTTTCCTGCTTCGCCGATTTTTTTTCTTAAGTCCTCGTTTTCTATTAATTCCTGGAAACCATTGGCAAAAGATTCTGGATCAGGATTTACCAATTTAGAGCAAGTGTCATCAATTACCTGGGTGTGCGATTCGATTTTTGTTGCCAGAACAGGTTTTCCCGATGCAAGGTACGAGTATAATTTCATTGGGGTATTCTTTCCCTTAATTCTCGGAGAAAGAAGAATGTCCGCCTGGGATAAATAATAAGGTAGCTTTTTTAATAACCTAGGTCCTATAAAATTAACTTTATTTAAAATATTTAATTCCCCTGCAACTTCCTTGTATTTAGAGATATCATTTTGATTACCACCAATGATTACAATAGAAAAAGAAACTGAAGAATTTATTTTGGCAGTACTTTCCAGTAAAAGGTTTATTCCTTGATAATGTTCCAAATTACCAACATACAGTCCCATAACTCCCTGCAGATTATATTTTTGTCTAAGATTTTCCTCTTCAAAATTATAGTCACTATTTTCAAAAGCGATATCTTCAAGGATAAAAGTTTTTTTGTTAGGGTCATAACTTTTTACCTTCTCGGCAAGGTATTTACACACAGGGACAACTATATCTGCTCTTTTAACAGCAATGCGTTCAAACATATCTAATAATTTTACATATCGTCTTAAAAATTCCTTTTTTTCAATTAATTGATCAGCTAGCGAAGAATCCATATCATAAATTAATTTCTTACGTGAAAGAATATTTATAAATGCTGCAGGGAAAATTGATTCTTCCACTGCATGAATAACATCATATTTGTTTCTAAGAATCAGATATATTAAATAAAAACTTAAAAAAATGTCCGCAATAATTTTTTTTCGTGAAAAACCAATTGGAATATTTTTTATAAAAAAAATTTTAGGTATCCTATATACTCTCAGTCCTTTTATATTTATATCTGAACCTTCATTGTAAGTAAGTAAATCGATATTATGTCCGAATCCGCATAAAGTTTCAATTAATAATTTTACTGCTATGGGTGTACCTCTTTCCTGAAAAAATGGATGCGGAGCAATAACCAATATTTTCATCTACTTAACCTTACTTTAGACAATCTTAACATAAGTTGATTTTTTAAAAAACCAAATGGATTTTCAAGTTCACCGAAGTTATTAGGCTCTTCATTTAAGTTATACATCATTTTTTTTAATTCTAAAAAGGGCTTGTTAAAGTCTATATTAGAAATAAAATAAAATCCAAAACTGCCTGCTTTCCTCTCCTGTGATTTTAATGATAAAGGATCTGAACCACGCAGAGTATAAATTTTCTTTTTCATTCCTTCAGTGAACAACTTTGGAGCAGACCAGAATATTGGTCTTCCGCTATTATCTCCAAGAAAAAACTCAATCGAATTATTCTCTTTTATAAATGAACGAACAGCATCGCTTCTTTTTCCAAGCCATTTACCTACTCCCCATGGTAGAATAGGAATTGCCCCAAGATCATTAATGTTTCTTACAGTTTCTTCTAAAGACAATAAATATTCAACTTTTTGTTGAGTCCCTAACGACAAAACTTCCAGCTTCTCTTTTGTAATAATTTGTTGACCTGCTATAATTATAATAAAGTTGGAATCATCTGTTTCAAAAACGAGTGAACAATTTTCATCTGATTTCTTCTTAAAGAAACCTTCCTTTTCTAAATCCTGAATTATATTGTTTGAATTCTCACTGAGTTTATCAAAATAGTGAAAAGCATTAGACTCAGTTAGAAATAAAACCCCTACAAATTTTTCTGCTAACTTCAATTTCTTGTTATAATATGAAAAATTCCTTTTCGCCTTCTTAAAAAATCTTATTAAATCGTGACAATCATAGATATGAACATGGGTATCAACGAGTATTGAGTATTCTTTAGACATCAGGCTAATTTAACTTCAGATTTAGCATTAAGCTTTTTAACGGTTGACAGTTTTTGGCAAGTATAATGCCATATAACCTGCCATTTACTTATGAAAAAAAGAATATTTGTCGTTGACTAATGTATTAAATTAAAACATTAAGATCATTTCTATAAAAAAGAGAGCTGAAAAAGAAAAGAAGGTTTTATAAGAAAGGGAAACCGGAGCGAAAAGCTCCGGCACAGCAAATTATTTTATTAAGGTCATTTTTCTGGTTTGGAAAAATTCATCTTTTACATTCAGACTATATACATATACACCGCTCGGTAATCCTACGGCATCAAAATCTAAGGCATGCTTTCCTTTAGAAAGTTCATCGTTAACTAATTCCCTTACTTTTTCACCGACAATATTATAAATTGTGAGGGTAATAAAAGCTTTCTCTTTCATATCAAATTCTATTTTTGTGGTGGGATTAAATGGATTGGGATAATTTTGATAGAGCTGATATGTGTCTGCCAAATTTGTTACTTCAAAGTCCAGGATATTTGAATATTCAAACTTACCACTATAATCTACTTGTTTGAGTCGATAGCTGTATTTCCCCGGAAGAAGTTCTTTATCTACAAAAGCATAACTGTTTTTTTCATTTGTGGTACCATGACCGGAAATAAATCCGATTACTTCAAATTTACCTTTATCAAATTCCCTCTCGATTTCAAATCCTTTATTATTTAATTCCGAGGAAGTTAACCACTCAAGAACTATATTATTATTATCCACAGAACCAGTGTATGAGCTTAACTCGACAGGCAGTGCTTCATCATCACCTAAAATCTGAGCTTCCCAAAGATTAGCCCAGTTATTGGGATTATTCGTAGAAGAAAGGAACTGTAATCTTACATATCTTGCCGATTGAGATGTAAACTGATTCACTGTCCACTCCTCAGATGCAGATGATGCATTTACAACAACCTCATTCCAGTTTACCTGATCATTTGAAACAGATACGGTATACTGGTATACTCTCCCTTCCTGAAAATTAAAGAATGAGAACTTTGTCATACTTACGGACTTCTCTGATCCTAAATCAAAAATAATATGCTGCGGCATTGACTGAGCAGCCCACCTCGAATTTGGATCACCATCATAATATCCCAAACCATCTATAGTCTTTTCAGGAGCTGTATTCGGATCTGTTGTTCCTGTAGCTGTTACACCTGCTACCTGGTAGTTTACCAAGTCTCCAAAATTCTTTATATGATTGGAAGGATTAGTAATATTAACAAAGTTACTTCCTGTAAGTATTGTTGTTACTTTTCCTTCAAAATTCCACCTTACATTTGGGTTTACTCCATCCAATGGATTTGTATCCTCTAAACGAAAACTTCCTACACGTACTGGAGTTGAGGATACATAGTCACTCCCGGGCATCGATGCGAAGGTCAGTTTCTGAGTTCCGTCTGCAGTCTTTAGTCCTACACCTATTGAGGGAGGATTGCTTAATTCGGAAGTTCCCGGTATATATGAAAATGACAGTGAGCCACCATCATTAACATCAAATGAAAAGGAACATTGATAGGAAGTTAATTGAAAGGTACTATCCACACTTTTGATGTACACATTGAACTCGAAAGTATTGGAGTTTATTAATTCTCCATTATCCAGGCTCATTTGATAATCAGTCTGAGCACTTGAACTAACATAAAACATCGTTGTCAACAAAAAAACGTAAACACATCGTATCATTTTCTTCTCCTACTCATATTTTCAGGAGAGATTTATTCTATCGTTCTCTCCATCTTGTTATCCTTTTTGAGGATGTTTTGGTAGGATATTCGTACATATTCATCTTATCCTTATCCTTAAACATCGTCTCAAAACCTATTCATCATTTCGCTTCCCCTTCTATGCTTCCCCTTATTTCATCATTACCATCTTTTTGGTTTCTGTAAATTCGTTTCCTACATCTAATCTGTATACATATACTCCACTTGCTAAGTTAACTCCATTAAAG
>Ga0209211_10013059_pt1 | contig 10351 bp, 13 predicted proteins | sample RifGroA2_FD_183992 | JGI IMG/M metagenome (GOLD analysis project Ga0209211, IMG submission 183992) | Groundwater microbial communities from Rifle, Colorado, USA - Groundwater A2 (SPAdes) (version 2) | ecosystem: Environmental > Aquatic > Deep subsurface > Groundwater | place: Rifle, Colorado...
GCGGAGCCGATCCGGACTCGAACTCGCGCCTGCGCCTCGTGGTCGAGCAAGCCAAGAAAGCCTCCATGCCGCGTGAAACGCTGGAGCGCGCGATCAAGAAAGGCGCAGGCCTGCTCGACGGGGGCGCGAATCTGGAACGCCTCGTCTATGAAGGTTTTGCGCCGCACCGCGTCCCCGTGATCGTCGAATGCCTGTCCGACAACATCAACCGCACCATGTCCAGCATGCGCGTACTGTTCCGCAAGGGGCAGCTCGGTGCGGAAGGCTCCGTCTCGTGGGACTTCAGCCACGTCGGCATGATTGAGGCCACACCGAACTCCAAAGAGGCCGATGCAGAAGTCGCCGCCATCGAAGCAGGCGCGCAGGACTTTGAACCGGCCGACGAAGGCGCAACCCTTTTCATCACCGACATCACCGATCTGGATACCGTGTGCCGCGCCTTGCCGGCACAAGGCTTCACCGTCATCTCCGCCCAGCTGGGCTATCGCCCGAAAAATGCCGTCACACTCGGCAATGATGCCGAGCGCGAAGAAGTGGAAGCGTTTCTGGAGGCGATAGATGCGGATGATGACGTGCAGAATGTTTATGTGGGGCTGGCGGGCTAGAGGTGTTTCTTGAGAGAGGGGCGAAGCAATTCGATTTGTTCAAATAGAAATACGAAGCCCTGAAAATCATGAAGTCTTCCCCGGGGTTTCCGGGGGCAAGCCCATGATGGGCAAATCTTCACGGGACAAGCCCAGTGCCTCCAGAACTTTCAGCGCCGCGTAGGCATCGTTTGCCGCGTAGAGTATTTGCTGCGGGGTGAGCTGGGGCTGCGACCAGTTGGAGGTGGTCACATGCCTCGCCTTGGCAAAGCGCTGCCTGAAGACTAACGCTACTGCCCCCCGGACGCCCATCTCCTTGTGGTAGCCGTCCATGCTGAACACCGTATTGAGATCGACCACCGCGTTGAAATGCACGCCCAGTTTCGCGTGGATATGCCTGCGATCCGATCTGAGGCCGAAGCCGACCTTGATGACCTGTTCCGATTGCAGCAACTCGATCAGGAACGGATGCCCGTCCGCCCGATGTAGTTGGAACAGGTAGGCCTTGTCGTGCAAGGCAAACTGCACCACGTGCGGCCCCTCACTGACATCGCCCGTGACAAACGTCGGTTTGGATTCAGTATCGAAACCAGCGATGCCAGCAGCTTTGATCTCGGCAGTGGCGGACGCAAACTCTTCGGTGGTAGTTGGCACATGGATGCGTTCCAGCGTGAGGCCGACAAATGGCTCCAGCAGTGCGATCTCAGGCTTGGTCGGGGCGGTTTTTTTCATATGTGTAGATAGGTGTTTTGAATTGAGAAACCATTTTGTTTTAACCCGGATTGTTCAATAGGCTCAAACCCCCTCCAACTCCCCCTTATCAGGGGGAGAGCCAAACCGGCTCCTCCCCTGACAAGGGGAGGCTGGGAGGGGTTTGGGTCTAATAGATTATTTTTATTTAACCGCCCGCGCGCGCAACTGCCCGCACGCCCCTTCGATCTCCTGTCCTGCCGAGTCGCGGATCCGGGCGAGGATGCCATGCTGCTTAAGGGTTTTCACCATGAAAGCAGTTCGTTCGGATGAGGGGCGGCGATAGTCGAGTCCGTCCACCTCGTTGAAAGGGATGAAGTTCATGATGGCGTATTTCCCCGAGAGGAGCTGGGCGATCCTCTCCACCTCGGCGTCGCTGTCGTTGACGCCCTCGATCAACGTCCATTGATATTGAACCGGATAGGCGGTGGCGCGCGCATACGCTTCGGCGCGTTCCACCAGCTCTTCGATAGCGATCTGCGGGGCGCGGGGCAGCAATCTGGCGCGCAGGGCAGCATCGGTGGTGTGCAGCGAAAGGGCGAGTGCTGGTTTCACAGTTTCGTGAGAAAGACGTTCGAACACGCGCGGGTCGCCGACCGTGGAGAACACCAGATTCTTATGGCCGATGTTTCCCTGCGTGCCGAGCAGCTCAATCGCTTCGAGCACGTTGTCGAGATTGTGGGCCGGTTCGCCCATGCCCATGAATACCACCTTGCTCACCGCGCGGCGACGGCGCGCGAGCACCACCTGGGCGACGATCTCGGCGCTGCCGAGCTGGCGCAGCAGGCCATTGCGGCCACTCATGCAGAACACACACCCCACGGCACAACCCACCTGCGTCGATACGCACAGACCGCCACGCGGCAGCAGCACGCTCTCCACCATCTGGCCATCGGCCAGTTCGACCAGCAGGCGTGCGACGCCTTCACCGGCGGGATATTCACTGCGTAGGCGCGCCAGTCCATGCAACTCCGCCTCGATGGCGGGCAACTCGTTGCGCAGTGCCAGCGGAAAGAAAGTCTCTGCGGCACTGTTCTTTCTGTCGTACGAGCAGACCTGGCTCCAGCCGCGCAGCAGACGATCTTCGTGGCACGGCTTGGCACCGAGATCACGCAGGCGTTGGCGAAGCTGGGCGATACGCATCGGGGAGTGAGAAGCGGGAGTCACAGTTGGTTTGAAAATAATTGCGGGGGAGTTTTTGTTACGCAAGCGCTGAATAAATCGTCATTCCCGCGAATACGAGCGAAGCGGAGTTTCGAGGGGTGGCTAAGCGGTAAAAAAGTGTTTCCTTCAACCTGCCTTAAAGGGTGACGCGTGTTATGCGGCTTGCATGGCAGAGACGGGCTGGCTTTCCAGATAAAGCGTGTCGTAGCTGAGGTCGATCTCTCCGGGCCACTCGATCGAACCGGCAACGACGCGTGCACCCAGGAATGTGCCGCGTTCGCGCAAGCGTTTAAACACGCCTTTATCCAGATATGGTTTGGCGTCGAAGATACGCTGTTCGCCGTTGGCGAAGGTGAGCAGCAACTCATAATTTTCCAGTGGCTGAACGGCAGTAATGTAAGGGTTCATATCATTTCCTAGCGCAGCGGTTCGATGCGGAAAGGCTCTTCGCCTTTAACGGCCAAAGCCCAATCGGCAAACAGCTCATCCTTGTGGATGACCATCCATGCCTGAATCAGCTTCTCCTTGCTGGGCGGCATATTACCCGAAATCAATTCGCCTCCTGTATTCATCCGCGAGGCGGCGCGGCGCGTGGAGCGCGATGTCAAAGCCGTGCACGGCGACGTGACTGCATTGCTTAACGCGGAGCTGCTGTCAAAAACAGACGATGGCATGATCGTCTTTCCGTTTGATGCCATTCATGTGGATTTCATGCTCAAGGCGGCTTGAGGCCTGACGGTTAGGTTGCTGAAAACAGCTCGACCCTGGCCCGTTTAATTTTTCATAGCATTATTGCGCAGCAATTGCCTGATCGCATTCGGCGATTATGTAGTCTGGAACGAAGTCGAATTTGTGCGGGTTGAGCTGCATGATGTACTCATTTTCGATGTGGAATGACTCATTGATATACTTCTTAACCACATCGTTCTCGTGATTTTCATTGTTAATGATCCTGAAAATCTGAAGCTTTTCATATCCGCTTTGGGCGGCATGGTATGTGGCGACCATGACGGTATCGTTAAGCAGTCTATCCAACAGTTTTGCATAATCAAATGAGGCCAATTTCAACTGAATGGCGGCACTCCCAGTGTCTATTTCAGTCTGAGTCATCGGTCGTTCAACGTCGTTACTCCTGAGCATGGGTGTCGCTCGTTTATGAAAGAGATTGGCAAGCAACTGATACTCAAGCCCCTTGTCGTCAATAACCTCATAATGCCTTCGAAGATAGATTGACTTGATAATGTCGTCGCCATGTGACTTAATATTTTCATCGCATATCTGCGCAAAACTTAATAGATCGTTTTTTCCCACTTCTAACTCGACGACCGTCCCTGTTTTAGATTTGAGGAAGCTGGCCACTGGTGTTGGCTGAAAATGATGCCCGCCAAAGGTCTTCACCATATCAATAACAGGCTCGATGTCATGCGTTAGCATTAACACTGTTTTGTCACGGAGACTGTTCTCCCCTCGAAATAACATTTCGAGAATTGCGAATTTTTTGTTCTTGTCAAACGATGATATTGGGTCGTCCAAGACAATCAAGTCTGGGGCCTTCGTTAAACATTCGTACATAAAAAGAACTATCGAGAATGCATTTCGCTCACCGTAACTTAAATGCGCTGCTCCGTTTTCGATGTTTTCGGCGAAGTCGAGGTGCCTCAACTTCATTTTGTAGGTCTCATTTTCGAGCTGAATGTCGACAACATATTTATAGCCAGCGTACCGTAAGAAACTATTGATTTCCGCCTTGTATTTATTTATCGCAGTTTCGATGCTCTTTTTTTGCTTATTTATCTCGCCCTGCAACTTTCCGGCTTTATTGAGCACGGAATCCAACGAGCAATTAATTTCATCGGCGATGGCCTGTGTCTCAGGCGAATCCAACGCAGCCAGAAACTTTAAGTCAATGTTCAATGCTGAAATGCGCTTCTGAATTTCACCAACATCTCGGAGCGAGAAGAAAGAAATGATCTTTATGTCTTGCAGTTTCACACGCAAGGTATCGACATCACTTTTCAGTTTGGTAAGGTAGGTGATTTCTTCTTTTTTTAGTTCAGTTTTATTTTTTAAAATCGCCCCGATTGTTTGCAGGACATCTTGACTGAAGTACTTGCCTAGCCGGTCTACTATTCCTTGCAAGATATTTAAATGTTCAATTGACTTTGCGTCATACTCTGCACTGACAGCTAAGATTGTTTCCTTCTTCTCATCAGTTGGTGCCGTGCAGTAAGGACATTCTGTAGATATTTCGAGAAATTCATTCCCTTTTATCTGCCACCCAATCCATTTGACATTGCTGTCGCTTTTGATGAACTTGGCGTATGGGGTCAATTTTTCCGGGATATGCTCTAGCTTGTTACCATTTCCAATGGCCTTACCTATCCGACCGGCCTTTGAGAATCCAGACTGGGATTTTCCGAAGCTGTCGCTCAAATCGGAGAGGTCTTTCAGCACTTGATCGATGCTGGCGTTTTTATTGAACGTATCTTTTATGTCCGAAATAAGGCTCTCGATTTCGGACATTTTCTGCTCGTAATCGGCGCTCTTGATAAATATGTCAAAACTATCTTTTACGACCTCATCCTGCTTAAAGACGAACTGGTCTACGTATTCTTCGTTGAATACAAAAACTGACTTGAATTGATCTGCGCCTTTTACGCTCGGACTTGGCGAGATTTTTGGATCTCCGCCTCTATGTTTGAATGGTGTTAGCGTCGAGAGATTTGCCCCGCCTTTGGATGCGAGTTCAATTGCCTTGGCAATGGTGCTCTTTCCTGTACCGTTGGGCCCATATTTAATATTGAGTCGTCCTGGCGCTAAAGATATTTTAGCCGCGTCAATGCTATTGCAATGTTCTATCGTGATTTCCATTCTTCACTTTCGAGATGAAACAATTTTATATTTGCTCATCTGGCAATTCCAGATGTTCGATATTGTTCAATAAGGGCAGCGTATTTTGAGCAATGGCTTGCAGTTCACCAACAAAACTAGCCATCGTTTCAGTGACACGATTGATTTGCATTTCACGTGCTGCCCACTGTTTTTGGATCGCTCGTTTTTCTGAATCCAACTGACTTTTCATTGCCACAAATGAATCAACAACTGTTCGAATTTTTCGTGAAAAGTTTTCGCTGGTCATGTATGTATAGAGCAGCGCCATTTTTTCTTCTTTGCCTGTATTAATCATCTCTACACGATGAGTTTCCAAAAGCAATGTACGAAGTGCTTCTGCAACAGGTCGAACCATCTGTGGGCTGACAACCCAAACTCCATCACGTTGGAAGAATGGCTCATTGATTCCCTTTGGCAATGCTGTTGTCACTAAAACAGCTATGCGAGCATCAGCACCTTGCTGGTCATCTTTTAGTTTTTGCAGCCACGACTCAGACCAGTTCTCAGCACGCTTTGCCTCCCAGATGATACGTCCACAAACTTGCCCACTTGGTGTGCAGACAGTCTGTAGCACATCAGCGCCGCGCACACCTTTCTTAACTTCCTCAATAAGGTCGTGGCGGAATGAATCAATAAGTGTGTGTTCTATTTCAAGCTCAAGCACTTCGCCCTGTAGCTGCTGCGACCCCTGCTCCAACTTGCGCCGCAAGTCTTCGTTTGCTTTCTGCGCATCTTCTATTTTTTTCTTATATTCTGCTTCCATCATGACAAAGCGATTGCTTTCCTTAAGGCTGATTTCTGCTGTAAGTGTTTGCCGCTCCGCATCTAGTTGACGTTGCAATTCCAGCTTGAGATTGTCCTGAGCCTCCTCAAGTACCTTTCTCTGTTTGCGTAAATCTAGCTCTTGTTCTCTAAACGCCTTAAGTTTCTCCTCTTTATCTGCCAACTCATCAGCTAAGGATTTTTTCTCCTGCTCAAACTCCTCCAAAGCTTTTGCCTTTGCGTCAAGCTGCACCTTGGCAATCTGCCTCTTAGTGTCTTCCGCAGCCTTATTCTGTTCGGCGATCTGTTCGTTCAGCTTTGCAATTTGTCCAGAGAATTGACTTGTCGCTTTGCGCTCAGCTTCTTTTTCGATTTGTGCCTCAAGCTCTTTTCGTTGGTCTGCAAACACCTTATCAAACTCTGCCTCATAACGTTCAATGGTCTGACGCGTGATGCCTTGATCAAGGGGGAAATGATGATCACACTTTGGACAGACGATGGTTTCATTAGAAGTGATTATTATTCTTTGCGTCATTCGATATTTCTCCTTAACGCTGCAATATCACTCAAGGTGATAGTTGAACTCAAGTAAACCACGTGCTCAGGTTGTGCTATTGCCAAAGTTAAACTTCGACCGGCCATCGGGGCGTAAATACATTTGATGTTTCTTCGACAGATATGATTCGAGAAACGTGAAAGTTTCTAATTCCATTCTTCTTGATGTCATAACAAAAGAATTTTTCGTCACCGCCTTTTACTCGGTAACTATATGGCTCCGCTTCCCTAGTCTCAATGGTGCCGTTATCTTCTCTTGCTGTGATTATGATGGTGTGGAGATTTCGGCCAGCAGATGCAATTGTGCCCTTGATACTCATATTTCCTCCTTGAAGTGATTAAAAAAGCCCAAGTCGATTTTTTACTCGCGTGAAATTAAGCGGGTTAGCTTCGAATTACTTTTTCCAAACAAGTGCGGCATCCTTATTTACCTTATCCCCACCCCCAACCAAGCATCCGAAGTCAGCGGCCTCTTCAGCGTAGGCAGTGTCTCTTCCAGCCAAGCCAGCGCAAGCTTTTCCTTCTCGCGCCACAACGCTTCGCCTTTGGAATCGGAATGTGGTTCGACATGCTCACCACGAACGGACATTATGGATTTCTTCATCATCTGTATCGGCGCGCTGCCCTTGACCATGTTGTCCCAGAATTCGCCGGTGCTGCCGGTGGGGAAGGCTTTGGTCACTTGGCGTATCTCGACGTTGCGGAACCCGGCTTCTTGCATTTCTTGCATGAAGCGTTCGGGGTTTTCCAGTGTGGTGGCGGAGCGTTGCGGTTGCGGCAGGTCGGGCTTGATGGCGCGCAGTGCGCCGAACATGGTTTGCATGGCGGGCGATTGATCCACGGGCGCCCAACTGGTGATGGCGATGCTGCCGCCCGGTTTGAGGGTGCGGTAGATTTCGGCGAAGCCCTGCTTGCGGTCGGGGAAGAACATCAGGCCGAACAGCGAGAAGGCGGCGTCGAAGGAAGCGTCCGCATAGGGCAGGGTCTGCGCGTCGCCGCAGTGCAGGGCGATGTTGCGGTGTCCGGATTGTTCGATCTTGTTGCGGAACACGGCGAGCATGGCTTCGGAGAAGTCGATGCCGTGTACTTGCGCCGCATGGTGCGCGAGCCGCAGCGCCAGTGTGCCCGGCCCGCAGGCGACATCGAGCACGGTGGAATTCGGTTTGAGTTTGCTGGCGGCAATGGCTTCGTCGGCGAATTGCTCGAACACGAGCATGGTGGTCTCGGCATAGCCGTCGGCGATGAGGTTCCAGGGTTCGCTGGCGGAGAGCGGGTTTGGGTTTGCGGCGGGCTGGGTTACAGGTTGTGCGCCGGTTGCGTGGGACAAGTGTTCCCCTTCAATTCAAATGCTGGCCGCCCGCTGCTGCGGGGTTCTCGTCTTGCGCCAGCTCCTTACTGGGGAAATTTGCCATGAGCCTCGCGCCGTTCGTGCGGTGCGATGTGCGTTTAGCGGATCTGCAAGTTGAGCGAACTGTATTTGAGTTTGGCGGGTAGTGTCAATGCTGATGGAAAAGAACTTGCAGGGGTCGAAGGGGCAGGATCGGGATATTTTTCAGAATCACGCCGCCAGCTTCAGTTCTACTTTCTTTCCAGCCCGTGTCGCCAACGTAATCAGCATGTCCAGGCTGAACTTCTCGAACTTGCCGCATATCAGATCGGACACGCGCGACTGCGAGATGCCGAGCACCTGGGCGGCTTCGGCTTGCGTCCACCCCATGTCGCGGATTTTGATGCGCAGTTCGCCCATCAGTTGGGAGCGCATGGCGAGGATGGTGGCTTCTTCAGGCGAGAAGCCGAGGTCGATAAATACGTTGCCGCAGGAATCGGTGACTTTGAATTTTTCTTTTTTCATTTTGGGCAATTAAAGGGGCCAAGCTCGGACTAGCCTTGAATCATCTGAATAACCGCTGTTCGAGCCTGTTGCAACGCGGCTTTGTTGAGCGAGCCAACGGTATTGACTGGTAGTGATTCGTGGCAGGTAAATAATTTTCCGGGGCGCAGATAACTTACGCGCTGTAATCCTCCCTCGACAAATTCGCTATCGGCCAGAGTGATTGCGCGAGAATCAGCGTAAGGGTTGCTGGTGATTTGGCAGGCTATCCAGTCGCCGCGCCCTGCATCTGCGAGCAATAAGGCGGGGCGGAGTTTTTTCCGGCTGAGGTCTGAGAACGGGAAGGGCAGTACGACTACTTGCCCTGCTGCAAGTGTGCCCATGCCGCATCCTCCTCGGGGTTGAGCCAGTCTTGCGCTAGTGCGGACTCAGCCATCAAGGCGGGTTCGTGTGTGGCGTCGGGTTCCAGCCAAGTCAGTAAAGCGCGCCCGGGTTTGATGGTTTGGCCGGATTCGACAGGGTGCAAATGCCCTGTTTTATCAATCTTCACTTCTATGGTTGTAAGCATGATGTGTTCTCCTAAGATTGCTGCTGCGCAGTCTAACAAACTTCGGGAATAATATGAATTAAACGGGCCAAGCTCGAATTATTCTTCTGCCGCCAATAGTAGTAAAAAGGGGCAGGCTCAAATTGTTATTGGGCATGCCCCTTTGGTGCTTTACAAGACTAGATCATTCAGCAGCAGCAGGAGGTTGAAGCAGGAGGTTCGCCATTTCTTCATTGGTGATGAATGCGCCGCCTGGGTCTGAATAGAGCGCTTCAATCTTGTCGCCATCTTTCTTGTAATTGATGACTTTATTTGTCACCTCGATGCATTCTTTCAGTGCTTTTTCCGCGCTCTCAAAAAAGGTACCGACGGTGAATGCGGTGATGTTCATCAGGACGAAGATTTTTTGATCTTCATCGGCGCAGATGTTGATATAAAGCGGTGTTTTGGATTTCGTTGTAACTCTGATTAACTGGCTTTGCATTTTATCCCCTGATCGTTATTCAAAAACTCGCCGAACTATACTATGGAAAACGCCATAAGGCTTATCCGACTTTCTGGACCCAGAAGTGGTACATGCTGCTGAAGGTGTCCGGGTTTTCGTTCTCGAAGACTTGCCACTGCGCAAGGTTGGTGGCGGCGCGGTCATCGGGGAATCGCTGCTTGTAAGCATGCAGGACAGCGGCATCGATCTCGAATCCGAGAAATGCCAGGTTGTTTTTCCGGAGGAATTCATCGATGCCGGTCAGCGTCATGCGATGTTCCTGAACATGGAACAGCAGGTCGCGGCAGGTGCTGATGCTGAAGAAATCTGCCGAATTCAGGGCCGCACCGAAATCCGCGCTGTTGCCCGACTCCATCAAATCCTGGCGGAAGCGCCGAATCTCATCAGCCGAGGAACCGTAACCGCGCTCGGCGATGAACTGCCATATCCGCACGATATTCCGCCGCGCCGCCGCGCTGTAAAAGCCGAGCTCCATGAAGCCGCCGGGGTGCAGCAGGGACAGCAGCACTTGCCATCCGGCCCACGGGTCGGCGAGGTGGTGCAGCACGCCGACCGATTCGATCACATCGAAGCTGCGTTCGAGCGAGCCGAGCTTGAGCAGGTCGGCCTGTGCATATTCCACTGAGGTCAGGCCCTGAGGTTTCCCCTCAAATTCATGTTCCATGGCAAGCCTTCCAAGCCTGTTGATGAAGAGAAGCGATGGAGTCCTTGGGGCGAAGTCGGTGCAGCCAGGTTGATCCCGCATCAATGACTCGGCGAGC
>Ga0209211_10013060_pt1 | contig 10351 bp, 9 predicted proteins | sample RifGroA2_FD_183992 | JGI IMG/M metagenome (GOLD analysis project Ga0209211, IMG submission 183992) | Groundwater microbial communities from Rifle, Colorado, USA - Groundwater A2 (SPAdes) (version 2) | ecosystem: Environmental > Aquatic > Deep subsurface > Groundwater | place: Rifle, Colorado...
CCGCCGGGACGAAACCCCCGCCGTTGGTCCAGCTTCCGCCGGGCAGGGGGGTGTCCCCCGCCCGGAAGGCGACGCTCATGCCCACGGTCGGGGGGACCTGGGCGAGGGGGGTCCAGGCCAGGCTGGTCATGGAGGAGCGGTTGCCCGTGTCGAGGATGGAGGAGGTGTAGGTCCCGGAAGTCGCGAAGAAATCCTCCAGGATCTCGTCGAGGCCGGCGGCCGCCGTCGTGCCGCCGAAGACGAAGAACCGGGACGCGCTGTCCGCGAAGGCCGCCGAGGCGGCGGTCCGCGAGCTGGGCAGGACCACGGGGCGCACCGTCAACGTGTCGGCGGGGGCGTCGAACCCCAGGACCTGGGAGGAGAGCCCCGAGTCCAGCGTCCCGCCGAACAGGTAGATCTTCCGGTCGTTGGGGTTGTAGGCTCCGGACAGCCCCGAACAGCTCGAGGGGAGGACGGACGCCTTGGCCGCGGAGGAATCCGATACGGGGTCGTAGGCGGTGATCTCGGCCAGATTCGCCCCCGCGGCGTTGCCGCCGAAGACCAGGATCCGCGACGTGTTGGGGTCGTAGGCGGCGGCGGGATCCTGGCGCGCCGGGGACAGGGCGGTGGCCATGGTCACGCGCGAGTTCCCCAGGCCTTCGTACTCCACGATCTCGGCCAGGTCGAAGCCTCCCGTGTCGAGCCCGCCGAATAGGTAGACCTTCCCCTGCACCGGATGGAAGGCCGCCGCCATCCGCGAACGGGGGGTGGGCAGGTCGGTCGGCTCCACCGACAGGGAATTGAAGGTCGGGTTGTACTCGTAGATCTCGTTGGTCGCGCCCAGGGCCGTGACCCCGCCGAAGATGTAGATGCGGTTGGCGCTCGCGTTGTAGGCGGCGGCCGTCCAGGCCCGTCCGGTGGGGAAGGCGCTGGATTTAAGGAACATGGTGTCGGCCACGGGGTCGTATTCCAGGATCTGGTCGGAGTAGCTGCCGTCGGCGTCCCGGCCGCCGAAGATGTAGACCTTGCGGGTGGCCGGGTGATAGGCCGCTGAGGTCCCCTCGCGGCGTCCCAGGAGCGCCGTCGCGCGCAGGGCGACCCGCTCCTGGAGGGCCAGTTGGAGCTGGGCGCCCGTCCCGTTCCCGACGACCGTCGCGGTGCTGAGCAGGGAGCCGGACCGCGCGAAGCCGGTCTCCCCGGTCCCGTCGTCGGTCTGGAGCCAGAGCCGCGGCACGTCCTGCTTGTTCCGGACCCCCGTGCTGAGGAAGAGGGAGTTCCCATCCTCCCAATCGACGGCGGCCCAGCCCCCCTGCGCGCCGGTCGTGGACCCGGAGACCGCTCCTCCGTTCCAGAGATCCTGCACATAGGGGATGTCCGCGGCGCTCGCGGAGAGCGTCGCGGTCAGGAGCAGGGTCAGGCAAAGAGACGTCGTCCCCATGGTATCCGGGCAAAAAACACCCTGACCCCCGCCGCGCGGGGGTCCTCTATGCTGAAGTGTATAGGGAAAACGTTACAGACTCAATACGGGTTAAGTCCCTGCTCAAAATTCCCTTTGCGCGGGCGTCGGATTTCGGGTCATTGGACCCATGGCCGAAATTCAGGGGGTGTGATACAATCATGACTGAAAGGACCTCATGGCACTAGTTCTTAAAGACGTCGATCTACGCGTCAAGAAAGCCATCGCTCACTATTGGCGGACACAAGCCCATCAATCGAAGAAGAACAAGACCACCGGGAAGAAAGACCAGGGCGACCGGGGCAACAAGACGGGCGGAAAGCACATGGATGGCTTCATCCATCTCTTTAAGTCAGTCTTGGTCGAGAATGGCATGCCTGGGGCCGACATCTACTCCGATAACAAACTCGAAATCCCGGGATTCTTCCGCCCCACGAAGAAGTGGGACATCGTTGTCGTCCACAAATGCCAGCTCATCGCTGCGCTCGAATTGAAATCACAGTCGGGTTCCGTCGGAAACAATTTCAACAACCGGACCGAGGAAGCTATCGGCAATGCGCAGGATCTCCTGACGGCCTTCCGCGAGAAAGCGTTCAAGACCAGTCAGAAGCCGTGGATGGGCACCCTGATCCTGCTTGAGGACAGCGAAGACGCCACCCGTCCCGTGGGCGTGCGTGAACCGCATTTTCCGGCATTTAAAGAGTTCCTTGGGACTTCCTACGCCAAGCGGTACGAACTCATGCTTCGAAAGCTGGTCCTGGAGCGGCTATACGACAACGCGGTCTTGCTCCTTTCCAGGGCCGATGCTGGCAAACGGGGGCTTTATGCCGAGCCTGCCGCGGACCTCGGCATGAAGCACTGTCTCGCCGCTCTGGCCGGTCGCGTGGGAACTTTTTTCGCTGCTCAATCGTAATATACTGATGTCTACAATCCTCGGCCTTCCCATCAAATTCAAACCGGAAGCGTACAGCTACGGCAAACGCTCGTCCGGGGAAACGCACGGGGTCGTTCTTACCAAGCCCCACATCGTCCAGATGATCCTCGACCTTGCCGGCTACACCGAGAATCGCGATCTGGCATCCATGCGCTTGCTTGAACCCTCCTGCGGCGAAGGGGCGTTCCTTGTCCCTGCCGTCCATCGCCTCGTCCGCTCCGCGCGCGCCCACCGTCGCAAGTCGGCTCAGCTCTGCGACAGCATCGTTGCCTTCGATATCGACGCCGCGCATGTCGCGGCGACAAAGCGGGCCGTTGAAAAGGCGCTCAATGAAGAAGGCATCGGCAACGGCGCCGCGAAGAGCCTGGTCGAAAGGTGGGTTCGCCAGGACGACTTCCTGCTTGCCGCTCACCCCGGGGATTTCGACGCCGTCGTCGGCAATCCGCCCTATATCCGCATCGAGCATTTGGCTCCGGAGATCCAGGCCGCCTATCGGCAGCTCTACGCCTCCCTTTTTGATCGCGCAGATATCTATGTGGCTTTCATCGAGCGCAGCCTGGATCTGCTGAATGCGAAAGGCAACCTGACCTTCATCTGCGCGGATCGATGGACTCTTAACCATTACGGCGCCCCTCTGCGCCGTATCATCACCGAGCGCTTCAAGGTCAACGCCTATATCGACCTTCACCAGGCATCGCCTTTCGAGTCCGAAGTGATCGCCTACCCATCGATCTTCTCACTATCGCCAGGGACCGCCGGGGCTGTCCCCGTTGCGCACCTGTCGACCGCGACTCCAGATGAGTGTGAGGCTCTCGCCAAGAGTCTCAAGAACCCGAAAGAAGCGTCCCACGCCATTGATCTCTATTCGGCGTGGTTTGAGGGGGACGAGCCGTGGGTGTTGAGCCCGCCCGAGCACCTGAAGGCGTTGCGCCAACTGGAATCCCGCTTCAAATCGCTTGAGGCCGACGGCAAGACCAAAGTCCGCATCGGTGTGGCGACGGGGTATGACGCCGCCTATATCGTCGGCGAGGATACCGCCATCGAAAAGGATCGTCTCGTGCCGCTCGTCATGCGAGCGGATATCGAGAACGGGAAACTCAAGGATGGACGGCGGTTCGTCATCAACACCTTCGAAAGGGATGGACGCGTCATCAAGCTCTCGGACTACCCCCATCTGCGAAAACACTTGGAAGCCAACGGCCTCGACATCAGACGTCGTCATGTGGCGCAGAAGAATCCCGATTCCTGGTTCCGCACGATCGATCGCGTCTATCCCGAACTCGTATCTGTGCCCAAGCTCCTCATTCCCGACATCGCGGGCTCTAACGAGGTCGCGCTCGACAAGGGCAGCTATCACCCCCATCACAATCTCTACTATGTCATCTCGGACGCCTGGGATCTGGAGGTGCTGGGGGGCCTGCTCAGTTCGAAGGCGGTGCTGTTCTTCATCTGGTCTTACGCGACCAAGATGCGGGGAAGCTACCTGCGCTTTCAGGCACAGTACTTGCGCCGCATCCGCGTGCCCGATCCCGCCGATTTGCCCGCTAAGTTGACGAAGGCGATTCGAGCCGCCTTCATTGCCCGCGACTTCAAGAAGCTCGACGAACTTGCCCTTGAAGCCTATCGACTGAAGGAACTGCCCGCCTTTGATTTCGTCGATACGCGCAAATAGTTGCAAGCAAGCGCATCTAACAGTCTTGATGCGCAAGGACCGTTCACGGGACCTGGACGAAGTCGTCCATCAGAGAAATCACTGCTGTATCCCCACGCCTTCAATCATCAGGGCGTACCGTAGGATTCGATTCGCGTCTGGCTCATCCGCCACAGTGTCTATCACCGCGAAACCGCGAAACAACCATGCGAGGTCACGGTCCCTAGCGTCTGCCAGAGTGTGTTCCTGACTGGAGAATTGGTTGTACCAGTTGTTTACACTCTTGCTTGCTGCGGAGACGAATTGCGGGAGCAAGGCATTGTTGATCATGATTCGACTGTGGATATCAGGTCGGAACTCCTTGAGGAGCAAATAGAATAGGACCTTGTACCGAAAATCCGAATACCTCGGATTTCTTGTCGTATATACAGAGTCGATCAGATGGAACCTTTGGAGAACAGTTTCAATCTTTCTCACGTTATGAAGACGGCCAGACACACACATCCTTGCGAGTTGATCTAGCTGTGGTTGCACGAAACCAAAATGGAATTCCGTGTTCCGGTTCATGAAGAATTGCGTCATTCCCTGGAATGAAAGCTCTGGAAGTTCCATCGAGTTTCGAATGATCTTGTGGAGATAGTCTTCTGCCCAACTCTGGCCATAGCCATGCCCATATCGGTGTCGTATTGCAGCCACCAACGCGTCTCTATCCAATACCAAGACGAAGACAACGGGAGATTGGTCTGCGCTGTTTAGCGCTATTCTCTTGATTGCCTCAAGTAGTTTGAGCGCGGCATCGGGAGCGCACCTGTCGAGATCCTCGATAAATACGAATAGTGGGGCCTTTCCAGGATAGCCCTGGAGCGCTGCCGTAATGAATTTCCGGAAGAAATCGCGGGCAGAATCTAGAGAGTCAGACCATCCGTGAAGTAGTTTCTTCCGCAACCGGATGGAAAGGCAGAAGAGTCCGAATATTGATAAGAGTGCATAGGCGTTGACGAGTCCGCTGCCAATCTGGGGTGCATGTGGAATGAACCAAGAAACAGCTAACGCCGTCCCGGAAGCAAAGAGCAAATACGGCGACCAGGACAGCGAAATCGAGTTCAGCAACCATCGGAATATCGTCGGGAAGGCCTCAAGAAGCTTGTGTTGCCCTTGACGCAGGAGCCATTCGAACTGAGATTGAGAGGTCGGGTCAATTCCGTGAACCTTTATGTTGAATTTGCGCTGAATCGCGCTACAGAGTGGCAAGAGAAGATTGTCCTCTGACTCGTACTTCCAGGCCTCAAACCAACAGGTCGGGTAGTCGTATCGCTTCGAGCCAAGCTGCATTTCCATCTGTTTGGCGACCCAGGTCTTGCCAGTGCCCCAGCGTCCGAACAGCCCGAAAACATAGGGCGGTTTCATGTTTCCGCTAACCAGGAGTTTGACGAGATTCTCCGCGAAAGTGGACCGCCCCAGCTCATCAAGCGGCAATTGCTTCGCTGCTTCTGTTTCTAGAACGCGATATGGAATCTGCGGGAAGGAATCATCTGAGACGGCAGCGGGATTAGTGGCCATGGCAGTTTCTATGCTCCATTGGCGACAGCCAGGGATTCGTATTCCCCATTAGGGATCGAGGACGGCAAGGGTAGAGGATTCGACGGCATTGTGATTCCATCATCCTTGGTGGAATCATCATGTGGCTATAATATCATGTCCATGCGAATGCGGGGCCATGGGCGGGGACTGAGTCCAGACAGAGTTGTCGTCTGAAGTGATGCTCCGCGGCCGCAAGGCCCGTGGAATCTTGACGACGGCGACCCACGGGTCCATAACGCAGACGGAGCCCCCGGACCGGACTGTGCCCGGGCACAGTCCACCAAAGCCCGGGCGGCGGCTACTTCTTCTTGGGCTCCGGGGTTTGGGGCGGCTCTTCCACTTCGCCGAGGTCCATGCTCATGGAGATCGGCGCCTCCGCGGCGGAGCGCTTGCAGCGGGCGCTGCCGACGATGTGGCCGAACACCCCGCAGAGGAATCCGAGCAGCCCCAGGGAGAGCAGCACCCAGCCCGTGATCTGCCCGGCGGTCTTCACGTTGCCGTGGTCCTTCTCCGCGTGGTGCAGGACTCCGTAGCCCAGGGCGGCGACGGCGGCCAGAAGCGCCGTGCCTGCCATCGGAGAGTGCGCGCAGGACTGTTGGGACAGCCCTTCTCCGAATTCGCAGGCCGACGATAGGCTCGCGGGGAGCAGATGGATGAAATTCGCGATCATGGGGCCTCCGTGAGAAAAAAGTGCCGCGGGCTAGGATCGAACTAGCGACACCCGGTTTTTCAGACCGGTGCTCTACCACTGAGCTACCGCGGCGTCCCCGGCTTCAGGACGAGGGATTTAATCAATTTCAGCGCGGCTTCGCAAGGAGCGCCTCGACGGTGGAAGCGAGCGTCCCGCAATCGAACGGCTTGGCGATGCAGCCCAGGGCCCCGTAGGAGCGGGCTTTGTCGACCGCGGCGTCGGCGCCGGCCGTCACCAGGATCACGGGGATGTCCCGGCCCCGGAACCGCCGGCAGACCTCCGCTCCGTCCATGTCGGGCAGGCCGAGGTCCAGGAGCACGACGTCGGGGCGAGCCTGGTCGACCGCCGCGAGGGCGCCCTCTCCGTTGTCCGCGCTGGACACCGCGTGCCCCTTCCGGGACAGGGCCAGGGAGATGATCCGCAGCATCGCCGCGTCGTCATCCACGAGCAGGATGCGCATCAGGTGAGCCGGTAGCCGGACCCGATGACGTTGGTGATGTGGCGCGAGAAGGATGCCCCCAGCTTCTTCTTGAGCCGGGAGATGTGCACGTGGACCGTGTGCGGGTCGTTGTAGGCGTCGGTCTCGTAGCCCCACACGGCTTCCAGCAGGTACTGCGGCTTGAGCAGGCGTCCGGCCTTGCGCAGGAAGACGGTCAGGAGGTCGAATTCCTTGCGGGTGAGGGGGATCTCCTTGCCCTTCACCTTCACCGTGCGCTCGCTGACGTTCAAGACCAAGCCGTAGCGCGAGAGTTCCTCCTCCAGTTCCGCCGGGGCGGCGAAACGGCGCAGGATGGTATTGATCTTGGCGATGAGGACCTTCGCCTTCAGGGGCTTGAAAAGGTAATCGTCCGCGCCCCCGCGCAATCCGGACACCATGTCCTCATCCTCGGTCTTGCTCCCCGACATGAGGATGACCGGGACCCGCTGGGTCGCGCGGTCCTGCCGGAGGCGCGCGCAGAGCTGCATCCCGTTGGCGTCGCCGAGGAGGACGTCCATGAGCACGATCTCCGGCTTGGCGCGCCGGACCGCTTCGATGAGCTCGCTGCCGGAGCCGCAGCGGCAGACCGAGAATCCGTCCGCCTTGAGCCAGGATTCCACGGCCCGCAGTATGGCCGGGTCGTCGTCCGCGATCAATACCTTGGTAGCCATGGCGGATAGATTCTATAACAAAATCGCGGGTAGAATTGAGAAGGAGTTGAGGCGGGCTTGAAAGCGATGCTACGCAGCCGGCTCATCCTATGGGTACCATGCAGAGCGACGATGAGAGACTTCCGACGGTGCTGATGGTGGAGGACGATGCGAGCATCGTCCGGATCGCGACCCTGGCCCTGAAGAAGGCCGGCATCGCGACGGTTTCCGAGGGGACCGGCAAGAAGGGGATCGAGCGCTTCGTGAGCGACCGGCCCGACCTGGTCCTGCTGGACGTCGGCCTCCCGGACCAGACCGGCTTCCAGGTCTGCCGCGACCTGAGGAAGAAGGGGGGGGAGACGGTACCCATCCTGTTCTTGACCTCCCACGGCGGCTTGGAGGACCGGATCCAGGGCTTCCGTTCCGGCGGCCAGGATTACATCCAGAAGCCGTTCTGGACCGAGGAGCTCGTGGCGCGGGTGCGCACGCACCTGCGGCTGCGGCATGAGGCGGAGGTCCTGCTGCGCCGGAGCGAGGAGCTGCGCCTGCGCCAGCGCGCCGCCGACGACCTGCGCGACATGATCGTCCACGATCTGAAGGTCCCGCTGACGGCCATCCGGGGCACCATCTCGATCCTGGGGGGGATGGGGACGATTCCGTCGGGGGACCTGCGCCACCTGATCGACAATTCGGACCGGGCCGCCGAGCACATGCTCCTCATGATCAACGACATCCTGGACATGGGCTGCGCCGAGCATGGGTCGCTGAAGACCGCGTTCGAGTCCGTGAGCGTGGCCGAGACGTTCTCCAGGGTTGAGCGGCTGTTCGAGGCGCACATCTCGCGGCGCGGGGTCGCGTTCCGCACCGACATCTCCCCGGAGGACCTGAAGTTCCGGACCGACCGCATGCTGCTCTTCCGGATCACGGCCAATCTGGTCGACAACGCCCTCAAGCACAGCGGGCACGGCGCGGAAGTCCTTCTGGAGGCGTCGCGCGGCCCGGGGTCGTTGCGGCTGGCCGTCTCGGACCGCGGGCCGGGCATCCCGGACTCTGAGAAGGAGCGCATCTTCGACAAATACACGCGCCTGACCGATAAGGATCAGCAGTCGGGCCGGGTCGGCGGGATCGGACTCGCTTTCTGCCGGATGGCCGTGGGGGTCCTGGGGGGGAAGATCCGGGCGGAGGACCGGGAAGGAGGCGGCAACCGCTTCGTGGTGGAACTGCCGGGAGCGCTCTGAAGGTGCGACGCAGAACGGCCGACGGTGCAGCTTCAGGAGGCCCAGTCCCTATCCAGTTACCCGGAGGATCGACTGCGGCCGCCGGCCGTCCTGCTTGAATCTGCTAGAGATATACCACATTGCACTATGTATGGCAATGGCAAAAGACCTCTCAACCTTGTTGTGAGCATGGCATCCGTTCCGTGGTGGCGCTGACGGGCGCTTAATAATATAATCCCGAGCATGAAAGGCATCATCCTGGCCGGAGGCTCGGGCTCCCGGCTCTATCCCTTGACCCGGGCGATCTCGAAGCAGCTCGTCCCCATCTACGACAAGCCGATGATCTACTATCCCCTGTCCACGCTGATGCTGGCGGGGCTCCGGGAGATCCTCGTCATCACTACGCCGCACGAGCAGGAGGGGTTCAGGCGCCTTCTAGGGGACGGCCGCTGGCTGGGGCTGGACCTCCGCTACGCCGTCCAGCCGAAGCCGGAAGGCCTGGCGCAGGCGTTCCTGATCGGCCGGGACTTCATCGGCGGCGACGGCGTCGCCCTGGTCCTGGGCGACAACATCTTCTACGGCCACGGCCTTCCGGAGCAGCTGCGCCGGGCGGCGTCGCGCGCCGCGGGCGCCACGGTGTTCGGGTATCAGGTCCGCGACCCCGAACGCTACGGGGTGGTCGAGTTCGATGAGTCGGGCCGCGCCGTCAGCATCGAGGAGAAGCCGAAGAAGGCGCGCTCCAACTGGGCCGTCACCGGGCTGTATTTCTACGACCACCGGGTCATTGAGATCGCCGCGGGTCTCAAGCCGTCGGCGCGGGGGGAGCTGGAGATCACCGACCTCAACCGCGTCTACCTCGAAGCCGGCTCCCTGCAGGTGGAGCGGCTCGGCCGGGGCTTCGCGTGGCTCGACACGGGGACGCACGAGTCCCTGCTCCAGGCCGCCAACTTCATCCAGACCATCGAGGACCGCCAGGGCCTGCGGGTCTCCTGCGTCGAGGAGATCGCCTTCCGGCTGGGCTACATCGACGCGCCCCAGCTGCGCCGGCTGGCCCTGGAGATGGAGAAGACCGGTTACGGGCGCTATCTGCTCGACGTCCTGGAGGAGTCGGCGTGAAGTTCACTCCGACGGAGCTCCCCGAGGTCATCCTGGTCGAGCCGGACGTGTTCCCGGACTCCCGGGGCTTCTTCTTGGAGACGTATCATGCCCGGAAGTACCGTGCGGGCGGCATCCTGCCGGACTTCGTCCAGGACAATCAGTCGCGCTCCGGCCGGGACACCCTGCGCGGACTGCATTCCCAGGTCGCCAAGGCGCAGGGGAAGCTGGTGCGGGTCCTGGAGGGGGAGGTCTTCGACGTGGCCGTGGACGTCCGCCGGGGGTCGCCCCGCTTCGCGCGCTGGGTCGGGGTGCGGCTCTCCGCCGACAACTTCCGCCAGCTCTACATCCCCCCGGGCTTCCTGCACGGGTTCTGCGTCGTGAGCGAGACCGCGTCGGTGGCCTACAAGTGCACCGATCTCTACGATGCGGCCGACGAGATCGGCGTCATCTGGAACGATCCGGTCCTCGCGATCCGGTGGCCCAGCGACAAGCCGGGATTGTCCAAGAAGGACGCCGCGTATCCGACCTTGAGGGATATCGAAGGGAAGCTGCCGGTCTACCGGAACTAATGTCGTGAGTCATAAGTCCGATCACATCCGTCACCCCGGCGAAAGCC
>Ga0209211_10013061_pt1 | contig 10350 bp, 9 predicted proteins | sample RifGroA2_FD_183992 | JGI IMG/M metagenome (GOLD analysis project Ga0209211, IMG submission 183992) | Groundwater microbial communities from Rifle, Colorado, USA - Groundwater A2 (SPAdes) (version 2) | ecosystem: Environmental > Aquatic > Deep subsurface > Groundwater | place: Rifle, Colorado...
CAAATCGAAGGGGTGGCCTCGAGGGTGGGAGAGGGGGATTTTTCCGTGCGGGCGGAGGTCGGTTCGCAGGACGAGATCGGCACTCTCGCCCGGCGCATCAACGAAATGATCCAGGGTCTGCGCGAGAGGTTTCATCTCGAAAAATTTGTTTCCCGCGCAGCGGTCGATGCCGTCCGGGGTGTCGACATGGTCGGAGTGAAAATGGGAGGGGAGCGAAAACTCGCAACGGTCTTCTTCTCCGATATCCGGGGCTTTACCTCCTTCTCGGAGAAGGTCGAGCCGGAGCGCGTGGTTTCGATGTTGAACGGCATTCTGGCGAAGCAGGCAGCCATTGTCCGGAAGCATGGCGGTGATATCGATAAGTTTGTCGGTGATGAACTCGTGGCGGTTTTTCTGGGGGAGGGCATGGCCCGTCGTGCGCTCTGCGCGGCGCTCGAGATCCAGGAGGAACTGGCTGCATCCCCCGATCTGACGGAATCCGGGACCATCGCCATCGGGATCGGCTTGAATACCGGTGAGATGATCCTGGGCGCTATGGGGAGTCCCGACCGTATGGATTTCACGGTCATTGGCGATCATGTCAATTTGGGGGCGCGACTCTGCAGCTCTGCGAAGCCGCGACAGATCCTGATTTCCGAAGGGACGGCCCGTGACGTGCTCGACGACCCGGAGTTTCACTGTATGCCCCTGGAGCCTCTCCAGGTGAAGGGGAAGGAAAAACCGGTACGGGTCTACGAAGTCCGTCGCGCACACCGGACATCGTAAGTTCCGTCCGTGGCCCCGGACCGTGACGTTTTCTCTCGCGAGATGATTTCTTCATTTCACCAAAGGAATGTGATACCAGCATGATGGCTCAACGCCGGTTGTACCGAACAATTGAAAGTTTTGCCTCCGAGCATCTTAAGACCGACAAGGAACTTCTCAAGCACGTCATCAATGAGATTGTGAAGGAGGAGCAGATCGATATCAAGGGGGGGCGGATCTGGCAGTACGATCCCGGCACCGAGACCTATCGCCTCATTCATCAGATCGGGGTGATCCAGCGCGTTGAGGCGGGATACCGGATCGCCGTGGCGGACTACGCCACGTTCACGCGCCTGGCGGAGCACCGGTCCATCATCGCCAATGAAACCGACCGGTACCTCCGGAAGCAGGGAATTATCAAGTATTCCGCGACAGGGGTTGGCGAGAAGATTCCCTATAAGAAAAGTTTCGTCTACCAGTACATCCTCGCGTTCAACTCAGACTCGATCGATGAGTCGCTCATTTCAGACCTCAATATCATCAGCCTTGCGGTCACCTCGTCGCTCCGTGGAAAACGCGTCGAGAAAAAAGCGACGCTGCTCGAACAGGATCTCGACAAGGCGCGTGAAATCCAGCAGAGCATTCTTCCCCAGCATGCGCTGGCATTCCATCATTACGAGTTGTACGGTGTTTCCATCCCCGACCGGGTGGTGGGGGGCGACTTCTTCGATTACCTGTTCGCGGACGAGGAGACCGACCGGCTCAGCGTTGTCATCGGGGATGCGGCGAGCAAGGGTTTCCGGGCTGCTGCCCAGGCGCTCTACGTCGTCGGGGCACTCCGGATGGGAATCTCCTACCACAGCAAAATCACCATGCTGATGTCCCGGCTGAACAACCTTGTCCACAGGACGTTTTCCGAGGAACAGTTTGTCTCGATGTTCTATGCAGAGTTATCCAACGACACCAAGGGGCTGATGCTCTACGCCAACGCCGGGCACAACAGTCCGGTGATCTACCGGGCGACTGAGAAGCGAGTGGAGATCCTGAACCCGACGGGGCAGATCCTGGGCCCCTTCCCGGAGGAGAGTTACCGGGTGGAGAACACGGTCATCGGCAAGGGGGACGTGGTGGTGATGTACACTGACGGCATCAGCGAGGCGATGACGGCGGACTTTGCGATGTACGGCGAGAAAAGACTTGCAGAGAAGGTGGAAGAGTTGCATCTTCTGAGTGCCGAACAGATTTGCAGGCATATCCTGGATGATGTGATTCATTTTTCCGCGGGGGGACAGGACGGCGACGACAAAACGATCGTCGTGATTAAACGGATCAACTGAACGGCCAGATTCTCATAAGGAGCCTCTATGACGGACCAGAAAAAAATCGGGGTTGTCACCGGCGTGACGAGCGGAACGGTTTCCGCAGTTCTCGACTCCGGGATCACCTCCCTCGCCAGGGAGATCAACGGCAAAGTGTACTTCATCGGGCAGATCGGAACCTATGTCCTGATCCCGGTCGGCAAACTGATCATCGTTGCCATGGTGTCGGAGTTTAAAAAGATAGACTTTTCGGAAAACGGCAAGTTCACCCAGCGCTGCATCATGGAAATGAACTTGGTAGGGACGGTGAAGTCGGGGCGGTACGAACGTGGCGTGTCGGTCATTCCCCCCGTCGATTCCCCCATCTTTCTCGCGGAGGATGCGGACCTGACCGCGGTCTTTTCCATCTTTCGGAAATATGGTTTTTCCATCGGACAGCTCTCGCTCTTTGAAAAGGAACGCGCGTACCTCGATCCGAATAAATTTTTCGGAAAACATCTCGCCGTCCTGGGATCCAGTGGCGCGGGGAAATCATGCACCGTCTCGTCCCTGCTGCAGAAGGTCGCAAACTTCCCGGACACGAACATTATCATCCTCGATATCCATAACGAGTACCGGGAGGCGTTCCCCGATTCCTGCAAGTACCTTAATATCGCGGAGCTCGAGCTCCCGTACTGGCTGATGAACCTTGCCGAGTTGCAGGAGACCTTCATCGACGACCGGGATGAAAATGCGTCGAGCCAGTTGACCGTGTTAAAAGACCTGATCGTCCAATCGAAGAGAGGGAAAAACCCCCAGCTCTCCGATGTCTTGACGGTCGACACCCCCGTGTTTTTCGATCTTTCGGAGGTGCGGGCGAAGATGCAGTACCTGGACACGGAGAAGATTTCCGGCGGCTCTCAGGGAGCCAAGGAAGGTCCGTTCTACGGTAAGTTCGCCCGGTTCCTTGTCCGGCTCGACAGCAGGCTGAACGATCCCCGGTACGCCTTTATGTTCAAGCCGAAGGTCTACACGCAATCAGGTTCGTTCCACGACCTTCTCTCGCAGATCTTCGGATCCGAAGGGAGTGCACAGGTCACCATCATGGATATGAGCGGCATTCCGTTCGACATCGTCAACACGATCGTGTCGCTGATCGCGCGGCTGGCATTCGACTTCAATTTCTGGAACCCGAACCGGAAGGAGTTCCCGATCCTGCTGGTGTTCGAGGAGGCGCACAACTATCTCCCCAGCGGCGGGAGCAACACCGGGACCAGCGCCGCACGGCGCACGGTGGAGCGAATCGCCAAAGAAGGGCGGAAGTACGGCGTCAGTTGCATGATCATCAGCCAGCGCCCGGCCGAAGTGTCGGAGACCATCCTTTCGCAATGCAACAACTTCGTGATCCTCCGCCTGACCAACCCGGTCGATCAGAACTATGTCAAGAAGCTGATGTCCGATACCTTCTCCGGACTGATCGATACGCTTCCTTCCCTCCGCCAGGGAGAAGCGCTCGTGATAGGCGAAGCAATCCCCATGCCCTTGCGCGTGCAGATCGATTTCCCGGACCCGGAACCGAACAGCTCGGATATCAAGTTCTACGATAAGTGGAAACAGAGCGATGCCAAGACCGACATCACGGAAGTCATCGACAAGTGGTGGAAGCAGATACGGACGACGCACCATGTGGAGGAACAAGGATGAGGAGCTACCGGATTCCGGCAATCCCTTCTTCGGAAATTACGCCCGAGGAAACGTACGTCAACCGCCGCCAGTTTATCCGTGCCGCTGCTGCGATGGGGATCGGCATGGCGGCAAACCACGCACTTCCCTCCGTGGTCCGGGCACAGGACCGCTGGCCCCAGGGGAAAAAGGGCCCCTACGATACCGATGAGAAGGTCAGTACTTTACAGGAGATCACCACCTACAACAACTTCTACGAGTTCGGGACGGATAAGGCGGACCCAGCCAAGAATTCGGGGGCATTCAAACCGAAACCCTGGACCGTGCGGGTTGAAGGAGAAGTGAAGAAGCCGGCCTCCTATGCCCTGGAAGACCTGCTCAAGGGGCAGACGATCGAGGATCGTATCTACCGTTTTCGATGCGTGGAAGGGTGGTCGATGGTGATCCCATGGCGCGGCTTTCAACTGTCAACGTTGATCAAACGATTGGAGCCGACATCGAAGGCGAAGTACGTCGCATTTGAGACGATCATGCGCCCTGCAGAGATGATCGGCCAGAGACGACCATACCTGACGTGGCCCTATGTGGAAGGCCTTCGCATGGATGAGGCGATGCATCCTCTGACCCTGATGGTGACCGGCCTGTATGGCAAAGAATTGCCGAACCAGAATGGCGCCCCCTTGAGGTTAATCTCCCCCTGGAAATACGGGTTTAAAGGGATCAAATCGATCGTCAAAATCCGTTTCGTGGAAAAAGAACCGCCGACGACCTGGAATATTGCCGCCCCCGATGAATACGGATTCTATTCGAACGTCAACCCCGATGTGGATCATCCGCGCTGGAGCCAGAAATCCGAACGCCGGATCGGTGAATTCCTGAAGAGAAAGACCCTCCCGTTCAACGGGTATGCGGACCAGGTGGCGCACCTCTACTCAGGCATGGACCTGAAGAGAAACTATTGACATGACCCAAACGCAGTGGATTTCACGCGTTTTCAAGCCGGTGGTGTTTTTTCTCTGCTTCCTTCCGCTCGGACTCCTTGTCCGGAATTTCCTGAATGAAACCCTGAGCGTCAACCCCCTCGACGACATCACGGATGAAACCGGGACTTGGACCCTCCGGTTTCTGATGATAACTCTTGCCATCACCCCGCTTCGGAAAATGACCGGCTGGAATTTCCTTACCCGCTTCCGCCGAATGACGGGATTATTTGCCTTTCTCCACGGCTCGCTGCATTTTTTCACCTACCTCTATTTTGACAAGTTTTTTGAATGGGGCGAAATCGCTGCGGATATTGAGAAGCGGCGATTTATCCTGGTCGGATTCACTGCGCTGTCGCTCATGGTGCCTCTGACTCTCACGTCGTGGGATCGTATGATCCGATGGATGGGGGGAAAACGGTGGCGGATGCTCCACAGGCTTGTGTACGTCTCGGCGATCTGTGGAGTGATCCACTATCTCTGGCTCGTCAAAGCGGATACCTCCCGGCCCCTCACCTATGGGGCAATTCTTCTGTTCCTGCTGGGATTTCGACTCTGGGATGCCTTCAAGCCGAAACCTGCAACGAAGAAGCCCTTGTCCACCGAGACCGCACGTCCGGCCTGACGTTCCAGTCTTTCTCCTCTATCTTCAACGCCACTCCACGGGAAAGTTGAAATCCTCTCTCTCGCAGAAGCACACGAGTCCACCATAGAGAATGTGTCGATGGGACCGGTAAAACTTGTCTTGAGAATTTCTTTTTCGTTATTGACTCAAGGTAAAGAAATTCTTACGTTCACAAGCCATCCTTCGAACCATTTTCCTGAAGCACCGTGCCCTTTTCCATTTTTAACCCGTCAGACCAACTCAGTCTCGACCGGAAAATTGCTGTCGGGCTGGAACGCATCTCCCAGGCGCTGAAAGCGGTGATCTGGGAGGAGGCAAAAAAGTCCGGATTAAGCCCGATCCAGATCCAGTTCCTGACCATCCTGCATTTTGAAAAGTATACTGCATGGACGATCGGGGAACTTGCCAACCGCAGTTCCCTGACCCCGGCCACCGTCAGCGATGCTGTGACCAGTCTGGAGCAGAAAGGGCTTGTTGCCCGAAGGAAAAAGGGGGAAGACCGACGCACGGTCTATCTGAACCTGACTGATGCCGGAAGAAAAATGGCGAGGAAATTAGGGGGATGGGCGAATGTGCTTCAGGAGGCGACGGCGGGATTGCCGGAGCAGGAGAAAGCGGTATTTCTGAAAAGCCTCATGACGGTTATGCTCTCGTTGCAGGGAGGGGGGCACCTTGAGCCTTCCCACATGTGCATTACGTGCAAGTACTTCCGACCCAATGCCCACCGCAATTCCCGGATGCCCCATCATTGCGCAACAATCGATATTGCCTTCGGCGATTCCGAGTTGCGCGTCGACTGCCCTGACTACAAGGCCAATGGGGTCGAGGGAGCCTGACGGCTCTTACACCGCGGCCATGACCCTTCGTAACTTTCGTTCGACCTCCTCCGCGATGGGCTTCATCTGCGGGTTCCCGACAAGAGGGGCCATCACCATCGGATCGAAGAATCCCACTCTGGTAGTCCCCGCTTTTTCATAGACGATCACGTTACAGGGTAGCAGGAGACCTAGCTCTTCCTCCGCGGTTAAGGCCTGAAGGGCGAACGAGGGATTACAAGCCCCCAGGATGGTGTAGCGGGGAAAGTCCACATTGAGCTTCTTCTTCATCGTTTCCTTGACATCGATCGAAGTCATAACCCCGAACCCCTCCTTCGCAAGCTCTTCGGTCACCCTTCCTATCGCCTGATCAAATCCCATCGCCACCGTTTTCGAAAAACCGTATTGCATCAGTCCGTACCTTTCTCTTGGTTTGCTTTGCCCGCGGGATGCGTATTCCCGAACGTTGCGATCAATCCGAGGAGCGCACCGTATCCGGTGCTGGTCCAGGGGTTGCTGGTGATCGGACACGTCCCGGAGACGCACCCGATGAAATAGTAATACGCGAAGCCTCCTGTGGCGCCGATAAGCACGGGGAGTGCCCGCCTTGTCCAGCCGATCAATTGCCGAGTTGTTGGAAATTCCATTCCCCGATCCCTCCTTGCATGTTCGCGACCGTGAAGCCGAGTTTCTTCAGCCGGGCCGCGGCGGAGACACTCCTGTTCCCGCTCTGGCAATAACAGATGATCTCTTTGCCGCGGTATTTTTCCAACGAATCGGATTGCCGGATGATATTGTGGAGCGGAATATGAAGGGAGCCCTGAATGTGTCCCCGGGTCCGCTCAGCGTTCGTGCGCACGTCCAACAGGATGGCGTCGTGGGAGTTCCTCAATTTTTCCTTCACTTCGGCCGGCGAGTAACTGGGAATTGATCGTGCGATCCACATCCGCCGGAGTCCAAACGACAGGACGAGAGCAATAAGCAGGTAGAGAAAAACTTCCCCGGTCATCGGCCTGTCTCCCGTACGACGGGGAGTCGGTCCGCGTTCCACTCCATCATGCCCCCCAGCATGTTGACCACCTTGAACCCATGCTCTTTCAGCATCCGCGCCGCCGTTCCACTCCGATTCCCGGAACGACAGTATGCGATGATGGTCTTTTCCTTGTGGGGATCGAGTTCCTTCATGCGCTCCTCCAGTTCCTGGAGAGGAATGAGAATGGCTCCCTGAAGATGACCGGAACCTCCGCCCCATTCCTGCGGCGTCCGTACGTCGAGCAAAAGAAGGGTGGTGTCCGATTGCATCAGGGTATGGGTTTCCTGAACGGTGATGGTACTCGCACTGCGGTCCTGGTTCATAAGAGAAAATCCGGCAAGAGAAATGAGTATGATGGCAAGCACGATCAGCGTTTTGTTCATGGAAGCGGCCTGATCGTCTTCTTACTGTACGCCACATGATCCGCCGCAGCACCCGCCCGTGTCACAAGACGAGGAGGGGAGGGGGCTGGAGGAACTTCCGGACATTGCCACGGCAGGGGCCGGTACCGACATCAGCCTGGTATGCTCGGGGGAGTTGCATGAAGGACATGAAACATCCGCCAACACTTCACGGACCTTATGGTACACATCATAGGTCTTCCCGCATGTGTTGCATCGATAATCATAGATGGGCATAGTTCTTCCTTTTGATGGGTCAAGAGGTATGATGCAGGAAAAAGGAAAAAAGGGTCAGAGATAAAGATCCTGACCCTTTTCGTCTATCGAACAGTTTTGCTACCCTTTGAGGAGTTGACGCAGGACAAACTGGAGGATCCCGTCGTTCTTATAATAGTCTACCTCATTGGGCGTATCGATCCGCGACACGACAGTGAACGTCTTGACCGCCCCTTGGGCATCCATGGCCTTTACCGTGATTGTTTGCCGTGGGTTCAGTCCCTGGGCGATTCCTTCAATGGAATAGGTCTCAAAACCGGTCAATCCGAGCGACTGGGCGGTCTGTCCTTCCTGGAATTGGAGGGGGAGGACCCCCATGCCGACCAGGTTGCTTCTGTGGATTCGCTCGAAGCTTTCTGCAATGACCGCTTTGACCCCCAGTAAACGGGGTCCTTTGGCGGCCCAGTCGCGGGAGGAGCCGGAGCCATATTCCTTCCCGGCGATGATCACCAGGGGGACCCCTTCTTCTTTATACTTTATGGCGGCGTCGTAGATGAAGATGGGTTCTTTGGACGATGGATGGATCGCCCATCCGCCTTCGGTTCCGGGGGCCATCTGATTCCGGAGCCGGATGTTCGCAAAGGTCCCGCGCATCATGACCTCATGATTCCCGCGGCGGGAGCCGTAAGAATTGAAATCCTTCGGATCAACCCCGTGGTCCATCAGGTATTTCCCGGCCGGACTTTTCACAGAGATGGATCCCGCCGGCGAAATATGGTCTGTCGTCACCGAGTCGCCCAGAACTGCCAGGACCCGGGCATCGGTGATGTCCTTCAGCGGTTGGGGTTCTTTCGGGAGGTTCTCGAAGTACGGGGCAGCTTTGATGTACGTCGAAACGTCGTCCCAAACGTATTGCGCTCCCGTGGGGGTGGGAAGCGTTTGCCATTCCCGGCCGCCATCAAACACGTTCGCATACTGCTTCTGGAACATTTCCGATTTGACGCATGCGCGCATGGTTTTCTCGACCTCCTCGGGAGAAGGCCAGATGTCTTTCAGGTACACCGGCTTCCCATCGCTGCCGGTACCGATTGGGTCGGTTTGCAGGTCGGTGTTCATCGTTCCGGCCAGGGCGTACGCGACGACGAGCGGTGGAGAGGCAAGGTAGTTGGCACGGACATGCGGGTTGATGCGTCCTTCAAAGTTCCTGTTGCCGGAGAGGACCGACACCGCGACGAGGTCGTGTTCCTGGACCGCCTTCGCGATCGTTTCGGGAAGAGGACCGCTGTTGCCGATGCACGTCGTACACCCATACCCGACAAGGTTGAACCCGAGCTGGTTCAGGTACCGGTCGAGTGATGCCTCGGCAAGATACTCCGTCACCACCTTGGAACCGGGGGCAAGGCTTGTTTTGACCCAGGGTTGGGAAGTGAGTCCGCGCTCGACCGCCTTCTTGGCCAGCAAGCCTGCCGCGATCATGACGGATGGGTTCGAAGTGTTGGTGCAACTCGTGATCGCAGCTATGACGACGGAGCCATGCTTCAGGTCAAACTCCGATCCGTTCTTCCGAACGTGGACGGTCTTGAGACAATGGTCGGTGATGGATTGGTCGAGCGCTTCAGCGGCAACGGTTCCCCCTTCGTCGACCCATTGGGCGACTGCCGTGCGGTTGATGGTGGCCCCTTTTGCTTCCAGCATATCGACGAGCGCGCTGCGGAACGACCGCTTCGAAGAGGAGAGAGCAACGCGGTCCTGCGGACGTTTCGGCCCGGCAAGGCTGGGTTCCACCGTGGCAAGATCCAGCTCGACGACATCCGTAAAAACAGGTTCGGGGGAACCGGTATGATGGAAGAGTCCCTGTTCCTTGCAGTACGCTTCGGCGAGGGCAACGACATCCGGGCTGCGGCCGGTGAAGCGAAGGTAATTCAATGTCTCCTGGTCGACGGGGAAGAACCCCATGGTCGCTCCGTACTCCGGCGCCATGTTCCCAATGGTTGCACGATCGGCAAGGCTCAACGCTGCAAGCCCCTCGCCATAAAATTCAACAAACTTCCCAACGACCCCCTTCTTTCGGAGAATCTGGGTAACGGTGAGCACGAGGTCCGTTGCCGTCGCGCCCGCTCGTAATTTGCCGTACAGTTTGAACCCGACGACCTGCGGGATCAACATCGAGATCGGCTGGCCCAGCATCGCGGCCTCCGCTTCGATTCCTCCGACGCCCCACCCGAGGACCCCGAGCCCGTTGATCATGGTCGTGTGGGAATCGGTCCCCACCAGCGTGTCCGGATAGGCGAGCGTTTCGGCGCCGGCCCTTGCCGTAAAGACTGTTTTCGCGAGATACTCAAGATTGATCTGGTGGACAATGCCGGTCCCCGGCGGGACGACCCGAAAGTTCTTGAATCCCTGTTGTCCCCAGCGGAGGAACGCATAGCGCTCCTTGTTGCGGTCGAATTCCTTTTCGACGTTGAGCAGGAAGGAGGCCTCCGTCCCAAACTCGTCCACCTGGACGGAGTGATCGATAACGAGGTCGACCGGCTGTAGCGGATTGATTTTATTCG
>Ga0209211_10013062_pt1 | contig 10349 bp, 11 predicted proteins | sample RifGroA2_FD_183992 | JGI IMG/M metagenome (GOLD analysis project Ga0209211, IMG submission 183992) | Groundwater microbial communities from Rifle, Colorado, USA - Groundwater A2 (SPAdes) (version 2) | ecosystem: Environmental > Aquatic > Deep subsurface > Groundwater | place: Rifle, Colorado...
GATTGTTTTGGGACAAGCCGAAAGCTCCACCACCAACATCAACGAAATTTTGCGCGAGTATTATAAAGAGGGTAATGATGATGAACATTTTCCCGCGACGGTTATTTTAGGGGCTGATAAACAACCCATCGGCAAAGCGGGAGATAATGATGTTTTTATTATGGCGAATTTTAGAGCGGATCGCGCGCGACAAATGTGTTGGGCGTTGCAGAATAGTAAAGAGTTTGAGCAGTTTAAACGACCGGTTTTTTCCGGCACCCGCCTTTATACTATGGTCAATTATGATATTGACCTGCCGGCTGACGGAGTTATTTTAGAAACCGAAGAGATAAAAAATCCTTTGGCGGAAATTTTAGCCAATGCCGGTTTGCGCCAGCTTCATATTGCCGAGACGGAAAAATACGCGCACGTGACATACTTTTTTAACGGCGGGCATGAGGAGCCGTATTCGGGAGAAGTGAATGAATTGGTGCCGTCAAAACGGGTCGCAAATTTTGTGGACGCGCCGGAGATGAGCGCGCAGGAAATAACGGCTAAAGTTTTACAGCATATTGAAAATAATGAATTTGATTTTTATGTCATTAATTTTGCCAACGCGGATCTTTTAGGCCATACCGGCGATTTGAAAGCAACAATCAAGGGTCTGGAAATAATGGATGAATGCTTGCGTCAGATTGGCGAAGCGATTTTGGCCAAGCGCGGCCAGTTTATTGTCACGGCCGACCATGGCAATTGCGAAGGCATGATGAATGCGCAGACGGGCGAAAAAGAAAAAGAACATTCTACCGCGCCGGTGTGGTTTGTGCTGGCGGGGGAGATGTGGGAAGATAAAATGCAAATTAAATTAAATAATATAAAAGAATTGATTAAATTAACACCGAGTGGGTTCTTGGCGGACATCGCTCCGACTATTATTAAATTACTTGATTTAAAGAAGCCTAAAGATATGAGCGGACAATCGCTCATTTAACTTCTCATCATTGCGATCCGTCAGCTGACGGAGAAGCAATCTCTACTAACACGTCATTCTCGCGTAGGCGGGAATCTATTAGTCCAGCCGTCATCCCGTTGAAAAACGGAATCCAGTATTTTGTATTAAATAAAGGGTTAAAAAAGTAAGAAAAAGATATTTTTATTTTCCGGCCCTTTGCGGGGCGGAAGTATTTTCACCACCAGAGACCAAAGCCCAGCCGCTTTGGTCTCTTGCTTTTCGTCACAATTTTTTTCGAAAGACGAAAAACCATGCAAATTGTTCCTCAATCCGCCAGCTGGCGGATCAAACGCTCCCGCCCCTGTGGGCCGAAAGGCGGGGTGGAGACGGCGCGAGTGGAGTTTCGTGGCGAGCAATATGACCATAATTTCAAAATATGATATATTTTAGCCATGCCAGAGCTTCCTGAAGTAGAAACAATAGTAAGACAGCTTAATAAAATCCTTGGTGGACAGAACATAAAGGATTTTGACTGTAATTGGACTAAGATGCTCAAGCCATTAAGTTTAATTAAATTTAAGAAAAAAATATTGGGACAAAAGATTTTGGATGTAAAAAGGCGCGCTAAAGTAATTTTGATTAATTTTAATAATGGACACTTGGCTATACATTTGAAAATGACCGGGCAATTGGTCTATGTGCCTAAACATGGCAAGGTTGTGGTAGGAGGCCATCCGATTGCGGGGCTGAATGATACACCGAATAAATTCACACATGCCGTTTTCACTTTTAAAAATGGCGCGCATTTATATTTTAACGATATGCGGAAATTTGGCTGGATCAAATGGTTGGAGCCCAAGGAACATTTGGAGCTTCATGAATCATTTGGTTTAGAGGGGCTTTCGGGACACGCCAAGATTTTGGAAATACTATTGAAAAATCAAGTTCGTTTTCCCAAGAAAAGTATTAAGGGTTATTTGCTTGATCAGACAATTATTTCCGGTCTAGGCAATATTTACGCAGATGAGGTTTGTTTTATGGTATGTATTTTACCCAGCCGCCAAGTACAAAAGATTACGAATGCGGAATGGAAAAATATTTCTAAACTTATACCTCAAATATTAAATAAATCCATTCGCTTGGGCGGAACTACTTTTTCAACTTATCGTGATGGGTTTGGCCGGCAGGGGAGTTATTGGAAGAGTCGTATGGTTTATGGCCGAGCCGGTGAGAAATGCCAAAGATGCGGGTCAATAATTAAAAAAACCATTGTCGCTTCCCGGGGGACAAGTTATTGTTCAACCTGTCAGAAGTAGTTATTTACGACACGCGAGAGAAGGCCTTGACAAAAAGATAATAGTTTGTTAGGATATAAATAACACTTAAAAAGTCCTTATAAATTCACATATTTTAGGAGAAACATGAAAAAAGATTATTTAGGCGAGAACTTTTGGATTAAAAATCCGGAAGAACCAATCGTTGTTAAAGAAATTGATTTCTTTATTATCGATCCGATTGAAGAAATGATTACGAAAATTATGGCAAGACCAGCAATAGTGGTCATGTCGCTTATGGGGCTTGTAATGTTTGGACTGGCGGTCATATTGGGCATTCAAGCTTATAACGAAGTGGGGTTGAAAGCTATTGGTGTGCTGACTTATGTTGGCAGATTTATAGAAGGACCATTTCTTGTCGTTGTTGGCCTGATGCTTGCATTCGTATTTCATCGGGCTGTTGATTTCTATCACAAACACAAAATTGAATCTCAGTATGAAGAATTAGGGTATCTGCCTTGTTGAAAATTGAATGGGTTAATATTCAAACCGGCTTAATTTATAAGTCGGTTTTTTATTGTATAATATATTACAAAATCAGTAATGGCAGAATAATTCCAATCGCGATGCCGCCAAGGACTTCGGGGACAGTATGACCGACGCGGTCGTGTGGGAGAGTTTTTGAGCTCCAATGCAAGCTTTTAAAAAATCCTTTCAAACTTCTATTTTGCATTTCAATTTCATTTCGCAAGCCGGTCGCGTCTTTGATTAACAACAAGACCAAAAGCAAGACCACGCCCGAGAGAGCGGAAAAACCGGTCGCGATAATAACGGTCGTGAGAGCGCCGACAATACCCGCGGTGTGGCCAGATGGAAATTCTCCATACTGCCAAAAGTATGACCAGTCAAAGCCATGGTGAATAGTCAGTTGAACGACTTTTATAATTTGCGCCACAAACGCGCACAACAATGGAGTGAGGAACAATAACATAAAGTAATTCTAATATTCTAAATTTTAAATTAATGAACCGTTCGAATATTCTAATTAAAAATGTCTAAATTTTAAATGGGATAAGTTAATACGACGAGAGTGCGAGTGAGAGTGAGTGGCGGTGAATACAATTTGTGCATCAAGTAAAATATACAAGTATAAATTATGTATTCACTCAAAAAATATATCTAAATTCCAAATTCCAAATTCTTATGTTATACTTTTAAAATGAAACTTTCACTTATTATTTTCGCGGTATTGGCAGTTATTGCCGGCTTGGTGATGTCATTAATTTGGCCGCGCGCTCTGGAAACAAAAAAGGTTTTTGTGTCAGCTAATCAAACCATTGCTGATGTTTTGAAAAACGATTTTAAGGAGCAGGGGTTTTTGGTGGGCGTAGCCAATATTTTCAAAACCAATGAAACCGTCAAGGAGGGTTGGTATAATTTAATCGGTAATAAATTTTCTATCATAACATTATGGAATTATTTTTCACGCCAGCAAGCGCCGCAAGAAATTGAAGTTCGTTTGATCGAGGGTAAATCCAGCGCCGAGTATTTTAAAATTTTAGAAACAGCCGGCATTGCTAACGCCAGTGAACTCCAAAGCGTTTGGAAAAATTCGCCGGCAGAATGGTCGGCAAAGTATGAAATTTTGAAGGGCTGGCCCAAAGGAATCGGTTTGGAAGGGCTATTGGCGCCTGATACCTATCGTTTTTATGCTAAGGCCAAGCCCGCGGATGTGATTGAGAAATTAGTCGCCCAAAGCGAAAAGAATTGGCAGTCATTAAATGTGAAAAACACCTCTATTTTAGAGATTTATACGCTCGCCAGCATCGTGGAAGCCGAAGCGGCAACAGCGGAAGACAGGCGGTTGGTAGCGGGTATTTTTTGGGATCGGCTGAAGTATAATATTGCGTTGCAAGCCGACAGCACGGTTAATTTTATTACTGGTAAAAACACGCCCAATGTTAGCACGGCCGATACGAAAATAAATTCCCTTTATAATACTTATAAATATAAGGGGTTGCCGCCGGGACCCATAAATAATCCGAGCCAAGACGCGCTTCAAGCCGCCGCTCGCCCATCGGCCTCGCCGTATTTATATTTTTTTTCAACCAAAGACGGCACAATTATCTACAGCCGAACCTTTGTCGAACATCAGGCAAATCGGGTAAAATACGGAATATAAATTTTTAATTACTAATTCTTAATTTTTAATAAATTTTTAATGACTTAATGTTTAAAAATTAGAAATTATAAATTGATTAGAAATTTTAAATTTTAAATTAGAAATTATCTATTTTCTATGAATTATACTAGGCCCAGCTGGGATGACTATTTTATGAGCATTGCGAAGATTATCGCGACTCGCTCCACTTGTGATCGTTTGCGCGCCGGCGCCGTTTTAGTTAAAGACCGACGGATTATTTCCACGGGTTATAATGGCGCCCCTCCGGGTCTGCCTCATTGCGACGGTCCTGATGGGCATAAAATGGAAGAAGGCCATTGTATTCGCACGGTTCACGGCGAAGAAAATTGCATCTTGCAAGTCGCGGCTTTGGGCGGTATTTCCACCAATAATTCAACTCTATATTGCACTTATTCTCCTTGCTATCATTGCTTTAAAAAATTAGTCGTGGCGGGAGTAAAAAGGATTGTGGTGGCGGCAATTTATCGCGACTCAACTATTGGGGAGGAGTGCAAAAAGATTGGCATTGAGTTTCAAGTGTATCAGCCCAAGGAAGAATGGCTCAATAAATTGGCGGAAATTTTTACCAAGCCGATTACTGATAAGTTTTAAGTTATGAAAAAAATAATTTTTGGTTTAGTTGGTTCGCCGGCTGCCGGAAAAGGGGAGGCGACTTCGTATATAGTAGATAAGTATAAAGCTTCCTCGCATCGATTTTCAACGCCGATGTTTGACTGTTTGAAACGTCTTTTTATACCGGATTCCAGAACCAATTTAATAAAGTTTTCAGAAACAACCCGTGAAATGTTCGGGGATGATTTATATGCCAAAGTAGTGGCGCAAGATTGCGTCAATGACATAGCCGATATAGTGGTCGTGGAGGGAATTCGCAGACCGGCCGATGTTTCTTTGTTGTCCAAGCTGGATAATTTTTATTTAATGTATATTACCGCTCCTGTTGAAATAAGATTTGAGCGGACAAAACAAAGAGGAGAGAAGGCTAATGAAAATGAAATGACATTGGAAATGTTTTTAGGGCAAGAGCAAGCCTCAACCGAGATTTTAATTCCGGAAATTGGCGCGACCGCCAAATATACCATTGATAATTCCGGCACTAAAGAAGAATTACACTCAAAAATCGACGAAATAATTGCGAAATTAATTTAAAATTTAGAATGTAAAATTTATAATTCCGTTTTGGCAAGTCGAGGCTTGACAAACGGGTGATTTTGTGCTATGATAGTATAGTAGCAGAATGGTTCCATTTCCTCGCGTTGGGGGAATGGGTTTTTTATTAAAAAAGTATGAAAACAAACACCAAAAAGTTCCTGCGCATCAAAGTTGTTAGTTTAACGCCAATGTTTGTGGCCATTCCGGTATGGCAGTCCAGATAACCCTTGCCCTGCAAGGGCATTCGTCGTATTTAAAGGCCCAGCTTTATTCCTGGCTTAGATATTATTTATCAGGTAACTCATAATTTAGAATTTAAAATTTATAATTTCTTTAGGTTTATGTATCCTTCTTCAATCAACACTCCTCGCCTTTACGCCATGATTTTTGGTTTTTTTAGTTTAACCGCGATTTATGTCGTGGCGCAGGCAAGTTTGAAATTAACGAATGACGCGGACAAAACAATTTATTTGGCGCAAGCGGCGGAAGAAATTGCGCCGCTTGCTGGTTCGGTTGCGGGCGCTGGTAGTGACGGCGCGACCACTACCGCGCCGACTTTGGCGCCATTGCCGACAACTTTTTCTTCTTCGCCTCCATCCGAATCAAACAATCAAAATAACCAAATTGACCAGCCGCGCAATCAAGAGCCGACGGCGCAACCCGTGATGAAAAATCAGTCAGACGGGCAACAAAATAATCAATTTAATAATCAACCTAATAATCAACAAAATAATTTTCAACCAAATAATAATTTTAATAATCAGCAGGGTATGAATCAACCCGATAATATGATGGGGCAAGATGACGAACAAGATCAGCGGGATGAAGGCCCGCAGTTTGACGCGGAAGAAATCAAAAATGGTATACAAGCGGCGCGCGGCGGTCTTGATAAGTTTGTCGGTGAATTTAAAAATGTGGGACCATTTATAATAAAATTTAAGGCGGCCAAGAGAATGGCTGGCACAGTTAAGGTAAAACAAGCGAATGAAAAGCTCTGTCCTTTGATTGACAATTTATTGGTTCAAGCTAAGGATTTGCAAAATAAATTGGCGGCGGCTAGCGTTGATGTGGCCGAAGGGTACAGTTCAATGGCGGCGGCATTGGATGTGGCCTCCCATGTCATGGCGCTAGAGGCAGTGGTTTTGGAAGATAGCGGCGACGAAATTACGATTGATACGGGCGAAGAAAAGGCGACGGTCGCGAGCTCGTGTCGAGCGGCTGATGATTTAAGAGGCATCATCAAGAGGATGAACGGCGTTTTGCCGCAGATGACGAAATTCACGGCGCAAGCGGTCAGAGAAATAAATAATAATAAAAAGATTTTATATAATTTGAGTAAAAAAGCGGATCAGCTGGAGAAAATGAAAGACCCCAGCGTGATGTTCAGATTGTTTGGACAGGCGGAACAAAGCGCGCAAAAAGTTTTAATGATGGCTAATGAATTTTTAAGCCGAGTGGTAAATGGTTTGGAAGAGATGAATTGATGCTAGCTTTTTAGGTTGTAGCTTCTTAGCTTTTTAGGAACAGCCCCAAATTATTGGAGTTTGTTTTTTTAATGTTGATAAATTTCTTGGCCGAGAAATTTATCAACATAATCATTTAGAATTTAAAATTTAGATTTTATACCGCAACTCCGAAAACCCCGTGGCTTGCCACGGGGATGAGAAGGAGTCTGTAATGTTGTCGGCGGAGCCGACACTTCTCGGTTCGCCACTCGCCCAGATACCCCGCGGCTTGCCGCGGGGTCGAGTTCATAATTTTTATTCCCCTTGACTCATTTTTCGCTTTGTTCTATATTATCTTTATCCAAAGACCTCAAGCGGCAGACCTTAATTTTTAGGCCTTTATGCCTAGAAGCTTGAACAGGACAGGTGTTTTTGCCTCTTAAAAGCCCCTGTAACGCGTCTTTGGGACTGCGTTTATTTTTTTTCATCGCCTATGCCTAAATCAAAACAACAAAAGGCAGATGCTTTGGTCTCGCTGCACAACGCGGTCTCGGCTCCACTTTTAGTTTTCGCGGCCTTCACGAAATTAAAAGTGTCTGATGATCAAGCCTTGCGCCGAGCGTGTCAACAGGCGACCGTAAATTATTCGGTCGTCAAAAAGACCTTGCTCAAGAAAGCGTTAGCCGAAGCCGGTTTGCCTTTAGATGTTTCAACCAGCGTTGGCAATTTGGCACTGGCGACTTCTGACGAGTCGCTGGCCGCCGCCAAAGAAATTTTTGCTTTCAGCAAAAAAAATGAAGGCCTACAAATTGTAGGTGGCATTTTTGAAGGCAAATTTTTAAGCCCCGCTGATGTTAAAGTTTTGGCAACAGTGCCGAGCCGCACCGAACTCTACGGTCAACTCGTCTCCGTCTTGGCCAATCCGTTGCGCAATACTGTCGGCTTATTCTCGAGCGTGTTGCGCAATTTTGTTGGCGTGCTTTCAGCTATTTCAGCCCGCTAAGCGGGACGAGCGAAAGCCTAGATTTGTTTTTCTTTTTTATATTTTATTATGTCAGAAAAGTTTGATGCTCTGATCGAGCAAATTGAAAAGTTATCAGTCATGGAGTTAGTGGAATTAGTCAAAGCTTTGGAAGAGAAGTTTGGCGTGTCCGTTGCCGCTCCGATGATGATGGCGGCTCCGGCTACCGGCGCGGCCGCTCCGGCCGAAGAAGCCAAGTCCAGCTTTAATGTGGAATTGACGAGCGCTGGTGAAAATAAGATCAATGTCATTAAAGCGTTGCGCGAGGTGACTTCGTTGGGGCTAAAAGAAGCCAAGGATTTGGCCGATGGCGCTCCGAAAATGGTGAAAGAAGGCGCGACCAAGGAAGAAGCCGACTCTATCAAGAAAAAGTTAGAGGAAGCCGGTGGCACGGTTACTTTGAAATAACCACTTTTCGTCATCCCGTTGAAAAACGGGATCCAGACAGATGCTAAGTTAGAGGGGCGGTAGCCAGTGGCTACCGCCCCTTGACAGATTTATATCAATGTGATAATGTAATGATAACTAATAAACAAGTTCATATAATTATCAATATTTACAGGAGTTCCCAGTGAAGTCATTATGTATTCTCTTCGAGTTATTTTTTTCTTTAACACTTACTGCCCAGACCTTGCCAACAATGCCTCAACCATTAACACTTTTGACGGGTGATTTGATTGTGTCGGTTCCAAATGCTGTTAACAACAACGATTCGTTGGATGTAATTTTAGTAAATCAACAACATCAAACAATTGCTTCGATAGCCGCTTATAATACCGAGATCATCAAATTTGATTCAAAGTTTGGCGACAGAGAGCTGAAGTGTACATTTGATTCAATAAAAAATAATGTATATAAAATTCATAACTTGTATCCGCCAAAAATTGAATTCACTTTTGCGCAAGGAGACCCGTTCTATATTGCGATGCTTAGATATTTTCTTGTACAGAAAGTTGATGGAAAAATAATTTATCAGCGGATGGATACCATCACATATGATGAAGAATTTTTGACTAAAAAAACAAAAGGAGAAATAGTTGAAAAACCGGATTCATCAAAAATGTGGAGAAAAATTGGCGCAATTTGTATTCAATATGCACGACCAGATGAGCTAGAAATTGGCATAGGTTATGCTAATAATCTATATGGTTTGGGGCATGCTTTTTTTACCAGGCGATCTAGTGGGGATTCGCTTGAAGTGTATATCTATGATCCGTTTGCAAAGAGTAAAAAATTTTCAATCGCAGAATTTCTCAGGCGAATAAGACCTAGTGATATTAGTGAAGCTTGCGATGGTATGGTCGGGGATTTTCAGGACATTTTGCATATTGAAGAACATGCAGAACTCGGTTATGATTTGTTAATGATTAAGACTTGGTATCATAACAATGAAGTTGTTTATATTGAAGAGGACACGGGAGCTCAAGTATTAAAATCATTTGAAAGATTGCTGGCAATACCAGTGCCTCATTAATCTAAAATAGTTTGAAAATATGTCCTCCACTTCTTTAAGTGGAGTAATTTTTTTATAATACTCAAAGTATGAAAGACTTAAATGAGGCAAATATTGAACAAAAAATAGAAGCGCCTAAAACGCCGGAAAGCGCGGTGGAAACGTCTGCGGAAAATAAAGCAGGGGAGCAGGCACTGGAAATCAAGAAAAACACCATTTTAGAGGAAACTCTTCCAAATTCCAAATTCCAAATTCCAAATTCTGCTCAACCCGCACCAACACAGGTTGATCAGTCATTGGTGCAGGTTGAGAAAGTGCTCGAAGAGAATATAGCGCCGTATTTTGCCCGTCTGACGCCTGACCAGCAGCATAAATTCAAGACCGAGGGTGAAAAAGTCACCAAAGAAATAGCCCAATGTTTAAAAGAGGTTAAGGTCAATGTCGCCAAGATTTTTCAGCTGATTTGGGTTTGGCTTATGTTTTTACCGGGTGTTAACAAGATATTTTTACAGCAAGAAGCCAAGATAAAAACCGATAAAATTCTTAAATTATGTCATTCTTAATTTCTAATTTTCAATTTCTATTAAATTTACAATTTCTAATTTTTAAACATTAAATCATTAAAAATTTATTTAAAATTGAATTTAAAATTAAAAATTTACACCATTTTATGTTTGATTTCTCCTCCATCTTACAACCCGCTTTTATTTTGTTGGCGCTAGTCGCAATAGTCGGCAGTGTGGTTTTTATTTGGCGGGCGATGATTTTAAAGCGAGCAAAAATAAAATCCGCGTTTGACCAGATTGTTTTGCAGATTACGTTGCCGAAAGAGGGGCAAGATATTAACGCGCAACAAGGCGCCAAGCCGCAAGA
>Ga0209211_10013063_pt1 | contig 10348 bp, 7 predicted proteins | sample RifGroA2_FD_183992 | JGI IMG/M metagenome (GOLD analysis project Ga0209211, IMG submission 183992) | Groundwater microbial communities from Rifle, Colorado, USA - Groundwater A2 (SPAdes) (version 2) | ecosystem: Environmental > Aquatic > Deep subsurface > Groundwater | place: Rifle, Colorado...
ATCCTGCAGACAAAGAAAGGCAAATAAAGCAACTAAGAATTGCTAAAAAAAATGTTGAGGCATTCGGCTTTGACATTGACATTGTCCTTCTTTGGGTTGAAAATGACTGGGAAACCGTCGAAGAGGTTGATTTTAATTTTATCCAAGCATAGGCCATAAGGCCATTCGTATCCACGGCAATCTTGTCGTGGATTTTTTTATACAAAATCTTTTTTATATTTTATGCTTAAAAACCGGGTAAGAAAAATAATAACCAAGTAAGAAACCGCCAGCCAAATCCACGAAACATTTTGAATAATCTTCATCGCCCATGGCCGAGAAAAAAAATTAATTATCCAAACAAAATATAAAAGCAGAAAATAGCATGGCGCCGATAAAATCCATCCTAAAAGATTGGAAAATGCTCCCGCGATAGACGATAAAAATCCAAAAACCATCAGCAAAGAAACTATCGGCGAAATTAATAAATTTGTTATAGGCGCTACATATGATATATTTCCAAAGTTATATGCTATTATGGGAAAGGTAAATATCTGGGCAGCTAAAGTTGTAGAAATCATGCTTATTAAATTTTCCGGCCGGTCTTTTATATCGGCATTAAAAAACTTTTTAACAATGAACTTAAAAAATCTCTTAATGAGGGGCTCTAAAAAAATAAGTCCCAGCACAGCCAAAAAAGAAAGTTGAAAACCGACATCGTAAAATAAAAGCAGGGGATTTTTAAATAACATTACAGCGCACGCAATTGCAACTACCCGTGAGCCCATGCTCTGCCTGCCGATTTTTTGCGCCAATAAGTAAAGCCCGCCCATTATTCCGGCCCTTATGCCGGACGAAGGCATTCCGGTAAGAATAATATAAAAACAAATAAAAATTATCGCGGCATAAAACGCCTGCCCGCGATAGAGTCCTAAAAATAATAAAAAAGACATAATAATCGCGCTCAAGATGACAACGTGAGTTCCCGACACGGCAATGATATGGCGAAGGCCGGTGATATTCAGCCTATTCTTTAAATCATTAGACATCGCTCCGTTGTCTCCCAGAATTGTTCCTTCAAGAATTGAACTATTGGGAGGGGAAAAATTGCTCCTTATGCTTTCCCTAATTTTTTGTTTTAAAAACAAGACTTTTTCATACAAAAAACTAAAAACATTATATTCGCGTTTTTGGAAAACTAATTTAATCTTCGGAAAATTCATCACGGAATAAATTCTGTCTTTCATCAAATAGTTTTTATAATTGAATTCGTCTGTAATGTTTGGTGTTTCCAACTTTCCATTTACTTCTATCTTGTCTAAATATCTATATTCAGGATAGCGGTTAGTTGTTACTAAAACTATGCTTTTTTCGACCCTAACTTTTAACTTTTGAAAAGTGTCCCTGATATCCGGCTCAGCAGAAATAACGCCTGTTAATGTAATTTGTCCTTTATCGTTTAGTTTGCTTAACTTATCGGTTGCAATATTAAACTCTGAAATCTGCATTCGCAAAATTCCCAAAATTAAAAACAATAAACAAAACCCCGCCAACGGTAAATACAACCACAATTTTAAACTTTTCTCTTGTCCATACGATCGTATCCACAAAGGAAAAGAGATAGAAACTATTAAAAACGCTGAAAACAAAAATATCCACAGAAAAACCTGCGGAATTTTTATAAACGACTCAAAGAATATTCCGGCAATAAATGACAGGCAAAGATAAAATAATATTTTAGACGCCGTCATTATTTTTATCTGACTTGGCAAAGTTTAAAATACGGAGAAATTTTTTCCGCCACTGACTTTAGCCAGTCGCCCGCATAAGGATTTATTTTTTTGAAATCAGGGTCAATTGTTTTTTCCGGACGAAAACCCTGCAAATAGTATTTTACTTCCGGTCCCCCTATCCATTTTGCAATTTCTAAAAAATCTTCTTTTTCATGGACGCCCGGCACTATAGTTGTTCTGAATTCACTGCTTTCCGGTTTTTTTTTAAGTATTTCAACGCTGGTTTCTATATCTTTTACGAAGACACAATCGCCAAAAAACCCTGCGTATTTTTCTTTGGGGAGTTTTATGTCCATTGCGACATAATCAACTAATTTTTGACTGATTAAATCTTTTAGCATTTTTGGATTAGACCCATTGGTATCAAGTTTAACCGCATATCCTAAATTTTTTATTTTTTCAATAAATTGCGGAAGGTCTTTGTTTATTGTCGGCTCTCCGCCGCATATTGTCACACCTTCAAGCAGACCCTTTCTTTCCCTTAAAAATTCAAAAAAATATTTTTCTTCAATTCTTGGCTGTTTAATAATTTTCGCCGGTAAAACGAGCTCTGAGCTATAGCACCATGGACAACGAAAATTACAGCCGGACAAAAAAACAGTGCAGGCTAATTTGCCCGGATAGTCTATTAAAGTAGTTTTTTGCAATCCGCCTATTATCATAATCGTATTTGCATTGTATCAAAAAACCGCTCAAGAATAAAGCGGTTTTTTGTATAAAATTAAGCGACAATTTTTTCTGCTACTTTTTCAAAAACCTCTTTTACTCCTTCGTTTTGCACTATATACTCTTTTCTCTCTTTAAATTCCTGCTTTTTGCCTTTATGCCACTGCTGTACCGGCCTTATATATCCCACAACCCTTGAATAAACTTCGCATGGCTGTTTTACTGCGCATTGAGGGCATTCAAAATGTTCTCCGGACAAATATCCATGAGTAGGACAAATAGAAAAAGTCGGAGTAAGCGTAATATACGGCAAACGAAATTTTTCGCAAACTTTTTTAACCATACTTTTTGCCATATTCGGGTCTGAAATTTTTTCTCCTAAAAATAAATGGCAAACTGTGCCTCCAGTATATTTTATTTGAAGTTCGTCCTGCAGTTTTAACGCTTCAAAAACGTCGTCTGTAAAACCGACCGGCAAATGAGTTGAGTTTGTATAATATGGAATTTCGGCTGTGCCGGCCGTAATGATATCTGGGTATTTTTCTTTGTCTGTTTTTGCCTGCCTATAGCTTGTGCCCTCCGCCGGAGTTGCTTCAAGATTATACAAATTTCCGGTTTCTTCCTGAAATTTAATTATTTTTTCTCTCATAAAATCTAAAACTTCCAGCGCAAACTTCCTGCCTTTTTCGGTTGTAATGTCTTCGTCCAAAAAATTAAGCAAAGCCTCGTTCATCCCAACTATGCCAATAGTTGAAAAATGGTTTCCAAAATAGCAATTTCTCATAGTTTTTACTTCAGCCAAATAATGTTTTGAATATGGATACAAGCCTTTGTCCATAAAATCTTCCAATGTTTTTCTTTTAATTTCCAGACTTTCTTTTGCCAAATTCATAAGATTAGCCAGTCTGTCAAAAAAATCTTTTTTGGTCTTTGAAAGATATCCGATTCTCGGCAAATCAATCGTTACGACTCCGACACTGCCGGTTTTTGGCGAAGACCCGAACAATCCGCCACCTCTTTTATAAAGTTCGCGGTTGTCAAGTCTGAGCCGGCAACACATTGACCTCGCGTCTTCCGGGCTCATATCAGAATGAATAAAATTAGAAAAATAGTTTATTCCGTATTTTGCGGTTGCCTCCCACATTGCTGTTAAGTTCGGGTTATCCCAATCAAAATCCTTGGTGATAGAAACTGTGGGAATAGGAAAAGTGAACGGCCTCCCTTTTGCATCTCCTTCCATGATGCCCTCGTAAAAAGCTTTAATAAACATATTCATTTCTTCTTGAAACTCGCCGTAGGTTTCATTCTGTATTTCGCCCCCGATTATCACCGGCTGTTTCGCCAAAAATGCCGGCGCTTTAATATCTAAAGAAACATTTAAAAATGGCGTTTGAAATCCAACGCGGGTAGGCACCATGCAATTAAATAAAAACTCCTGCAACGCCTGCTTTACTTGGGGATAAGTCAAATGGTCGTATCTTATAAACGGAGCTAAAAGCGTATCAAAATTAGAAACAGCGTTGGCTCCTGCGGTTTCGCCCTGTAAAGTGAATAAAACATTGATTAATTGGCCCAAAGCGGTTCTTAGGTGCCTTGGAGGCTTGCATTCAATTTTTCCCGACACTCCGCCAAATCCTTTTTTTAAAAAATCGTACAAATCCCAGCCCGCGCAATATGGAGCTAATAATTCCAGATTATGAATATGAAAATCTTCGTTCGTGGCCGCATCCCTCACTTCTTTTGGATAGATTTTATCCAACCAATACTTTTTTGATATATAAGACCCGACATATTGATTCAACCCCTGTAAAGAAAAAGTCATATTGGCATTTTCTTTCACCTGCCAGTCAAGTTCTGCTAAATAACTATCCACTTTTTCATTTGAATCATCAACAACTTTGCCGGCTTCTCTGACTTTTCTTCTTTGCTCTCTATAAATAATATATGACTTGGCCGTTTCAACTAAATCTTCCAGAATCAAAGCCTCTTCAACAATATCTTGAATTTGTTCAATGGTCGGAGCCTCATTTTTCCTAAAACGCCTGTTTAACAGCTGAACAATCTTATCAGAAACTTTTTTGGAAACTTCTCCGTCTCCCTGTCCGGCCGCCACAACTGCTTTATGCACAGCATTGGCAATTTTTTCCTGATTAAAATCAATAACGGTTCCGTCTCTTTTTTGAATCTGTAAAATATGATTTTCCATTTTTAACTTATCATTTTTATTGCTGAATATACTATAGGGACAAAAAAAGGTCTCGCATAATTAGACCTGTTATCTAATATTTTAAAAAAATAATTATTATCAAGCAACGATTACTCTATTTTACTCCGCCAGAAAAGCAGGTCAAGCCCCACAGTAAAGCCAAAATCTGTGGATAAGTTATATTAAAATTTTGTTGCAATAACCGTAATTTTTATTTCTCCCTTTTTTAAAGTATCGTCTTTTACGGCGCCAAAAATTATCTGGGCTTTTGGATCAACATTTTTTGTAATGACTTTTGCGGCTTCCTGAATCTCGTTTAGAGTTATATCTTGGCCGGAAGCATTAAACAAAACTCCTTTTGAACCTTTTATTGAAAAATCTAACAACGGAGAGTTGATTGCCTTTTCTGCGGCTTCAACCGCGCGATTTTCTCCCTTGCCCTTGCCTGTGCCAAAAAGCGCGCGCCCAGAGTTTTTCATAATGGATAAAACTGAAGCAAAATCAATGTTTATAATTCCCGGCGCCAAAATTAGATCTGTGATTCCCTGAACTGCATCTTTTAGAACTTCGTCGCAAATATAAAAAGCGCTTGCAACAGTTGTTTTTTCATCAATCATTTTTAAAAGCTTGTCATTTGAAATTACCAATAATGAATCTGTTTTATTCTTTAGATTTTTTAAAGCCGCATCTGCAATTTTTTTTCTTTGCGTTCCCTCAAATGAAAATGGCGTTGTGACAACTACCACAGTTAAAATGCCAAGATTTTTTGCAATCTCGGCAATAACGGGAGCGCCGCCGCTTCCCGAACCTCCACCCAACCCACAGGTAACAAAAACCATATCTGCCCCTTTTATAACTTTTGACAATTCCTCCTTGTTTTCCTCTGCCGCTCGCCTTCCCAATTCAATGTCCATGCCCGTTCCCAATCCTTTGGTGGTTTCTTTGCCTATTAAAATTTTCTGCTTTGCTTTACAAAAATGCAAAGCTTGAGCATCTGTATTAACGGCTATCAGCTCCACGCCCTGAACATCAAATTTTGCCATGCGGGAAACCGTATTAGATCCGGATCCTCCGACTCCGATAACTTTTATACTTGGTTGCATATCGCAATTATGGGATGAAGAGCTTTAGCATTTTTCTTAGTTTTGAAAACCATCCCTTAGTAAGTCCCAGTATACCTTCTTCTTCGCCAAAATCAACCCCTTCTAACGCTAAACCCGCGACCGTAGCTAAAGAAGGGTCTTCCTGAAGGCCTTCAATTCCTTTTGGAATGCCTATCTGGCAGGAAAGCTTCAGTTGCTGTTTTGTCAACTCTTTTATTTTTGAAATTTTTACTCCTCCGCCCGTCAAAACAATTCCACCGGGTAATAATTCGTTCCTGCCAATTTTTTTTAGTTCTTTTTGTATTAAATCCAAAATTTCAGAAACTCTTGGCTCTATAATATCCACTAAATTTTTCTTTGTAAAAGAAAGCGACGAGGATTCGTCAAAGACTTCTATTTTTTTCCTTTGCTGGTCTTTCTTCTCTTTGTCTGTTTTGGCAAAAATACAAGTGCCGTGCTGTTTTTTAATGGATTCTGCCACAGCCACTTCGGTTTTTAAACCAATAGCAATGTCGTTTGTAATATTGCCAGAACCAATTGGAAAAACGGCTAAGTGCATTAATTCCCCTTCTTCAAAAACCGCCAAACTTGTGGTTGCCGCTCCAATGTCTATTAAAGCCACGCCCAGTTCTTTTTGCTGAGGAGTCAACACGGCTTTTGCGGCGGCTAAAGGAGAAGGTATGACATCATCTATCTGCAGTTTAGAATTTAGAACAGACTGGGTAAGGTTTATAAAATAAGGAGAAAAAACGCAAAGCAAAAGAACTTTTGCTTCCAGTCTTATGCCCGTTAAATTAGCGGGCTGTTTTATGCCTTTTTGGTCGTCAACAATAAATTCCCTTGGAAAAACGTCTAATATCTCGTCATTTTTTGAAGAAATATTAATCGCTCTCGTCGCCTGTAAAACCCTTTCTACGTCTTCTTTAGAAATTCTCTGGTCGGCTCTTGAAACGGAAATTATTCCGTCAGAAGGAGTGACATAAAGATGGCTGCCTCCGATATTTACAAAAACAGAATTAACTCTTTTACCACAATCCTTTTCAATTCCGGACATTAACATCTGTATGTTCTTTGAAGTTTCTTCAATATTGACTACGGCTCCTTTCCTTAATCCAAAAGAAGGAATTTCAGCATAAGACAAAACTTCCCAATTCTTTCCTCTTCTTTGGGCAACCAAAGCCTTAATGCTATATGTGCCAATATCCAAACCTGTAACAATATTGCCTCGCGCCATAAAAAAAATTAAATTTTAATCTTTGACAAAAATTGCTGTTCCTTTACCTCCATTTTTTTTGCTTCTTTCTCAGCCTCGCCCGTCTGGCTACGGCAAAGGGACTTTTCGTGGTCATACCCCAGCAAATGTAAAATTCCGTGCACAAAAACTTTTATTATCTCTTTTTTAGAATCGGCTCCAAATTTTTTGCCGTTTTCTTTCACAACTTCAGGGCAGATAACAATTTCTCCTAAATAATTTAATTTGGAATTTGGAATTTGGAATTTGGAATTTTCGCCGAAGGCGAGCACATCGGTCGGCTTGTTTTTACCGCGAAATTTTTTATTCAGCTTTTGCATTTCTTTTTTGCCAACAAAAGCCAGAGACACCTTTTCTCTATTTCTATTTTCGCCTTTTAATACTTTTTTTGCAATCCCTGTGAATAACTTCTTATCTACGGGAAAACTTGAAAGATTGTTAATTTCAATCATTCATCTATTTTACACTATTTTCCCAATAAAACAAAAAGAACGGCAAAATAGCGTCTGAACCGTTAATCCCATCTTTAAAAAAATTGCTATCAATACCCCCATTCTAAGTCCCCCTTGTCAGTTATTGTTTTAACAATTTTCAATCCGCTGAAGGTTTGCGATATTTTGCCAGAAGAGTCTCTGCCTGTAATTTTGGTATTTTTGCCGTTAAAAACCGCCAAAACATTATAATTTTTTTTTGATTGCACGCGCTGTGAAAGCGTTTCTAAATTTTTCTTTTTGTTGTATAGCCACGAATACGCCATTGCGTTTTTACTGATGTCAGACGGTACGCCGTTATATTTTATTGATTTGATTTCTGCCTTCATTTTCCTTTTTCTATCTTTATCCTTTAGGGTAATTTCTGTTGTGTTGCCTGACTGATCTGTCAAAGTGATTATGTTTTCGTTGTCAAAAATCAAAATAGCGCTTCCTATCGAGGTGAATTTTAAATCTTTGTTTGCCAGGTCAAACTCAATTACTGCTTCAGGCGGAGTTTTGTCTATTGTAAAAACTATGGTTTGCTCCTGCTCATTGTTGCCCGCTTTGTCTGTGACAAAAAATGTTATTGTGTGCTCGCCTTCGCCCGCGATACTGATGACTGTTGTGTTTCCGAGAACTTTTTGATAGCCTTGATTGTCCAGATTATACTCAATATCTAAAACTCCTGAGGTTTCGTTTTCTCTTCCTACAATAATCGAGTCTGTGGCATTGATACTCGCTGAAACATCGCTACGGTAAAAACCGGGCTGGCCTAATACGCCGGTCAAGGTTGCTGTGGAAATTGGCGGAAGCAAATCTTTTACCTGCGGGCCGTTAAGGGTTGAAGTGGGCAGGATTGTTGCTGGCAAGCCATTGGTATTTTGTTTTACCAAAACCGTTGTTGCGTTGTCTGCCGGGTTAATGCTAATCTGCCCGGTTAAATCTGCGGTTACGGGCAGGTTGCTGAATACTTCTGTTTTTATTGTCTGACTGTTGGCGATGTCTTCTGCTTTGATTGTGTATGTCCCGCTACCTGTTCCTTTTATATTTATACTGTAAGTTTGACCATTGTCTGTGGGAAGATAAACAAACTTATGCTCCCCCCAAATTTCAAAATCACCGTTGGGAATTTCGTTGATTACACTTTGATCTTCTGCTAATCCCATTTTATTTCCGTTTTGGTCTGTGACGCCAATATCAATTGGGCTGAAAACTGAAATTGCTTTGCCGTTAAGCTGGCATTCGTCTATATTTTGAGTAATTAAATTATTTCCAACATTTAAACTGCTTCCTGAAATTAAATTTACAATCTGTTGGCGGATTCCATTTTGACTGGGCATTTTACCGTGGTCGGAAACCAAAGAATAATATTTGTTTTCCTGATTAATAGGCAGATTGGTCGCGCTTTCTAATGGGACCGTGCCGTCTCCGATTTTAAATTCCACCCTTTCATAGTCGGTGTTATTGTTTCCAAAAATGTCTTTGTACCTAACTTCTACAAGGCTGTCCATTGTTGCTGTTTTACAACCAACTATGTTGTATAAATCTAATCCTGCTGTTCTTAAATCAAAATTGTCAAAAGTTTGATTATGCAGATTACCGGAATTTGCTGTTGCGGTGGAGTTTAACTCTTTGTCGTTTAGATAATTTTTAAATTCCTGATAGTTTAAATCTTTTTTTGTTGGTTCTCCTATGCCGTAGCCAATATCAACCAATGAGACAAAACTTCCCTTAATGTTGTAATATTGCTCGTCTGGAAGCAAATCATAAGATGCGGGCAGGTTTTCAGAAATCTTTTTGATTTCCTGGTCAGCCAGCCAAGGAACTCCAAAATTGTCTCCCTGCAATAAAACCTTTAATGCTTTCGGGGCTCCTGTATTCGGCACTCCGATAAACACAGCTTTTCTGATATGATTGTCTGCTGGATTATCCATCACATATTTTTTAACAATCAAACCTCCTAAACTGTGGGCAACCACGTCAACTTTGTCACTTCCTGTCTGCGCCATAATATCTTGTATTTTTTGCGCCAGTAAATCAGAGTTTGTTATTCCATCTGCGTATTTTCCACTCACCCCGTATCTCCAATCATAGGGGAAGGTGAAAAGAGTAGCGTCTTCGGTGTAACCTTGATCTACAAATTCAGTAATAAGACCCTCGGTGTAGTTAAACGTAATTGGACCAAAAATCTTTGCTCCGATAACATCTGTAGCAGTAACAGATAAATTACTTGGCGTAAGACTTGCACCAAAAGACAATGAATCCATAAAACCATCTCCAACATCAGCAAACATTCTTCCTAAATCTACCCACAATAGCTCGTTCCCATTTTTCATCTCCGTCCCCAATAATCCCGGCACAATTAAAACAGGATTCCTTGTTGTCGCTTTAATGTTATTAAAAATACAGGTAATGCGCGACCAATCTTGCGGAGTGATTATCACGCCGTCTGAAAGATAAAAGAATAAGTCGTTTGGTTTATCGCTGAGACAGAGAATGTTATTAATTTTTAAACCAGGCGCGCTTTGCTGAGTTAACCAATATTTGGAAGCAATTACAAAGTTCTGCGATTCTGTTTTGGTAAGATTTTCTGTTTGCAGAGCAAAACTCTGATAATCCTGCCAAACGAGCGCCATCTGACCGGTGGCCTCATCGTATTCATAAACAGCCTGTTTTAAATCATAATTGAATAAGCCGTCCTGTCCTTGAGTGTTTACGGTGACGGTTAGATTTATAGGGGGGACAATCATTGCGGAAGAAATCAAAGGGGTAAAAAATATTATCAAAACGGCAAATATAATGATTTTTGTTTTCATAGATTTTTTACTTTTTTTGTTATTACTAAGGGAAACTCATGGATACGCCAACTACATACC
>Ga0209211_10013066_pt1 | contig 10347 bp, 8 predicted proteins | sample RifGroA2_FD_183992 | JGI IMG/M metagenome (GOLD analysis project Ga0209211, IMG submission 183992) | Groundwater microbial communities from Rifle, Colorado, USA - Groundwater A2 (SPAdes) (version 2) | ecosystem: Environmental > Aquatic > Deep subsurface > Groundwater | place: Rifle, Colorado...
GCACTGGCTGATCGACTGCTCTTGCACGCCATGGATTTGGGCCTGTTTCACCCGTTGACCGCAGCAGCCATTCAATTTCATTCCGACGCCCCGTTTTGACGCTGCTAAACCGCCCAACGACCTTATAATTTTTACGTTTTTAACCCTTTTTTCCGGTTGACCGTACGATCATGCTGATCTGGTTCGTCGTTCTCTACCTGATGGTTTCCATCGGCATCGGCCTGTTTGCCGCGACCCGCGTCCATAGCGCCAAGGACTTCGCCGTGGCCGGCCGCCATTTGCCGCTGCCGGTCGTCACCGCCACCGTCTTCGCCACCTGGTTCGGTGCCGAAGCGGTGTTCGGCGTCTCCGCCACCTTCGTCAAGGACGGCCTGACTGGCGTTGTCGCCGACCCCTTCGGTTCGTCAATGTGCCTGATCATCGCCGGCGTTTTCTTCTCCCGGAAGCTCTACAAACTCAACATCCTGACCCTCGGCGACTATTTCCGCCTGCGTTACAACCGCACGGTCGAGGTGCTGACCACGCTTTGCATCGTCGCCAGCTACCTCGGCTGGGTATCGGCCCAGATCAAGGCGCTCGGGCTGGTCTTCAACGTCGTCACCGCCGGTTACGTCAGCCAGACCGCCGGCATGATCCTTGGTGCGGCCATCGTGCTGACCTACACCACCTTCGGCGGCATGCTCTCGGTAGCCATCCTCGACTTCGTCCAGATGGGCGTCATCATGGGCGGCATGCTGTACATCGGCTATGTCGTCTCCGGGCTGACCGGTGGCGTCGAACTGGTCATCAACCATGCCTCGGCCGCCGGCAAGCTCGATTTCTTCCCACCACCCGACCCATGGCTGTGGCTGACCTTCCTCGGCGCCTGGATCACCATGATGCTCGGCTCAATCCCGCAGCAGGACGTCTTCCAGCGCATCACCTCGGCCAAGAGTCAGCGCATTGCGCTGTGGGGCTCGATCCTCGGCGCCTCGATCTACTTCTGCTTCACCTTCGTGCCGATGTTCATCGCCTATTCGGCAACACTGATCGACCCCGAACTGTTCAACGGCCTGATGCAGACCGACTCGCAACTCGTCCTGCCCACCCTGGTCCTCAATCACACCCCGGTCTTCGCCCAGGCCATCTTCTTCGGTGCCGTCCTGTCGGCCATCATGAGCTGCTCGTCGGCCACCTTGCTCGCCCCCTCGGTCGCCTTCTCGGAAAACATCGTGCGCGGCTTTTACCCACACATGGGAGACCATCAGTTTTTGAAAGTGATGCGCGGCTCGATCGTGGTTTTTGCCGGCATCGTCCTTGGCTTCGCGCTGTACTCCAACGCCAGCATTTTCAAGATGGTCGAAAACGCCTACAAGATCACGCTGGCCGGCGCCTTCGTGCCCCTGTTCTTCGGTGCCTTCTGGAAACGGGCAACGACGCAGGGCGCGCTGGCCGCCATCTTTGGCGGCCTGTCGGCATGGATTCTGATCGAAGTACTGGTCAGCGTCAGCGGCCAGCCTTCCGGCGCGCCCGACTACGCCTACGCGCTGGTCGGCATCGGCCAGGCCGTGCCGCCGCAGTTGATCGGACTGGCCGTCAGCATCGTCGGCATGATCGCCGGGTCGCTGTTGCCACAATGGGTCGGCCATCGCCTGCCGCATGAAGACATCCATGAAGCCCTGCACCACCGGGCGGCAGCCGAAACCCATCACGCCACCGAACATCCGCACCACCACTAAGCCGGTACGAAACTTCGGGACCCTCAGGATTTGCCTGACAGTGTGACCAACCGTCACCCGAAAATCCGCTACGCCGCCATCATTGTTACGACACATAAGGGCTGACGGGCCGGCCAATCGCCCCTAAAATCAGGTCATGGCACATCATGGTCGTGGCCCCATCCTGCTTTCCCGCTACCTGGCGCTCGCCTGGTGCGGGCTGGTCGTGTACGGCAGCCTGCACCCGTTTACCGGCTGGCGTGATACCGGCGTCTCGCCACTTGCCTTCCTTGAAGGCGGCTGGCCGCGCTATTGGACGGTCTTCGATCTGGCGGCCAATGTCGCGGTCTACCTGCCTTTGGGCTTCTTTCTGACCCTCGCGCTGAGCAGCCTGCCCTGGCGTTTCACCGCCCTGATCCTCGCCGTACTCCTCTCTGGCAGCGTCAGCTTCGGTCTCGAAACAGTACAGACCTGGCTGCCCTCACGCGTCCCGTCCAATCTCGACCTCGCCTGCAATACGCTGGGCGGGCTGCTTGGCGCGCTGTGGGCACAGCACGTCGGACCGCGCGTCTTCGCCCGCATCGCGGCGCTCGAACACCGGCTGATCGCCCCCATCCCGCACGCCGAACTGGGCCTGACCTTGCTCGGCCTGTGGCTGCTCGTGCCGCTGTCGCCGGAAACACTGCTCTTCGGGGCCGGCGATGTGCGGCAGATTTTCGGGTTGACCGGTGCCGTTCCCTTCGCCGCCGAGAGCTTTGTGATGATCGAGGCCAGCATCACCGCCTTCAATGTCGTCGCCGTCGGCCTGATCGTCCGCATGCTGTGTGCGCGGCTACTCTTCGCCTACCTCATCGTGCCGCTCTTCCTGCTCCTCTGCCTGGTCATCAGCACGGTCTCTGCCGCCGTTCTGGTCAGCCCGGCCGATTCGCTGGCCTGGCTGACGCCGGGCGCCAAGCTCGGGCTGGCGGTTGGTTGCGGCATCCTCTCCGTCGCGCTCGCCCTGCCGGCAACGCCGCGCCTGATGATCGCCGCGCTGGCGCTGATGGCCGGTACGGTACTGGTCAACATGGCACCGCCCAACCCGTATTCGGAAGCGGCGCTGGCTGTCTGGCGGCAGGGACACTTTCTCAATTTCAATGGCCTGACGCGCCTGCTCGCTACCCTATGGCCCTTCCTGACCCTGCCTTTCCTGTTCCTGACGACGCGCCGGACCTAGCCTGGCATGCCGACACTGCTGAAGCGGCCGCCCGACGGCTCGGGGTCGATCGCGCGGCGGGTCTGGATGATGAAGAAGCAGCCTCCCGACTCACCCGCCACGGCCCCAATCGCCTGACCGAACGCCCCGGCAAACCAGCCTGGCGCCGCTTCGCCGAGCAGGTCATGCAACCGCTCGTGCTGGTGCTTATCGCGGCCGGGGCAATCACCGCCGCCCTCGGCGAATTCGTGGACGCCAGCGTGATATTCGGTGTCGTGCTGGTCAATGCCCTCATTGGCTACTGGCAGGAGGCCAAGGCCGAAGGAGCGCTGGCCGCTCTGGCGCGCAGCGTCACCACCCCGGTTACCGTGCGCCGTGGTGGCCATCGCCAGCAACTCGACGCGACGCAACTGGTTCCCGGCGACATCGTCATGCTCGCCGCCGGCGACCGCATTCCGGCCGACCTCCGGCTGATCCAGCAACACGAGCTGCACACCGACGACTCGATGCTGACCGGCGAATCGCAGCCCGTCACCAAGGACATCGCCACGCTGCACCCCGATACCGTGCTCGCCGACCGCCTCAACATGGCCTACGCCGGCACCACGGTGGTGGCCGGGCAGGGCACCGGGCTGGTCATTGCCACCGGCGACGCCACCGAAACCGGGCGCATCGCCGGGTTGATCGCCGCCGCACCCGATCTGGTGACGCCGCTGACGCGCAAGATGGCGCGTTTTTCCAATTGGCTGCTGTGGGCCATCGGCGGGCTGGCGCTGCTCACCGTCGGCGTCGGTCTGACCCGCGGCGAAACGGCTTTCGACATGTTCATCGCCGCCGTGGCGCTCGCCGTCGGCGCCATTCCGGAAGGCCTGCCGGCCGCCGTTACCGTCACGCTGGCCATCGGCGTCGCCCGCATGGCCAAACGGCGGGCCATCATCCGTCACCTGCCGGCCGTTGAAACGCTGGGCAGCACGACGGTCATTTGCTCGGACAAGACCGGCACGCTGACCGAAAACGCGATGACCGTGCGCGTCCTGTGGTGCGCCGGCGAAGGCTATGCCATCGGCGGCCACGGCTACAACCCGGAAGGCGCCATCTCCCACGACGAGATGCCGGCCGGAATCGACGGCGCGCTGCGCGAAGGCCTGATCGCCGGCGCGCTGTGCAACGACGCCTCGCTGCGCCACGATCACGGCCAATGGAAGATTACCGGCGACCCGACTGAAGCTGCGCTGCTCGTCGCGGCGCGCAAGGGCGGGCTGGACGAGCACACGCTGGGCGCGCACTTCCCCCGCCGCGACGTGCTGCCATTCGACGCCACCCGGCAGTTCATGGCCACCGCCCACGATGGCGACGGGCAGGGAGTTGTCTATATCAAAGGCGCCCTCGAACGCCTGCTGCCGCTGTGCGTCGATCAGCTGTCGGCCAACGGCCAGCCGCTGCCCGTCGACCGCGCGGCCATCGAAAAAATTGCCTGTGCCTACGCCGAGCAGGGCATGCGCGTCCTGTTGCTGGCCCGGCGCAATTTCAATTTTGGCCAAAATTTCCGGTTGACCGTGGAAGGCGTCGACCAGCTCACGCTGATCGGCCTCGTCGGCATGATCGACCCGCCGCGCAAAGCCGCCATTGGCGCCATCCGCAGCTGCCATTCGGCCGGCATCCGGGTCAAGATGATCACCGGCGACCACGCCGTCACGGCGCTCGCCATCGCCCGTCAGATCGGACTCAATGCCGAAAAAGCGCTGACCGGCCGTGAGCTGGCCTTGCTCGACGCCGCCGCGCTGGACGAAGCCGCCCACAGCGTCGACGTCTTCGCCCGCGTCGAACCGGAACAAAAGCTGCGCCTCGTCCGCGCCCTGCAGGCGCGAGGCGAAGTCGTCGCGATGACCGGCGACGGGGTCAACGACGCACCAGCCTTGAAGCAGGCCGACATCGGCATCGCCATGGGACTGGCCGGCACCGAAGTGGCCAAGGAGGCGGCGGCCATGGTCCTCACCGACGACAATTTCGCCAGCATCGAGGCGGCGGTCGAGGAGGGTCGCGGCGTCTGGGACAACCTCGTCAAGTTCATCACCTGGACGCTGCCGACCAATTTCGGCGAAGGCCTGGTCATCGTCGCCGCCATCCTGTTCGGCAGCACGCTGCCGATCACCCCGCTGCAGATTTTATGGATCAACATGACGACGGCCGTCCTGATCGGCCTGCCGCTCGCCTTCGAACCGATCGAGCGCGGCATCATGCGCCGGCCGCCGCGCCGGCTCGACATGCCGGTCCTCGACGGCAGCCTGATCCGTCGCATCATCCTCGTCTCGGTGCTCATGCTGGCCGGTGCCTTCGGCCTCTTCCTGCTCGAACTGAAGCAGGGTCACACGCTGGCCGAAGCGCGCACCGTCGCGGTCAACGTCTTCGTCATGGTCGAAATGGCCTACCTTTTCAACTGCCGCTCGCTGACTCATGGCTTCTGGAAGCTGGGGCTGTTTTCCAACCCGTGGATCTGGGCCGGCCTCGGCAGCATGCTGACCCTGCAACTGGCGCTGACCTACCTGCCGGTGATGAATCGGCTATTCCAGACGGCACCGATCGGGCTGGTCGAATGGGCGGAAATAGTCGCTGTCGCCTTGCTGTGTTCGTTGCTCATCGGCATCGAGAAGTGGCTGTCTCGGATCAGGACGGAAAAAAGCTGAAGCGGGGCAGTTTGCTGTTTCACTGCCCCCCTTGCTTTCCGTTCTTGCGTTTATTGAGCCGACGGCGCAGAGGCCGTTCTTTTGTGTTTACTTATGCCCAGGAAGCCTTATTGAGCAACAGCAGCCGACTTCCACGGTCAACCGGAAAAATCGGCCAAAATCGGAATCGGCCACCCACCGGAATCCGTTCAGGACGGATTGTCCGTCTTTGGAATGATCCGTATCAGCACGATGCGCGGACCGGTCATTTTCTTGACCACGGCGTCAAATTGCGGGAAGGAGATGCGCTGTCCTTCTTCCGGCAGGGCACCCAATTGCTGCAGGATCAGACCGCCAACCGAGTCGACGCCGGCTTCATCGATGTCGATGCCCAGGGTGCGTTCGAGCGTGAAGATGGGCAGGCTGCCCTTGCCGATCAGCGAGCCATCGTCGAGCCTCGACCACTCGTTGTGGGTCTGGCGGAATTCGTCGCGAATCTCGCCGACCAAGGCGCCAAGCAGGTTATCGAGCGTGATGAAACCGATCGGATGACCGTCGCTGTAGGCGACCACGGCAAAATGTGGCGCCCCCTGGCGAAAGCGGCGAAACAGCTCGGTCGCCGAAAGACTCGGCGAAACGACGACGACCGGCCGCACCAGTTTGTCCAGCGTGTTGAGGTCCGGATCCTTGCGCAGGGCGATGAAGATGTCTTTCAGGTGGACGACGCCCTTGGCGTGACCATCCTCGGCCAGATAGGGATAGCGGCTGAAACGATGCTGCACGATCCGCTCGAGGCTGACCTCGATGTCGTCTGTTTCCGACAGCGGCACGGCTTCGCTGAACGGCCGCATCAGGTCGGCCACCTCGAGGTCGCGAAAATCGAGCGCCTGGGCCAGGACCCGCCACTCGTCGCCGGTGAAATCGGCGTTGGCCCGTGACGAGCGGAGAATGACCTTGAGCTCTTCGGCCGAGTAATGGGTGTCGTGACCCGTATTGATGTCCAGATTGACCTTGCGCAGTAGCCAGTTGGCGCTATGGTTCAACACCCAGATGGCCGGATACATCGCCCAGTAGAAGGCATACAGCCCGGGCGCCGTCCATAGCCCGACCTTCTCCGTGACGCGGATGGCCATCGATTTGGGGGCCAGTTCGCCGACCACGATGTGCAAATAGGAAATGATGAAAAAGGCGACGGCAAAGGCGATGCCATGCACCAGCTCCTCACCGGCCACGCCGAGCGCTTTGAGCAGCGGGCGCAGCAGATCGGCAAAGGCTGGCTCGCCGACCCAGCCGAGGCCGAGCGAGGCGAGGGTAATGCCAAGCTGGCAGGCCGACAGGTAGGCTTCCAGATCCTGATGGACCTTGGCCAGAATGCGACCGCGCCAGCCGCGCGTCTTGGCAATCGCCTTGACCCGACTTTGACGCAGTTTGACCAGACTGAACTCGGCGGCAACAAAAAAGCCGTTCAAAACAACGAGGACCAGCGCCAGCATGACCAGCATCAAACTATTACCCATATGTCGGACACCGTGTGCCCCGCTCCTTTAAGTGAACTGGATGAATCGGATACTACCCCGTTGGTCCGCCGCGACGCGAAAGCACCGATCCGGCGCGGCCGTCGTGGCTCGCCCATTGGCGGGCACGGCAGGCTTCCACGGTCAACCGGAAAAAACAGCCAAATTTGAAATTCCCCGCCACGTTCCACGTGAAACCGCCTCGCCTATAATGCGGGTCTGCACAGGAGACCCCGCATGAGCTACTTCAAACATCACGTTTTCGTCTGCACCAACCAGCGCGAGGCTGGCGAGCAATGCTGCAACAACGTCGGCGGTTCCGACATGTTCGCCTACGCCAAGGAGCGCATCGGCGCCCTCAAGCAGAACGGCGTCGGCGCCGTGCGCATCAACAAGGCCGGCTGTCTGGGCCGCTGCGAGGTCGGCCCGGTCATGGTCGTCTACCCGGAAGAAACCTGGTATTCCTTCATCGACAAGGAAGACGTCGAGGAAATCATCCAGTCCCACCTGATCGGCGGCAAGGTCGTCGACCGTCTGAAGATCTGACCCCATGCGCGTCGTCGAAGAGAAGATTCTCGTCGATGGCCCGGTCGGCAAGATCGAGGTCATCATGGAACGTCCGGATGCGCCGAAAGGTATCGCGCTGATCGCCCACCCGCACCCGATCGGCGGCGGCGCCAATACCAACAAGGTCGCCTACACGCTGGCCCGTACCTTCGTCGCGCTCGGCTACGCTGCCTTCCGCCCGAATTTCCGTGGCGTCGGCGGCACCGAAGGCGTTCATGACGAAGGCGTCGGCGAGACCGACGACCTGCTCGCCGTGCTCGAAGACGCCAAATGCCGCTGCGGCAACCTGCCCGTCGCCCTGGCCGGCTTCTCGTTTGGCGCCTACTGCCAGACCCGCGTCGCCAAGCGCCTGAGCGAAGCCAGCCACCCGGCCCAGCGCCTCGTTCTGGTCGGCACCGCCGCCGGCTTCATCGAAGGTACCCGCCAGTACGACACCGAAGCCGTGCCGCACGACACCATCGTCATCCACGGCTCGGCCGACGAAACCGTGCCGCTCGCCAATGTCCTCGACTGGGCGCAACCGCTCGACCTGCCGGTCGTCGTCGTGCCCGGCGCCGATCATTTCTTCCACCGTCGCCTGCACCTCATCCGCGACATCGTGACGCGCGCATGGCGGCACTGACAGCCAGCAATCTGCGCAAGACCTACGGCGACAGCGAAGTCGTCGCCGGTCTGTCGTTCGCCGTCGAACCCGGCACCTGCTTCGGCCTGCTCGGCCCGAACGGCGCCGGCAAGACGACGACGCTACGCCTCTGCCTCGGGCTGACCGGGCCGGACAGCGGCGACATCGTCCTCAACGGCCACGTCATTCCCGACGACGCCCAGGCGGCGCGGGCGCGCATTGGCGTCGTGCCCCAATTCGACAACCTCGACCCCGACTTCACCTGCGCCGAAAACCTGCTCGTATTCGGCCGCTATTTCGGGCTCAAGGATGCCGACATCCGCGTCAAGATCCCGCAATTGCTTGAATTCGCCGGCCTGTCGAGCAAGGCCGGCGCCCGCTTGGCGACGCTGTCCGGCGGCATGAAACGCCGGCTGACGCTGGCCCGGGCCATGGTCAACGACCCCGACATCATCTTCCTCGATGAGCCGACCACCGGCCTCGACCCACAAGCCCGCCACCTGATCTGGGAACGCCTCAAGCAGCTCAAGTCGGCCGGCAAGACGCTGATCCTGACCACCCATTTCATGGACGAAGCCGAACGCCTGTGCGACACGCTGATCGTCATCGACCACGGCCGCAAGATCGCCGAAGGCAGCCCGCGCCAACTGATCGCCGAGCAGATCGAACCGCAGGTCGTCGAGGTTTTTGACGAATCCCACGGTCAACTGGAAATTTTCGTCAAAAATCAAAAGCACCTCGCCGAGCGCGTCGAAACCAGCGGCGAAACCGCCTTCTTCTACTGCCGCGACCCGCGCGAACTGCTGGCCAAATTAGCCGATGCCGACGGCCTCCGCTACGTGCACCGCGCCTCCAACCTCGAAGACGTTTTCATCAAGCTGACCGGCCGCGAACTGCGCGACTGAATCCGGCGCAAAAAAGCCGGTCAGCCAGCAAACCAGCCCGAAAACGGCACCAATCCAGGCCCTTGGCATTCGCTACCCGAGATGCCAAGCTCATGTTTCTCCTGGACATTTTCCAAAATCTGCTAGAATGAAACATTGACTCAGTTTGGAAATCGCAATGCGTTGGTTGATGGTCGCGGCAGTGCTCGCATTCTCGGCAGTGGAAGTCGGTGCCTCGGAACAAGTTTCCGACGAGGCACCGTCCGTCGTCGACATGTCCGTAGCCGCCCAGGGCGTCACCATCTCGGCCATTCCGATGCAGCCACAGGCCATCAAGGTTCTGACCCTCGAAGAGTCCGACCGCTTGCGCGCCGCCAAAAAGGCGCGAATCGAGGCGCGCCTCGCCAAGAAAAAAGCAGCGACCGTCCTCATGCTGAGCCGCACCGAGCGCCGCCAGGTCGCGCTGCTGAGCGCCAGCACGCACGCCGGCGAGCCGCAGGTATTCACCTACGACCCGAACGACAACTATCAGGGCGGTCTCGATGAGCTCGACCTGCACCGTTCGTTCAATCGCCCCAAGGTTGTCGATGAGTCGGCCAGCGACGATGCCGACCAGGATGAAGTGCCCGGCCACATTCGGCTCCGCCTGATGGTGGCGCGACTCAAGGCAGTCGAAGCCCACGCCCTGAGCCAGGTGCCGGATACCGACGAGGCCCTTCCCGATTCAGTCCTGCTTCGCCTCAAGGAAGCCCGCCTGAAAGCCGTTGAAGCGCATCAGCGCAAGTTCGGCTGAACCTCGTTTCTCAGCCCAGCAGGGCGTCGACCGCAGCAGAAAAATCATCGTAAATCGCCGCCGGACGAATCTCCCGATGGGCGTCGTCGCCGGCCCGGAATTTCCCCGTCCGCACCAGAATCCCCGGGATACCCGCCGCCTGCGCGCCGCCGATGTCGTCGCTCAGGTCGTCACCGATCAGCACCGCCTGAGCCGGCGCGATCCCCAGTTCAGCCAGCGCCGCATTGAAGAAAGCCGGTGCTGGCTTGCCGGTGATTTCGGCCGTAATCCCGGCCGAATACTCCAGCCCGGCAACAAAGGCGCCCATGTCCAGCGACAGCCCGTCCGGCTCCATGAAATAGCGATTGCGCGCCATCGCCATGAGCGGCAGACCGTCCATGAGCAGCCGGAAAGCATGGTTCAGAATCGGGTA
>Ga0209211_10013067_pt1 | contig 10345 bp, 6 predicted proteins | sample RifGroA2_FD_183992 | JGI IMG/M metagenome (GOLD analysis project Ga0209211, IMG submission 183992) | Groundwater microbial communities from Rifle, Colorado, USA - Groundwater A2 (SPAdes) (version 2) | ecosystem: Environmental > Aquatic > Deep subsurface > Groundwater | place: Rifle, Colorado...
GCATCCTCCTGAAGACCCAGAATATCGAGGTGGATGCCGAGTCTCCGGAGGCGATGAAGGTACTCGGAGTCCCTGTCCATATCGATCCCGTGATCGATGCGACGTTTCCGAACGTCAAGGTCAGCGTCGTGCTCAAGTGTGGCGGTGCCACAAGGACGATCCTCATCAATTCCAATCTGTCGATTTCCGCGGGAGGAGCGATGGTGACCTACGATCAACTGAAGAAAGGAATACCCCCGCCGTTTGAGACGAACGCGGCGGAGTTTGTGAAGGACGCGTTCCTGTATGTGGCAAGGACCGGCGGCAAGGAGTAAGACGATGGGAGGTTTGATCCCTGCAGGGAACGAGGAAGAGCACAAAGGGGTCGTACGAGTGATTGAATTATTTGAAATTGGAGCAACACGGTGCCTTTTCTCTTAGAATCTGAGTACAAGCCGATGGGGGACCAGCCCGAGGCGATCCGGCAGCTCACCGAGGGGGTTCAGCGCGGGGACAAGCATCAGACCTTGCTTGGTGTGACCGGGAGCGGGAAGACGTTCACCATCTCCAACGTCATCCGGAACGTCGGCAAGCCGGTGCTCGTGATGTCCCACAACAAAACGCTGGCGGCGCAGTTATACGCGGAGTTCAAGGGGTTTTTCCCAAAAAACCGTGTCGAGTTCTTCATCAGCTACTATGATTACTTCCAGCCGGAAGCGTACGTCCCTTCGAGCGATACGTACATTGCGAAGGACTCTTCCATCAATGAGGAGATCGACCGGCTCCGGTTAAGAGCGACCAGCGCGCTGCTCAGCGGCGATCCGAACGTCATTGTCGTCGCGTCGGTCAGCTGCATCTACGGCATCGGTGCTCCGGAGGAGTGGCTCTCGCAGACGATGACCCTGCGGAAGGGACAGCAGATCTCGCGCACGGAAGTGCTGAAAAAGTTGCTGGATATGCTTTATACCCGCAACGACTACGAATTTTCGCGCGGCTCGTTTCGCGTCCGCGGCGATGTTGTCGAGGTCATCCCGGGATATGAGAACGAAGAGGCAGTCCGGATTGAATTTTTCGGCGACCAGATCGAGCGAATCTCCACCATCCAGAAAACCGACGGGCATATCCTGGGGGAGGTCGACTTCGAGGTCATCTATCCCGCGAAGCAATTCGTCACCACGCGACCGAGCATCGAACGGGCGCTGACGACGATCAAGGAAGAGTTGCAGGAGCGCCTCGCCGAGTTGCGGTTGCTGGGGAAATTGCTGGAGGCCCAGAGACTGGAACAGAGGACCCGGTTCGACATGGAGATGATGCGCGAGATCGGGTATTGTTCCGGGATCGAAAACTATTCACGCCATCTCGCGGCCCGGACCCCCGGTTCGCGTCCCTACTGCCTGCTCGATTATTTTCCCAAGGACTTCCTTACGGTGATCGACGAATCGCACGCCACGGTCCCGCAGATCCGCGGCATGTGGCACGGCGATCGTTCACGCAAGACAACGCTCGTCGAGTACGGTTTCCGGCTCCCGTCGGCACTGGACAACCGTCCGCTCACGTTCGATGAATGGGAAGCTCTCGTCGGCCAACGGATTTACGTCAGCGCAACGCCGGGAGACTATGAGCTTGAACGGTGTCAAGGGGTTGTCGTCGAACAGGTGATCCGCCCGACCGGATTGATCGACCCGGAAGTGATGGTCCGGCCCAGCAAGCATCAGATTGACGACCTGATCGCGGAGATCCGGACAAGGGCCTTGAGGAAGGAACGCGTTCTCGTCACCACCCTCACCAAACGGATGGCGGAGGACCTGACGGAATATCTCACCGACATTGGCATCAAGGTCCGGTACATCCATTCGGAGGTGGACGCGCTCGAGCGTGTGGAGATCCTGCGGGACCTGCGGTTGGGGGACTTCGATGTCCTGGTCGGCGTCAACCTTTTGCGTGAAGGCCTTGACCTTCCCGAGGTTTCCCTCGTGGCGATCATCGACGCCGACAAGGAGGGATTCCTCCGCTCCGACCGCTCGCTGATCCAGACCGCAGGGCGAACGGCCCGCAACGTCAACGGCAGAGTGATCCTGTATGCCGATACTGTCACTGGATCCATGGAGCGGATGATCGAAGAGACGACCCGCCGCCGTGCCAAGCAGGTCCAGTATAACGATCTCCACGGGATTACGCCCACAACGATTTACAAATCGACGGAAGAAGTGCTGGCGGCCACCGCGGTTGCCGATGTCCGGTCGCAGCGTGACCCCCGCAAGGAACGCGCAAAGGCCCCCTCCGTCTCCGATACCGTCGTCAAATATCTTACTCCTGCCCAACGAAAAGATTTGCTTGAGGAAATGCGGGTTGAGATGAAGAGGGCGGCAAAAGACCTTGAATTTGAACGGGCGGCCGAGTTACGCGACGAAATCGAGCGTCTCGAACAGCGGAAGTCCTGAGAGTCTGCAGAGGAGGAGGGAAGAGGAGTGGGAGAGCAGGGAAGAGAGGGGGAGGGCATAGCTGACGCTATTGGGAACGGGGTGCCGGCCCGTTTCGTGCGTAGTGCCGCGCATGCAATTCTCGATTTTATTTTCCCGCCGTCATGCCTCTCTTGTGCCGCAACGCTCCCCACCGGTCGCCAACGCGTCTGTGATTCTTGCTGGGATTCCATCGAACGCGTTTCCCCCGTACTCCCGCTGTACATCGAAACGAGGGAGAAGCTCGTTGTCTCGGGGCAGGTAGAGAGTCTTGTCTCCCTGTTCGTCTTTGAAAAGGAAGGAGCCTTTCAACACATCGCCCATGCCTTGAAGTACAACGGGTACGAATCGTTGGGGGTGGAGCTGGGGAGGAGGCTCGGCGAAGCGTTTCTTGTGGTGGGTGAGGAAGGGGATCTTCTTATCCCCATTCCACTTCACAAACGAAAATTGCGGGAACGGGGATACAATCAGGCCGAGCGGATTGCCCACGGTGTCTCCATGGTGACTTCGATACCGGTCCGGACCGACCTTCTGCGGAGAACGCGCTTTACCCAAAGCCAGACGACCCTGACGCTGGAAGAACGGAAGAAAAACATGGAGGCGGCGTTCGAGGTAATTCCCGGGAAGGAGGGCGACGTGAAGGGGAGGACGATCATCCTCATCGACGACGTCATCACCACCGGTGCAACGATCGTTGCATGCGCGGCGACACTGCGTGATGCAGGCGCTCTCAGGATTGTTGCTTCATCCGCAGCGCTTGCCAGTTGAGTTCTTCAAACGCTGCCATGCACGATCCTCACTTCATTATTGGGAAACGACCATCCGGGTGCATTTCTTGACTTTCACTCCATTTCTCTCTACCTTTTCCCGTGTTTTGAACTGATTTTCCAATTTTCCAACGGAATCAACTCAGGTTTGGAGGTTCTTATGGCAGTGAAAGTGGCAATCAATGGATTCGGACGTATCGGCCGGCAGATTCTCAATGTCATGGCCGATAAAGGTTTCCTCGGCAAGACGCTTGACGTCGTTGCCGTCATCGATGTGAGTCCCGATGCAAAATACTTTGCGTACCAGTTGAAATACGACTCGGTGCATGGACGGTTCCGCGGCACCCTGAGCAGCGAGAAGAGCAACCCCTCGCTGGAAACAGACGATATTCTCGTGGTGAACGGGCACAAGGTCAAATGTGTCCTGGCGCAGAAAGATCCTTCACAGTTGCCGTGGAAGGAACTTGGCGTGGACATCGTGATCGAATCGACCGGGTTGTTCACTGATTCCGAAAAGGCCAAAGGCCATCTTGCCGCCGGAGCGAAAAAAGTTCTTATCTCCGCCCCGGGCAAGGGGGAGGTCAAGACGATCGTGATGGGAGTGAATGAGGGGGAATATGATTCCGCGAAACATGCCATCGTTTCCAACGCCTCGTGCACGACCAACTGTCTTGCCCCGGTTGTGCATGTCCTCCTCAAGGAAGGGATCGGCATCGAGACGGGGTTGATGACAACAATCCACTCCTACACGGCCACCCAAAAGACGGTGGACGGTCCTTCGAAGAAGGATTGGAGAGGCGGGCGTGCGGCGGCCATTAACATCATCCCCTCAAGCACCGGCGCCGCCAAAGCCGTCGGAGAAGTCCTTCCCGCAACGAAGGGGAAGTTGACAGGGATGTCGTTCCGGGTCCCCACGGCGGACGTGTCGGTGGTCGATTTGACCTTTCGCGCCACGCGCGATACCTCCATGGAGGAGATCGACGGTCTGCTGAAGAAGGCCTCCGAGACCTATCTGAAAGGGATCCTCGGTTACGCGCACGAAGAGGTGGTCTCGACCGACTTTATCCATGACGACCGTTCCTCGATCTACGATTCGCTGGCGACGATGCAGAACAACCTGAAGGGCGAGAAACGGTTCTTCAAGGTGGTTTCGTGGTACGACAACGAGTGGGGCTATTCCTGCCGCACGGTGGATCTCTGCAACCTGATGGCTTCAAAGCTCTAAGAGCCGTTCGATGTCTGCCTGAACACCGCGGTGCGTATGCAAACAACACAGGCTGTGTGCGTTTCGGCGCACACAGCCTTTCTTATTCTTCACCCATCTCACGGAACGCCGCCTTTGCAGAGGATGCAGTCAAAGGTTGATGCGGGAGAGGGATTCGGTTTGTCGACTCTGTGATTGAGCGTGGTTCCCGGAAAGAACGACCATGAACAAGAAAACTGTCAGAGAGGTTGATTTCAGAGGCAAGCGCGTGATCATGCGCGTGGACTTCAATGTACCGATGAAGAACGGAGTGGTCCAGGATGATAATCGCATCAAGGCCGCGCTCCCGACCATCAGTTATGTGCTGGAACACCAACCGAAGTACCTGGTTCTCATGTCGCATCTCGGCGATCCGAAGAAGGATGTGAAGAAGGCAAAAGAGAAGGCTGAGAGGGATGGCAAGCCGTTCGATGAAGCAAAGTTCATCGAAGGCAAGCATCGCATGAAACCGATTGCCGAACAATTGTCACGGTTGCTCAAACGACCGGTGAAGTTCGCGCCGGCGGCCATCGGTCCGGAAGCCAGGGCCGCTGTGGAAGCGCTTGGCGCCGGTGAGGTGCTGATGTTGGAAAACACCCGGTTCCATCCCCAGGAAACATCCAAGGAAGCTTCACAGCGGGAAGCCATGGCGAAGGAGCTTGCCGCCTATGCCGATGTGTTCGTCAATGACGCGTTCGGTTCGGCGCACCGTGCGCATGCTTCGACGGAAGCTATTGCCGCGTTCCTGCCGGCGGTGGCGGGGCTGTTGATGGAAAAGGAACTCGAGTATCTCGACCGGGCTGTGAGCAATCCGGCGAAACCGTACGTCGCCGTCATGGGGGGCGCCAAAATCTCAGGGAAGATCGATGTTATTCAAAACCTGATGAGAAAAGTGGATGTGCTCTTGATTGGCGGTGGGATGATGTTTACCTTCTACAAGGCACAGGGGTTGGAGATCGGAAAGTCCTTGTTGGAAGAGGACCGGGTCGAGATGGCGAAGAAGATCCTGGAGGAGGCAAAGGCCTTGGGAGTGCGGTTCCTGCTCCCCACGGATTGCGTGGTGGCGGATGCGTTCGATAACGGGGCAAAGACACAGACGGTCTCCATCCATGCAATCCCGGCCGGGTGGCAGGGGCTCGATATCGGTCCCGAGACGGTGAAACTCTTCAGCGACGAGATCCGTAAGGCAAAGACCGTTGTGTGGAACGGGCCCATGGGTGTGTTCGAGATGGATCGTTTCGCCGAAGGAACGAACGCAATTGCGAAAGCGTTGGGGGAGGCAACACGAGGAGGAACCGTGACCATCGTCGGTGGCGGGGATTCGGCGGCCGCGATTGCCAAAGCGGGGTTGGAGAAGAGCGTATCCCACGTCTCGACCGGCGGCGGCGCTTCATTGGAATTTCTGGAAGGGAAAGTTCTGCCCGGTGTGGCAGCGCTCACTGCGAAGACTTAAAAAAAGGTGTCGGGGAAAGAGACCTCACGTCGTCTCACCACACCCCTCACCGGTAATCCATCTTCAGTTTTTCAAGTACTATCACCTAGACTCTCAATCCATGTCGTATCCCGGCAATTATAACCGCCCTTCCATGTTCGGAGGATTCCAGTTCTTCCCTCCGGTCATCAAATGGCTCATGATCGCCAATGGAGGCGTCTTCCTGATCCTCGGCCTTGGCGGCAATCTCTTTACCCTGGACGGGATGCCCCTTCGCTATTTTTTCAACTATTACCTTGGGCTGATGCCGTTCGGGTACGGATTTTACCCGTGGCAGCTGGTCACCTACCAGTTCATGCATGCCGACTTTTGGCATCTTTTCTTCAATATGTTCTTCGGGCTCTGGATGTTCGGCATGGAGGTGGAGCACACCTGGGGTACCAAAAAGTTCCTGACATTCTACCTGATCTGCGGTGTCGCCGCCGGCGTCGCCCAGCTTCTGCTCGCTCCGCTTCTCGAACCGACTTCGGTGGTGGATCAGTTCGGCAACGGAATACCGACCGTCGGTGCCTCGGGGGCCGTGTATGGGGTGATGGTGGCATTTGCGATGACCTTCCCCGATCGCTATATCTTCCTCTATTTCCTGCTGCCGATCAAGGCGAAGTACTTCGTCGCCGGATTGATTCTCCTGGGGGTGTTTGCTGTGGGGGGCCAGGGGACCATTGCGAATCTTGCCCACCTCGGTGGCGCGCTGGCGGGATATGTCTTCCTGATGTATGATGGGAGGCGGATGCCCTTTGAGGATCTCTTTGACAGGGTCCGTTGGTGGATGAATGCGAAGACCTCGCAGCGGAATTCGGACGAACATGAAGAGATCGTCGATGCAAAAGTGTACGATATCCGTGATGCCGGGAAGAAGGAACAGGAGACAACGCAGAAACAGATCGATGAGATCCTGGACAAGATCAGCCGGGGCGGATATCAGAGTCTGACGGATGAAGAAAAAAAGATCCTTTTCGAAGCAAGCAAGAAAATCAATTAAGAGATTGTATGGATACGGACAACATACTTGCGGTGACACAGGTTCTCCCCCACCATCAAACCTATAAGGTTGGGGCGCGGCGTTCAACCCGACAGGTGTTGGTTGGGACGATCAAAATCGGCGGCGATGCGCCGATCTCCGTACAGACGATGACCAAGACCAAGACGGACGATGTTGCCGGCACCGTGGGTCAGATCAAGACTGCAGCGGAAGCAGGGGTCGACATTGTTCGTGTGACGGTGAACGACAAGGAAGCCGCCGATGCGATGGCGGAAATCGTCCGCCAATCCCCCGTACCAATCGTCGCGGACATCCATTTCAATCATATTTTTGCCCTCAAGGCTGTTGAAGCCGGCGTGGCGAAGGTCCGGATCAATCCGGGCAATATCGGCACGAAGGATCGCATCCGCCAAGTGCTCACGGCGTGCAAGGACCGCGGCATCCCGATCCGCATCGGCGTGAACTCCGGATCGTTGGAAGAGGATATCCTGGAGAAGCATGGCTATCCGACCGCGGAGGCTCTCTTCGAAAGCGCCATGCGGCATGTGGGGATCTGCGACGAGTTCAATTTCAAGGATGTCGTGATCTCGGTGAAATCGACCGATGTCAAGTTGATGATCGAGGCATACCGCCTGGTGGCGCAGCGGACCGATATCCCGTTGCATTTGGGGGTGACGGAAGCCGGAACCACCCGGATCGGCACCATTAAGTCCTCTGTTGGCATCGGGACGTTACTTGCCGAGGGAATTGGCGACACGATTCGCGTCTCTCTGACCGATGATCCTATTAAGGAAGTGGAAGTGGGGAAAGAAATCCTCAGGTCTTTAAGTCTTGCTTCCCGCAATATCGAACTGATTGCGTGTCCCACGTGCGGTCGGCTGGAGGTGGATCTCTTCGGCATTATGGCGCAGCTTGAAGAGAAACTCGCCGGTGTGAAGAAGCCGGTGAAGATCGCCGTGCTGGGATGTGTCGTCAACGGTCCGGGTGAAGCCAGTGAGGCAGATATCGGAATTGCTGCGGGGAAGGGCGTTGCCATCCTGTACCGCAAAGGAGAAGTGGTGAAACGCGTCAAGGAGGAAGATATCGTCAGAACGGTGCTTGAGGAAGTGGAGCGTTTTCAGCCGGAGGGGTAACCTGACAGGATGGTTATCCTGTCATTGTTGGCAATCGTTTTTTTTAAAAGAAACCGGAGACACTCTCCGGTTTCTTTGTTTTCATTCCTGAAAATTCTCACAGAGAACTTCTCCGCGCTTCCTCCCCCTCCTCAAATCCTCTTTGATAATCGTACAATGCTCGTTATCTTTCTTCCGCATTTCACGACCGACGTGTTCGTTCCTCATTCCTGAAAACCATGATCGATCTTCTTTCCCTTCTTGACCTTGAACCGCCGATGGGGGACCTTGTGACGCGCCGGTCCCTTTCCCCCTGCCGGGCAATCTGGGCAACACCGCTCCGTGAAGAAACGGATGCGCCTCCTCATCGCATCATTCATGCCCGGGCCCTTCAACTCCATGGACCCTCCCGACTTCATCGACTCGGAATTCGGAAAGCGCGCGGGTATCATAAATGCGGCAGCCGTATGGACCTTGACTGGGTCACGGCATTCCGTCTCCTGGTTTGGGACAAGGGCCAGTGGCGGGTCCACTCGTATGAGCCTGCCGTGCCGGAGCCGGGAGACGGGGAGACGATTTGGTTTGACATGAAGAAAGTCGTTACATCCGGAGCGATCCTCGAGGTCCGGCGTTGCGGCATCGATAACTGGTGGACGCCGTGGAATTTGGCTGTAGGTGCCTTCATCCTTGAGGGGGAACTGTTAGTCCCCAACGCGCCGCGCAACGAGAAGGCGCACCGGGTTCTTGGGGTCGACCTCAGCGGACTTCCGGAAGGTCTTAGGGCCGTGCATGAGTTCGGGCAGGTTCGCTACAAGTCCGGTTTCCTCGAAGTCGGCTTCCGCCTGAACCGGGCCGGCTTTGCCCATCTTTCGGTTGATGAAGATGGGGAAGGCCGGACATCGCGTAATCTTCTCAAGACGCTTCCCGGCTCTTTTTTCCAGGGACCGATGTTGCATCCGGTCGGTTCGCAGGCTCTTGCAGCGTCGGTGTTGCGGTATACGGTTGAGGCCACGACCGAGGTGCGGGGGAATACCATTCTCTATGACATCGTGTTCCCGGGGATCGGACAGCAGTATCACATACGCTGGACAGTGTTGAAGGACCGACTCTCCCTTCATATCGAACGTGAGGGGAAAGGCGATCTTCGGGCATGGCAAAGTTGTGCCTGGATGATCGGCATCAGCAGTTTCGAAACCACATCGCATGTCATCGGGAAAGTGCTTCGGGCCGGTGAGTCGGGCTCGATGGAGATGCCGGTATGGCTGCACATGCCGAAGTTCGGAAGCTTCCGCGTGGAAAGTTTGGAGGGGGATGTCCTTTGGAGATCCGATTCCGATCGCCCGCACAATATGACCACCAGCGAGATCAAGCTGGGTGAAGCGCTGATGCCGGAGGGAGACTCCATGCTGAGAGCGGGCAAGCATACGGCGGATGTCGAGTTCCGGATCGATCACCTGGTTCTTCCGCTGAAGGAGGAAACACCCGCCCCTGTTGCGAAAGCCATCCAAAAATGTTCTCTGACGGCGATGAATTATCGGGCCGATACCGCAACGCTCAGCAACAACGGCAACTCGATGCATTGTCCGATCTCCATGGACAACTGGTCCGCTGTTGCGACCAGGATGGATGCACTCCTCCCGAATCTGGATGCAGTGGACCTCCTGCGGGACTCCATCGAACGATGGCTTGATGGCGGACCGGGGTATGCGAGCGGACCGCTGCTCCAAGACGGAAAGATTCATGAAGCTGAGGATGAGTATCTGATGACCGGGGCTGCCGGCCTGCTTGGCATCGCCGAGTTCCTTGAACACAGCGGCAGCCGGGAGTGGCTCGATCGCTATCACCCTCCTCTTCACAGGAAAATTGAACAGATGCGTGGTCGCGATCTTGATCACGACGGACTTGTCGAGAGCATCTATCGCACGGGAGTCAGTGGAAGCGGTCAATGGAGCACGGTGTGGTACGATGTGATCTCTTTCGGATGGAAGGACGCATGGACAAATGCGCTGCTCTATTCCGCCCTCCGGAAATTTGCAGCCGTTTTACCAAAGCTCGGGTACGGAGCGTTGGCGGAGGGAATGGATGAATGGTCGCAACGGATTAAAACGAATTATACCCCGACGTTCCTCAACCCTCAAACGGGTTGGATTGCCGGGTGGCGCTGCAAGGAGAATAGATTGCACGATTATGCATTCCCATGTATTACCGGGGTTGCGGTAACCAGCGGTGTCCTGAGTGATGAACTGGCCAGGTCAAGCATGGAAAAACTCTGGGTTGAGGCACAGCGTGCCGGGATGCCGGATCCTCAGAT
>Ga0209211_10013072_pt1 | contig 10341 bp, 10 predicted proteins | sample RifGroA2_FD_183992 | JGI IMG/M metagenome (GOLD analysis project Ga0209211, IMG submission 183992) | Groundwater microbial communities from Rifle, Colorado, USA - Groundwater A2 (SPAdes) (version 2) | ecosystem: Environmental > Aquatic > Deep subsurface > Groundwater | place: Rifle, Colorado...
CACGCAGTTTGTCCCACAAGAAACGATATGTGCAGGCGTGGATTATTTCTGCTGGAGTTGTTTTTAATCTGCTTTTTGCGTGGTTGCTTATTAGTTTGGGCTTTATGGTCGGGCTTCCTCATTCTGTGGATGACACTAAGTACGGCGCTCGCGTACAAAATCCTGGTCTTACAATTACACAGGTATTACCATCATCCCCTGCGCAGGAAGCAGGCCTTAAAGGTGGTGACATTATTGTAAATATTGATTCCGGGTCAGACAGCATCACAAATCCTGGGATAGATGCTACTCAAGAGTTCATATCTACGCATAATGATATAAACATTACTTACCTTCGTGGTGCAGAAGCCAAAACAATTGCGCTACAAAGCGAAGAAGGGATTGTGGACGGTCGTCGCGCAATAGGTATCTCGATGGATATTATAGGTATTCTTAAGCTTCCGATTCACGAAGCATTTTTCGCAGGACTCTTCACTACCTCTGAAATGACGTATGCGATGACGATTGGTATCTTTGATTTTTTAAAAAATATATTCATAGGTCAGGCAGATTTTCAGGATGTCGCGGGTCCAGTTGGTATTGTTGGAATCGTTAGTGATGCTGAGGCGCTAGGTTTTATACATCTCATCTCACTTACTGCAGTTATTTCAATAAATCTAGCAATAATAAATTTATTGCCGTTCCCTGCGCTTGATGGGGGGCGTCTATTCTTCCTTCTCATAGAGGCTATCAAACGGTCACCAATAAAACCTGAAGTAGCAAATGTTGCAAACGGAATTGGGTTCATTGTTCTTATTGCAGTAATGGTTGCAGTAACATTCCATGACATTGCAAAGCTGATCTAGAATAGAAAAACAGGAAGCTTTTTGCTTCCTGTTTTGATTTTGTAATATTATTGGTCGTTTGATAACAGCCGTTTGAGCTTCGAAAAGGCAAGGAGTTCAGCTTGGCCACCCTTTGGTGCCCTACGTGCAGCCCTGATGAGCCTCTCGATATTGCTTCCAGATATCTCTACTTCAAGTACAGATATCTGCTCATGTTGAATTGGTACAAATTTTGCCGCGAGGCTACCTTCAAGTGTTAATTTGCTAGCCCAAACAAGTTGTTCTAATGTCTTAGAATTCAGAACTTCCTGTAACGAAAATAATTCCCATTCGCTAGACAGCGCGTCACCTTCTTCTTTTGAAAGTTCTTTGCCGCCTTTTGTTATCCTACGATAAACATCAAAAAACTCCTTTGTCGCGCGTTCAAGCTCCCGCGTTTTTTGTAGCGATCCTGTATACGTTTCCGGCGCGCTTGCTGGTACTGGCTTTTCCTCGTCAACATTCCTTGATTTGAATGTTGTATACAGCAGACTAAACAAAGCAACAAAAGCGAGAACCAAGACAACAATAACAACGGGATTGGTCATGATAACCTCCTTAGATTGAGAAAGAACTATTTACATTCTAGCATAAATAATACAAAAGGTCAAACAATTTGGTGCTGTATGCTTTTTAATGTAAGATACAAACATATATGCGACAGTCTCAACTTTTTACCAAAACACAAAAGGAAGCTCCTGCTGATGAGGTGGCAAAGAATGCGAAGCTCCTTATTCGAGCTGGTTTTGTAGACAAGCTACAAGCTGGTGTGTATACATATTTACCACTCGGTCTTCGTGTGTTAAAAAACATTGAAAACATTATTAGAGAGGAAATGAACAGCGTTGGCGGACAGGAAATTTTAATGCCCTCGCTTCAGCCAAAAGAAAATTGGCAAACGACAGGACGATGGGACACGATGGACGATTTGTATAAAGTGATAGATATCTCTGGCAGAGAAAATGCTCTCGGTCCAACACATGAAGAAATCGTTGTGCCTCTTGTGAAGCAGTTCATCTCATCATACCGCGATCTACCTTTTGCCACATATCAATTTCAAAATAAGTTTCGAATGGAGCTTCGCGCAAAATCTGGGATCCTGCGTGGCCGTGAGTTCATCATGAAGGACATGTATTCGTTTCATCGCAACGAGACAGACATGATTGCCTATTATGAAAAGATGAAAGGCGTATATGCGAATGTCTTTGAGCGAGTTGGTATAGGCGCAACAACGTTTTTGACATTTGCATCAGGTGGGAGTTTCTCAAAATATTCGCATGAGTTTCAGACAATCACGAGCGCAGGAGAAGATACAATCTATATTTGTGACAAATGTCGCGTTGCTGTGAACAATGAGATTATTGAGGATCAAGAACACGCATGCCCTGAGTGTGGCGGAAAGAATCTCCGTACAGAAACGTCAGTAGAGGTGGGTAACATTTTTGAGCTCAAAACGAGGTTTTCTGCCCCATTCAACCTTTCATACAAAGACGAGGATGGTAAAGATCAGTCTGTTGTTATGGGGTGTTATGGTATTGGGCTTGGTCGTGTTCTCGGTACTGTGGTAGAAGTGCTAGGAGACGAAAAAGGGCTCGTATGGCCAGACGCAATTTCACCATTTGGCGTACATATTGTGGAGCTTGGAGGTTCTGGCGATGATATCGTTCGCAAGGAATCACAAAAGCTGTATGATGAACTCATAAGTAAAGGAATAGAAGTGCTTTGGGACGATCGTGATTTACGCGCTGGTGAAAAGTTTGCAGAGAGCGATCTGATCGGCATCCCGCTTCGTGTGGTAGTATCTTCAAAAACCATCGCGAGTGAAAGCTTTGAAATAAAAAATCGCGCAACCGGGGAAGTTTCTCTGGTTGGCAAAGATGAGCTAATGGCAATGTGTAAAGCGAAATAACTATTATGTTTGATAAATTTTACCAACTTTTTTCTAATGATATCGGCATCGACCTCGGTACCGCAAATACCCTTGTATATCTGCGTGATCACGGAATCGTTATCAACGAGCCGTCTGTTGTTGCTGTAAATCAAAAGACAGGACAGGTGGTCGCGCTTGGCACGCAGGCGAAGCAAATGCTTGGCCGTACGCCTGGACACGTGGTCGCTATACGTCCTCTTGTTGATGGAGTTATTTCAAACTTCGAGGTTACAGAAGAAATGCTATCGTATCTCATTAGTAAGGCAAACAAAATTAGCAAAAAAACAGTGCGCCCAAGGGTGGTTATCGGTGTGCCTTCTGGGATTACGACTGTTGAGGTTCGCGCAGTCTATGATGCGGCAAAAAATGCAGGAGCACGTGAAGTACACATAGTAGAGGAACCAATGGCAGCAGCAATTGGAATCAAGCTCCCAGTAAAAGACCCTATAGGCAATATGATAATCGATATTGGCGGTGGCACCACTGATATCGCAGTCATTTCTCTTGGTGGCATTGTTAGGTCTAAAAACTTGCACATCGCAGGAGACCGCCTGAACAACGATATCATAAGCTATATTCGCGATGAATTTCGTGTGCTCGTTGGTGAGCGTACAGCTGAGAGTGTAAAGATTGCTATCGGGTCGGCAAAGAAAGGCGCCAGTCCAATGGAAGCAGTGGTTCGTGGGCGAGACCTTGTGACAGGGCTTCCGCGTGAAGTTGTTGTTACTGATACTGATATTCGAGAGGCGATGAGCGGGTCTATTGCAGGCCTCGTTGACGCAGTAAAAGAAGTTATTGAGACTACTCCACCTGAAGTCTTGTCAGATGTAATGAGCCGTGGAATTATACTCGTTGGTGGAGGCGCGCTTATTCGAGGGCTTGACGAATTATTGTCGCAGACTCTCCATGTACCTGTATATATTTCAAACGACCCATTGACAGCCGTGGCTCGTGGAGCAGGCATTATTCTTGAGGATATGGACAATTTCAGAGAGGTCCTCATCGAACACGAAAATGATATACCACCGCAGTAAACAAGGTAACGTATTTTCGAATAGAAAAAATATTATTCTTAGTATTTTTATAGCTGTGAGTATTTTTTTTCTATTATATTCTCCTGTTCGGAAAGTTCTTACGCAAAGTGTGCACAATGTCGCCATCGTGGTGTGGGAGATTGGGAGTTCTGTCTCTGGTGCATTGGATTCATTTGTAACTAATTTTAAAACAAAGGACTCTCTTGTGAAGGAGAACGACATACTTAATGAGGCGCTCTCGATTATGTCAGCACAGGTGCTTGATAGAAATCTGCTTGTTGAAAGAGTGGCAAGACTTGAAGAAGCACTAGGGCGTTCTAGTGGTGATAATCGTGTTGTAGCAAAGGTCTTGGTTGGGCCAGGACGCTCACCGTATGACACGCTTGTTATTGACGCGGGAACTGAAAATGGAGTAAAGGTTGGAGATCTGGTTTCATATGCGGGCTCTGGCGTTATTGGAGAAATTATTGAGGCTGCTTCTTCTTCTGCAAAGATAAAAATTTATTCGTCATATGGCGACGAGCAGCTTGTTATCGTTGGGGCGCAACACCTTCCCGTGACAGCCTATGGGCGTGGAATGGGTAACTTTGAAGCAATGGTTCCGCAGGATAGCTCTGTAGTTATTGGCGATACTGTTGTTACAAAAGAAAATCTTATTCTTGGAGCAGTTACATTTATTGAGGAAGAACCAGCAAATCCTTTCAAGCGTATTTTTTTTCGTGTACCATTCAATATCACAGAAATCAACCTAGTTGAGGTAATAAAGATTAAGGGCTAAAATTGCAACATTTTACAAATGAAAAAACGTATCATTTTTGATTTAATTCTTTTCTTTGCCATTTTTTATTTGCCATGGTGGGTCATTGCTATTTTGGCATTTATTGGCGCTTTTTTGTGGCCAATGTATTATGAAATAATCGCATTTGGAGTCCTTATAGATGTATTGTATGGCGCAAATTCATCTACTTTCGGTGGACTGGCTGGCGTTCTTACCGCGGTCGCAATACTATTTGCAGCATCATATGCAAGGAAAGCAGTTCGATAAACATAGAGCTGACCCATATGTCAAAAAGAATTTCACAGAAATATTTAAAGCAACTATCTCGAGATATTAACCCAGACGAGATTTTTCTAGATTCAAAAAATTTGCCAGGCTTTGATAAATATCAATTTGAGGGACGTATTGAAAAACCAATAAGCCATATTTCAATTTGGGGAGTATTCTTCTCTTTTCTATTGATCATATTTATTTTTTTAGCAAAGGTGACGATCCTGCAGGTTGTGCAGGGTGAAGAATTTTTGAAAAAGAGTGAAAACAACAGACTCAGTCATACTCCATTGTTTGCGATGCGAGGGGTTATATATGACCGCAATAAAACACCTCTCGCGTGGAACTCTTTTGACGATGAAGAAGCTCGCACAGCGCTTATTGCATCTGAAACGAGTACAACAACTGAAAAAATGCCGTTCCCACATCGTTCATATGTTACCTCCTCTGGCTTTGGCCACTTGCTTGGTTATGTGAGCTATCCAAAGCGTGATAGTCGCGGGTACTATTATCAGGAATTATTTGTCGGTAAGGATGGTATCGAGGAGTATTATAATGAAATGCTTTCTGGAGAGAATGGGTTTCAAATTATTGAAACAGACGCACTTGGCAACAGTAAGGAGGGAAGTATTGTCGAGAGCCCAAAAAACGGAACGGAGCTTACCTTGAGCATAGATTCACGCGTGCAAGAAAAGTTGTATGCAACTATTCGCGATACCTCAAACAATTTTGGCTACATGGCAGGGGCAGGCGCTATTATTGATGTCGAGAACGGTGAGCTTTTGGCTATGACGAGTTATCCAGAATATGAAAGCTCTACACTGTCTGAGGGGAAGAATAAGAAGCTTATTCAAAGCTACAACCTAGATAAGCGCGCTGTATTTCTTGACCGTGCTGTATCCGGAGTATATACCCCAGGTTCTATTATTAAACCATTTATGGCAATAGCGGCACTTGCAGAAGGCGTCATTACCCCAGAAAAACAAATTCTAAGTACTGGGTCTATTTCAATTCAAAACCCATATTATCCAAACATAAAATCAGTATTTAATGACTGGAAGGCGCACGGGTTGGTTGATATGTGGCGCGCCATCGCAGTGTCATCCGACGTGTACTTTTATGCTATCGGAGGAGGTTATGAGGACCAAAAAGGTATTGGCATTGCAAATATTGAAAAATATGCCCGCATGTTTGGTTTTGGGGAATTGACAGGGATAGACATTACAGATGAGAAATCTGGAACAATTCCAAACCCAGAATGGAAAGCAAAAATGTTTGAAGACGGTGTCTGGCGGTTGGGTAACACATATCACACAGTCATTGGGCAGTACGGTTTTCAGACTACATTATTGCAAGCTCTTCGCGCTGTGGCAGGTATTGCAAATGATGGGACACTTGTTACACCACATTTATTAAAAGATCCCACTCAGGAAATCTCAACTTCAAAAATCCAAATTTTGCAACAACATCTTCAGGTTGCGCGCGAAGGAATGCGGCAAGGGGTAACAAGCGGTACCGTAACAGGGCTCGGCGTTGGGTATGTGAGTGTCGCAGGGAAGACAGGCACCGCTGAAATAGACGCTGGTAAAAAATACATCAATTCGTGGGTCGTTGGTTTTTTCCCATACGAAAAACCACGTTATGCATTTGCAATTGTGATGGAGAGAGGCCCGCATGACAATACTATTGGTGGCGTGTATGTAATGCGCCAAATGTTTGATTGGATGAACCAGAATACTCCAGAATATATAAAATAATCAGCTGTTCCTGGCTTTTTCAGTAGCTTCATGATAGTTTTAAGTTTGGTTTTTTGTTAATTATTTAGGAGGGTAGAATTATGGACGCAAGCGAGGTTTTAACTCCGCAAATAAAGAATGATTTGCTTGAAAAGCTGTGTTTTGGCTTTAGTGTTTTGCATGCAAGACAGGTTATTGGCTACACCGAGGAGTCATCAAAGTTGCTCAAATTACTGATTGACGGCGAGTACATTGAGTCGAAACTCGTCTCAGAGGCAATCCATAATCGTCTTTTGGAGCTAGGGTGTGCAATGCAGATAATGCATCTGCGCACTGGGACATTTCCTGACCATCTTGGTTCAAACGAAGTCTTTGGCTACGCATTGAAACATGGGAAGGTGCATCCGGCTGACGTCACATTTGATCATGGGGAGACGGCAGAGGAGTATATCCTCGAATCCGACGGACTCCTCGAAGCTGTTTTTGATCAATTGCTTTCATACAAGCGTCCAGCAGAGCCTTTGTTTTCGAGCAAAGGTGGTGTGTGTTGCGGCACTTGCTGTTAATTGTAAGCATCCTTTTATTTTTCACTTTAAAACACTCATGGCTCCTCCATGAGTGTTTTTTTATTGTATAAACAGAAAAAAATTTAGAATTGACTTTTAACCTATAAACCGATAGAATACGATATATGTCAGAAGAAAAAGAATACTTAAGCAAAGAGAAATTTGAAGAATTAACCAAGGAGCTTGATTACTTAAAAAGCGTTCGCCGTAAGGAGATTGCTGAGCAACTTGAGTTTGCAAAGGGGCTCGGGGACCTTTCAGAAAACGCAGAATACCACGAAGCTCGCCAAAATCAAGCGGAAGCGGAAGAGCGTGTTGCAAAGCTTGAACAAATGATTAAGCATGCTGTTATCACCGAAAAGCACAAAGGTGGGGCGGTCACGATTGGGTCAACAGCTGTGATTCTTCGCGAAGGAGAAAAAGCTGAGCGTAGATATCAGATCGTAGGCTCTGAAGAGGCAAACACAAAGGAGGGTAAAATCTCAAACAAGTCGCCACTCGGGGAGGCTCTCATGGGGAAGAACAAGGGGGACAAGGTTACGTACGAAACACCTATGGGTGTAGTTTCCTGCACTGTAGTAACTGTCGAATAGGAATCGGTCAACACATATCCATAAAGCCGGAAGTCAAAAAGCAGAATGCATCTTCATTAGCACCTACTTTAGACTTTCGAATCAGTAGACGGGTCACCAGAGCCGTGTCGGGACACGCGTCCTGGACGTAGACACTTTTAACATATCACTTATTTTTATGGCATCATTAGAGGAAATTCGCGCAGAGCGATTGAGAAAGATTGAGCTTCTAAAAGAAAAAGGGATAAACCCTTATCCTATCGCGACAAAGCGTTCTATTTCTGTTGCCGATGCACTTTCTTCGTTCACTAAACTCTCTAGAGAAAATAAAAAAATTACGCTCGCCGGTCGTGTAATGGCAATTCGTGGGCAGGGGGCTCTTGTCTTTTTTAATTTGCGCGACAGTGAGTCTGTTATTCAAGGCTTTCTAAAGCGAGATGATATGGATGAAGATCTATTTTCATTGTTTCAGGACACTATTGATATAGGGGATTTCATTGAATGTACTGGAACTCTATTTATGACCAAGCGAAAGGAGAGAACTTTGCTTGTAAAAAGTTGGAAGATTCTTTCAAAAAGTTTGCGACCGCTTCCAGATAAGTGGCATGGACTTCAGGATGTTGAAGAGCGTTTTCGTAAGCGTTATTTAGATATGCTTATGTCCGATGAGGTGCGCGCTCGTTTTGTGCTCCGTTCAAAAATCATTACAGAGACCCGCTCTTTTTTAAATGACGCTGGCTACCTTGAGGTAGAAACCCCGCTTCTGCAATCCCTTGCTGGGGGCGCGCTAGCGGAGCCATTCAAAACACATCACAATGCTCTTGATATTGATTTAAATCTCCGAATAGCCCCAGAGCTCTATTTGAAAAAGCTTTTAGTTGGCGGTTTCCCTCGTGTGTACGAGCTTGGACGCAATTTTCGTAATGAGGGTATCGATATGACTCATAACCCAGAGTTCACGATGCTAGAGTTTTATGCCGCATACGAAACTGCTGCATCCCAAATGGCTTTCGTGGAAAAGATGATAAAGACACTTGTAAAAAATGTTCTCAGGGGAACGAAAATAAAATCTGGAGAAGACGTTATCGATGTGTCAAAAAAATTCACGGTTACCTCATTTCTTGACCTGTTCAAGCGTTACGCATCGATAGAAAACCCAGAGACGATGTCTCACGAAGACTGGAAGCTATCTGCTGAGCGTTTTGGTGTACATGTAGAGCCACACGATGCCGTTGAAAAAATAATGGACAATGTTTATAAAAAGGCTTGTCGTCCAAGGATAATTCAGCCAACATTTATTGTTGACTATCCTGCAGGATTTTCGCCGTTTGCAAAAAAGCAGGAATCAAATACAGCATTTATCGACCGATTTCAACTTGTTATCGCTGGCGTAGAAATGGTGAATGCATTCTCAGAGCTAAATGATCCACTAGAGCAAAAGATTCGCTACGAAGAGCAAGATAAGAAGAAAAAAGGGGGAGAGGGAGATGTGTCACCCTCAGACGAGGACTACCTGGAAGCTATAGAGTACGGGCTTCCACCTGCTGGTGGAGTTGGTATCGGTATTGATCGCTTAGCAATGATTTTCTCAGATACACGCAATATACGCGAGGTCGTACTCTTCCCGACAATGAGACCTCAGTTGGACTAAAGTCTTGCAGAAATCTGTATTCTGTGATATAAATCAAATTAGATAACTTTTAAGAGGAGTTGTGTGATGACAAATTACTACAATTTGCGTGATGTTCTTCATGAGTACTATCCACTTGTTCATGATGTTAGGCATCTGATGGTGTTGCATAATGAGCTTGTCGTTGAAATAAAAAAAGCTCAAAGCACATTTGAGTCAACTTACCAGAATGTGCCACTTTCAGCGTTTCATTGGGAAAAGATTCATCCTTCAGTGAGGATTCATTACGATATTTTGAAAAAGGGGATTGATGAACATTATGGTGTTTCAATTTCTGAGGTATAATCAGTGTTACGAAGTCTTAAAACACCAAAGCACTATTCGCTAAGCGAATGGTGCTTTTTTCTTGTTATATTCCTTTCTGTACGTCTAAAATGTGGACATTTTAGACGCGATTTTTTCTTTTGTCGGGCAAAAGAAAAAATCGGCGCCTGTGGATAACTATCGATATTTTGTGTTGTATGGTGGGATAAAGTGTAATATAATGTAGTTAAGTGGGAGAAAGTGGCGAATTAGAAATTCGGCAAAGATCTCACTAAAAAATATCATGCTCATAGGCGAACACACCCACACCCTAGATCCAAAGAAGCGCCTCGCTCTTCCAGTAAAGTTCCGTAAGGAGCTAGGCAAAAAAGTTGTCATCACGCACGGACTCGACAACTGTCTCTTTGTGTACCCAATGAAGGAGTGGCAGAAGGTTGCAGAGCGCTTGGCTTCGCTCCCTATGGGTCAAGCTGACACTCGTGGCTTCGGACGTTTTATGCTCGCTGGCGCAGTTGAAACAGACGTGGATAGCATTGGTCGTATCCTTGTTCCAGATTTTTTAAAAGAGTTTGCGGATCTAAAGACTCAGGTCGCAGTTGTTGGTGTGTCTACTCGCGTAGAGCTCTGGGATGAAAAGG